>SDBT01006708.1_pt1 | contig 19038 bp, 13 predicted proteins | sample 2277101 | NCBI WGS metagenome assembly SDBT01 (sample SAMN10404973, study PRJNA504765) | marine sediment metagenome | isolation source: marine sediment core GS10_PC15, 103 cmbsf | place: Arctic Ocean: Southern Knipovich Ridge | collected 2010 | reverse complement strand
AAATGAAAACAATAATAAAAAAGAATAATTAACAAACAATAAACAAAAAAGCAATAAAAAATACATTAAAAATAAAGAGAACAATAAAAAAATAAGCAACATTAAGAAAAAGACAATAAATAAAAAACGAAAAAGTTCCATTAAAAAATAAAAATAATAAAAACCAAAATGATTGACATTGTAATTCCAAACAACAACGAACAAGAATTCATAGCAATAGCTGAAAGGCTGGGCTATAAGGGGCTTCTTTTTTTATACCCGTTTAATGATTTTTTGGAAAAGCAAAAAAATAATTTTAAAAGCAAGATAAAGATAAAATTAGGCATTTTAGCGGATGATAGAAGCATAAACAAAATAAAAAATAAAGTCAAGGATGTTTTTGTTGCTGTGAAAAGCTCTGAAAATGACAGGGAAATAATTGAAAGCGGCAAAGCTGATATTGTTTTTTCTTTTGGAGAAGATACAAGAAGGGATTTTATCCATCAAAGAGCATCCGGCTTGAATCATGTTTTATGCAAATTTGCAAAAGAGAATAAAGTTGCAATAGGCTTTTCTTTTAATTCGATTTTGAGAGCAAGAAATCGAAGCCAGCTGATGGGAAGAATAAGCCAGAACATAAAGCTATGCAGGAAATACAAGGTTAAGACAACAACCGCTTCTTTTTCTGAAAATCCTTTTGAAATGAGGGTCCCAAAAGATCTTATGAGCTTGTTTGTTGTTTTGGGGATGGGGCAGAAAGAAGTGAAGGATTCTTTGAAGTGGTTTTAGGTATTTTAAAGCATAATAAAAGCTGTTTATAATAACCCTGCTAAAAATGCAAAAGTTTAAATAATAGCAGGGTTATTACTTCAATATGACCTATATCAAAAGAGATATTGAGGAAGAGATAAACAAATACCTCCATACAAAAGAGATCATAGCAGTTGTTGGATCCAGGCAATGCGGAAAAACAACATTAATAGAGAATATTCTAAAAAATCTAGAAAAAAAAAGCAGGAAAATAAGTAAAGTTAGTTTTGATAGTGTTAAAGAACTGCAGCTTTTTGAAAATGATATAGATTCTTTTATAGAATTGTATGTAAAAGGTTTTGACTTCTTATTTATTGATGAAGTCCAGTATTCAAAAGCAAGCGGGAAAAAACTGAAATATATTTATGATAGTTCTAAAATAAAAATTTTCATTTCCGGCTCTTCAGCAGTGGAGCTTTCAATACAAAGTTCAAAGTATCTGGTAGGAAGGATTTTTGTCTTTACGCTTTATAACTTTTCTTTCAAAGAATTTTTAAGGGCAAAAAATAAAAAGATTCTGCCTGTTTATGAAAAAGGAAAATTTAAGAAAGAGATAACATCAGAATTAAACAAATATCTAAAAGAGTTTATCTTATATGGCGGTTATCCTAGAGTAGTTTTGGCAGACAATAATCAGGAAAGGCAAACAATACTAAAAAATATATATAACACTTATCTGCTAAAAGAGATCAAAGAGATATTAGCATTAAGCAGCGATTATAAATTAATTAATTTGATCAAAGCGCTTTCGCTGCAAATAGGCAGTATCCTAAATTATAATGAACTTTCTAATATCACTGGCTTTTCTTACAAGGAACTGCTTAAGTATCTCAATATTCTGGAAAAAACGTTCATATGCAGCCAGATAAAACCATTTTTCACCAACAAAAGAACAGAGCTTGTGAAAAGCCCAAAGATATATTTTTATGATTTAGGATTTAGAAATATAAGCATTGACAACTTCAGCAGAGAAAGAGCAGACATTGGAAACATGCATGAAAATCTTATTTTTTCAGAATTAGCCAAAAACAATATTTTTCCAAAATACTGGCATACAAAATCAGGAGCAGAAATCGATTTTATCGTAGAAAAAGAAAATAAGTTGATTCCTATTGAAGTAAAATCAACACTCTCAACGGAAAAACTGCCAAAATCCCTTTACAGCTTTATAGAGAAATACAAACCAAAAAAAGGTTTTATAACTTCTTTGGATTTTGAAAGCAAAAAGAAAAATAATGGATGTACAATTATATTTGTTCCTTTTTCAAAACTTATAAACAATTTGAAATGAAGGTTTAAAAAGATCTTATGGGCTTGTTTGTTGTTTTGGGAATTGAGTAGGAGGATGTGAAGGAATCATTGACAAATTAATAAATAAAAAAGCAAAAGTTTTTAATAGAAGATATTTAAGTAAATGTATATATTTTCAATAATCCAAAAATTTATTTTTTTATGTTTGAAAAAGAGGTAACATGAAAAAAAAGAGCAGCATTTTAATATTGATTATTCTAGTGTTAGCTATTGCTTCAGTTGAGCATGTTTTTGCACACAATCAAGGTACTTCAGAAGATGGTCATTGGAATCCTTGGGCTTGTGATGATGATAATGAACCTTGTTGTCATGATGATGAACCAGTAGCAAATCAACACTGCCGCGATGGTCTTGTATGCAACAAAGATGATATCCCTCCTAAATGCAGAAACGAATGTGATAAAAGAAGTGAGGGATGCTATAAAGAATCGGACTGTAGCGGATCAAGCACAAGTAGATACACACCAAATGATTTCGGTTTTCGTGCGGACGCTTTATGGTGTAAGAAATCCCCTTCTGACTGTTATTGTGATATAGAACAACCAACACTATACTATGATGCAGACAAGACAAAACCAGCATGCATGTGCATAAAATCCACAGGAGATAAATCATGGAAAGATGCAGAAGGGGTGGGATGTTGCGGCGACGACCCTAAAATTTACAAACCTAGTGATGATAAACCAGGAGACTGCGGGAGAATTGCTGGAGAAGGTAAGAATTTATTATGTGATGTTAAGGATGGAACAGTCGGAGGAGGTTCATCCGAATGGGTACCTGCTGGTGAATGGGGTATAGGAAAAGCATACTATTCCGAAAGCCTGAAAATGATGTTCCTGGCAACAGGAGAAGGATGGGTAAAATGCAATGGCTATTTTGGAGATATAGTGGGTGAGGAAGACCAGAGAAATGGCATAATCACAGTTAATGGTCATCAATACCTTTGCAGGGGTCGTGGTGTAAACTCAATAGTTGAATGTTGTGGTAGTGGAGGATGTAATTCAGATGGAAGTGAAGATCCACACACAATAATTCAGAAACACACTGGTGATAAAGTAAATCCAAAAGACTTTGAAGGCGAAGAAGAACCTACAACAGGAACTTGCTTCGTAGATTACACTCCTAATACAGCTCTTCCTATTTGTGCTGGGGGGACTGGTACTACAACAGGTACTACAACACCAGGCTCACCACGTCCAGGTCCAGGTCCACGTGGACGTGTCATAGATGTTCCTTGGCGTACAGCACCACCAAAAACAGACCCCAATATTCTCAACAAATTCAAAAACACAATAACAGGCCTTTCAATCTCATCAATAACAGGAGCAGTCACCCATTCTGATGCGGGTTGGTGTGGGGAATGGGCTGATGCAATATGGGTGCAAAGACATTATGTCAGCGCAAATTCCTGTCCAGATGCTACTCCAAGTACTGTAGTTTCTGGTGAATTTGGAGCGCATACACTTGCAGAATGGTATGCTTGGGTAAGCGGAGATGTTGCAGATTTCATTGCATTTATGGAAACTCAATACAGCGGAGGAAATCAGGGTTGCAATCCAGAGAATCCAGACTATGATGCAATTGATGCAAAATATCAACAAGCAACAAGTTTCTCTGGTTTTAGCGGCACAGGCCTTGCAGAATATGGCGCAGCTTGTAGGGGAGAAGGAGTTAACTGCGCAGCTGCAGTTGGTGGAGGAGGTGGTGGGAGTGGAGGCGGTGGAGGCGGCGGAGGTACATGCCCTGGTGACCAAAAACCAAGCTGTGATGCTCCTTGTGGCACTGAAAAATATCAAAGTGATGTTCTGGCTGCTGCAAGAGATGCAGCTTCCGGAGAGATAGGAGATAAACAAAGAGATGATACAGATGCTGTCAAGAGTTATATTGCAAAGGTAGTGAGTATATTACAAGGAAGTGGTTATACAGCTGGGGGAGCTATCAATTGCCATTACATCCCATCTGCAGACTCAATAATTGTTGGCCATGAGGGTGATGATGATTATGGAGAATATTATGATGTTCTTATAGGGGGTTCTGGCACTATCAGTGATAATACTTGGGCAAATTTTGTGGAACTTGCCGATTGGTCAAGACTAAGGCTTGTTTCTGATGTTCCTTCAGACATTAATGATGATGGAGTTAAAAGAAATCAAGATTATTTCTGCAGACCAGACGGCTCTTTTGCTGCTACTCTGGATGAACCTTCGGGGAATGGAGGAGGCGGTGGTGGTGGCGGAGGCGGTGGAGGCTTAAACCCAAGAACCTGTGATATGGCATCTGCCACATGGACAGGCACTAAATGCTGCGGTGAAACTCTGGGAATATGTGAATATTATAATGATGTTGGCGGAACTGGCGGCTGCTGGGCAAACTACGTTGTGAGGAGCATTGGTTTTGCTCCGCAAACATATAACTCTGTTATTAATTATCAAGGAGCGTTTCATGGCTGCGCTATTGAAAAAAACAATTACAATTCTGAAAATGATAATTTCCTGAGTTTGACAGATGCGCATACCGGGGGCCAATTAATTGCAAACCATGAATATTGTTTTATCACACCTGATGAAAATTATTATTGCTCATACCAGGAAAAATGGTTTCAGACAGAAGGCTTGGATAATACTAATCTGGCTTGTGTGCCGTCTGTTTCTGATTGTGTGCCGCCGCCTAAATCTGGCTCATCCTTAGATTCAATACTAGTTGGTAATCCTCCTGGTTTTCAGGATGGAGCAGATGCAGTATATAATCCTAAACTGGATGAATATTTGATAGTTTATGGAGGCTATGGAGCAGATGCTGGTTCTGGTGCTGATGCTATTGGTGTTCCTGCTTATGGTGCCAGAGTAAGTCCAGAAGGCATTGTTAAAGAAGTTGTTGAATTATATCAACCACCAGAAGGAAATGCTGTAAGAGTTGGCATAGATTATAATCCTACTGAAGACGAATATTTGATTATGGTGAGACATGGAACTTCAGGACAATCACAATTAAAGGTAATCTATCTTGATGCCACTACATTAACACAAAAATCTGGCGCAACTACCTTAGGTATTGGAGGTATGCCTTCTGTAGAATACAATCCTAAAAGTGATAATTATATGGCGCGCTGGGACGGCCCCGGTTGGCATCCAATGCAGTATAAGATGGTCAGTGGCAAAAGCAGTCAAGGTCAAGTTCTTACAGATAGGATAGTTGTAGGAAGTGATGATAGAGGGATTGTTGCACAGGTCGCTTATGGTTCTGTATCAGATAAGTTTCTATTTGTATATACAGCACGATATCCACATCTTGAGATGGGCAGTAATGAAGGGGCGTATATCTATGGCAGATTTATCAGCAGTGATGGTTTATTCATTGGTTCAGAATTTGAAATCTCAAAAGGAGGAAAAGGGATAACTTCCCCTAAAGTAGCTTATGCACCTTCTGCTGATAGATGGCTTGTAATATGGCAGTCACATCATGGTCCGAGAACAAAACAGGACATAGATGGAGCTTTAGTAGATCCTAACGGTCAGGTAATTAAAAGATATGAATTTTCAAGAGAAGAAGGTTGGGGTATACCAGGTGGAGTTGTTTACAATTCAATCACCGATAAGTTTTATCCATTCTGGGGTAATAAGGAACCTACCTGGATGGTCGAGATAGATCCTTATGATGGGATTGTGAATGAATTGTTTGAGGATAATCAAGCATTTCATGTACTTGGAAAACAATCTTGGCCAGTTGCATCTGCAGCAAGAAATCATTCTGAGGAACCTCAAGTTTTAATTGTGTGGTATACTAATGCCCAAAATGGAGCCAATAAATTGGGAATAGACGGTATTAACGCAAACATAATTTCATTAAAAAACACCGGCAAAAAAAGCTCTTCAACTCATTGCTGCGCATGTTGCGCAGAAACAGAGTGCTGGAATGGAAGTATTTGCATTGACAACCAAAAAGATGATCCTCTTGCGCAGCCTATAAACAACCATAGATGTATTGATGGAAAATGGGAATCAGCCTGCCCTAAAGTTACGCCTGACGGAAAAGCATCCGGCTACTGCCCGAAATGCTCACAGTGCCTTGTGGATCCTTTTGCTGATGAAGGAGAGCAATGCATCGAGGATGGAGAATTTGTAGATGATGATTACTGTGAGAATGGAGAGTGGAGTACAAGGACTAAGCTGCTGGCATCAGTCCTGATACAGATGCATTCCAGCGATTACGTATTGTTCTGCGATACTAAAGAAAATGCATTGAACAATCTTCAATACCAGACAGGCTCCGGCAAAATTGCCGATAATGTCTTGATTGAATTGAAAACAAATAACTTTTGTGTTTTAGAAAGTGAAGGTAAAATTATCGGGAGCACATCAATCAACAAGGATATAGAAGATGCGCCTGAAGGCAGCATAGACATATTTGGGGTTACAAGTTGCGATGATGCGTTGATTGATGATGGATTGTATCATTCCTGTGATTCTTCAGACAAGGTATGGTATAATAAAAGATTAAAAAGCTTAATCTTCAGCTCAGACCCAATCTCAATACCATTGGATATAGATCTAATATTAGATTTTGATACCTTAATAGGAAACCCAATCAAGGAGATTATCCAAATCATTGAATCCCTGATTACTGACCCTCCTTTTGACAACTCCTATGTCAATATGACCAAGAGGTTTGACAGGCTCTATATATCTGAACAAAGCGGGACATCGACTAATGCATTAATAGAAGGAAGAAGCCGAAAAGACATAATGATTGAATATAAAGGATTTGATGCAGACTTGTGCGGCTTTGTGGAGGCATATGATATTGACCATGCAGACACTTTATCAGGCATAAGGTGCGGAGTGCAAGGCGATGACAAATATGTTCTTTCACAAGGCAGCCAATTCACAAATCTTGATCCAGAAAAAATATGGCAGGACTTAACTTCAAAAACAAGGGTAGGATGAAACGAAAAAAATCCCAGATTTCAATGTTTGTGATACTTGGGATAGTTATATTAGTTGTGGTGAGCCTTGTTTTGTATCTTGCAAAAACTGTTACCACAAAACCAGGCCAGGAAAGCGCAGCAAGAGTGCAAGATTTGGTATTTGAGCCAAGGCCAATAAAAGAATTTACAAATGTTTGTTTAGAGGATATGGCTAAAGAGGCTATTTTTTTGCTTGGCAGGCAGGGCGGCTATTTATTTGCAAGCCAGGGAGGAACAGTGGTGGATTTTCCTGAAACTGACGAGGGAGTAATGTTTGTTAATCATAATAATTATAGGGTTGTATATAATATCCTGCCGCCAAGATTCAGCATTGCGCCCTATTCGCCGGATGTGGATTTATACCCATGGAAAACTTTTCCTTTTGAAAGTGAAAGTTCTAATGAGGAAGTTTTTGAAGGGTTTTTTGGCACTGTCAACATGCTGCCATTAACAAGGCTGCAAGGCCCGAATTCAATACAAACCCAGATTGAGACTTTTATTGAAAAAAACATTATGGATTGTTTGGATTTTACATCATTTGCAAAGAGTTTTGAAATAGTTGTGGAAGAGCCGGAAGCAGAAGTGGTAATTGCAAACAAGGATGTTAGCGTAAGGCTCAAACTTCCAATTACAATAAGCAACCCAACAACTCAGGAGAGGGTATCTTTTGATGATTTTTCAACTAAATTAGATGTGAGGTTGAGAGATATGTATTTCTTTGCAAAAGGCCTAATCAAGAAGGATGTTCAAAATATCAAATTTGACATCTCAGACAGGGCAAATAATAAGGCATCATTCAACATTGATGTTGTCAGGAGTGTGTATTCTTCTGATGATCTTATAACAATATCTGATGAAAAATCTCTGATTAACGGCGATCCCTATAAATACAGCTTTGCAAGAAAAAACAGGGCTCCTGCTTTGCATTACCGTAAAAATAATGTGTTTGAGTTTGGGCATGGTCATCTGATAACAAGACAGGATTTGCTGCAGGGAGAGGAATTAAAGGGTTATGATCCTGATGAGGATCCGCTTGATTTTGTCATTAAGGAAGGTCGGCTGCTGGAAGCCGAATTTCCTGTGGAATTGAACAGGCCCTACATAAACTTTTATGCTGAAGTCACTGACGGCAAAGAAACAGATTATCAGATCTTAACAGTGAATAGAGATTGAGAATGAAAGACAAAAAAATAAAAGCAATTTTGATTTTTGCATCCTTATTATTGGTAGCTTCTGCTGTGGCTGTTTATTCTCAAGTCGGATGCTGCACTAATCCTGGTTCGCCTTTAGCATGTAATGGCGAAAGGCCTGTTGTAAGGGATACTGAATGTTGCAAGGATGAATATTACCAATCTGAAGATAACCCTGATGGGCCTGTGGATGCTGATGAGTGCCGCTCTGATTTTTTTTATCGGAATGAGGGGTGTGATGGGATTGATGCTTGCGCCTTAGGCTGCTGTTGCGGTGAGCTTGGGGGTGAAATAAAATCAGAGATACAATGCAGGGGAGCAGATACACAATTCTACCCAGAAATTGGAGAAATAGGAGTATGTAGTGGACTTGATGGTGTTTGCCCACCACCTCAATGTAATGATGGAATTGATAATGATGGTAATGGATGCGCAGATTTTCCAGGTGATTCCGGCTGTAGAGATGCGGCTGATGATACAGAAAGCGGAGGATCTTGTGATATTGGCCCGGAATGTTCTAATCCAGATTATGTTCCGGAGTTAAGCTTTCTTGAAATTGACCCGGTTAAAGGGCAGAAAAAGTTTTCTTTAAGCTGGATAGATGAATGTTCCCAAACCTCGGAATATTATGAAGTTTTCAGATGCCGGGGAAGCTGTAGCAGCTTTTCTCTGGTCAGTGTTGTAAACACAAACTCCTATGTCGATGCTTCTGAGGAGCTTTCATTTGATGCTTCTTACACTTACAAGATTGTAGGGCATTACACAATCTCAAAAAAATCATCAATAAATAAAACTGCGGATTTGGGAGATGAAGAGTGCCTGGGACATTCTACTAATGATTTATTTTGCAGCAACAATGCTGCTGTTTTTTGTGATGATGCAAACAGGCTTAGGGAGGAAGGAACAGTCTGCCAAAGTGATAAATTATGCTTCATTGTAGATAATAATGCAGAATGCATTAAGAAGGAAAGCTGCAATTATGAGAATGCAAATCCATTTGGATTGTATTATGCACAGCAGGGTTGTGAAGCCGGTAGGTATTGCTTTTATGACAAATCCAGTTCAACAATAGATTCCTGTTTTGGCTGCGATCCTTCTATGTCATGTTATGACTACAGAACTGAAGATACATGCACTAGGAACAATTGCAATACAGGGAATTGTGAATGGCGCGATTTAGATACACAGCTAGGCACTGGTGTCTGCATAAATAAAGAGGAATATAACTGCAAGTGGTGCCATGGCCGGGGAACAGAATCTTTGGAGAATGAAGATTCATTTAACCTTATCTTTGATGCATGCACAGAACAAAAATCTAATAAGCTCTCGCAAGATGAATTTAAATGCTATTATAAATCTCCTGAGTCTTTGAGGTGCGATGAGGTTGTATGCACCGATTACAGCACTGACCAGTGCAGCGGATCTTTGATAGAGCATGATGATGATAATGAAATAATAATCCGTTCATCAGATCATTGTGATATCGGGGTCTGCCAGAATATTGATGGTAAGTGTGTTAAAAATGCAGATGGTGATGCAGAGGCTGATTGTTCTGACAATGAGTGTGAAAAAGATTATTTCCCTCCTGAAACTACTGTCTATAAAATAATAAAAAAAGGCATTGTTGAGAGTTTGAATCTACAGATTCATGATAAGACAAATGCAAATGGCACTGAAGTGTTAAAAACATCTAGAGACTATAAAACCTTTTTATGCCTAGAGCCTTGCGGGGGTGGGGGTCATCCTTATCTACAATCTACAACCAGCAGAAGCTTAGTGATAATCAATCTTAAGGTTTATGATTATAATGGAACTGCGGTTAATACTCTTTTAACTCTGAGAGAAGAAAATAATGTTATCAAATATTATTCACAGGACCCTGCGAAAAATATTGAGATTGTGAAAAATTTATATCTGGATGCTTATTTGAATTCAAGCGGACCTGCAGTTATCAAAGAGGCAATCAGAGTTTCCAATTCAAATAAGGTAGGGGAAGTATTCTTCTCTAACAATATGGATCCAAAAATCACTGTTGAATTTTATGAGGAGGCTAGAATAACCCATGCTTTAATGAAAGGCCCATCATCAACCACTGTGCCTAATTATAATACTGATTTTGCAAAAACATTTGAATTTACTTTTGACAATGAGCTTGATGCAGGAAGGTATTTTTTTGAGTTGAATGCCGTAAATCATAACAGCATACCCATGCCTGAAAATGAGGTAATTGAAATTGTCTTGGACAATGATGCACCTTCTGTTGAAATAAGCCCTGGAAATGGTGAAGTTTTAAATGAGTCTTCTGTTTTGATACAGCTGGAATTTAACAAAGAAGTCAATTTGCTGGAAGTGACGTTGAATGAAGAGGATATTATGGATTCTTTTGTAACAGTAGACAACCAAATTTTTACTTATGATTCAGAGCTGGAGGATGCAAATTACAAATTAATTGTAAGTGGAGAGGATTATGCAACTAATGAAGTTGTAGGCTATTCAAGCTTTGCGGTTAATGCTGAGCCTCTGGTCATATCAATAATCGAGCCAAGCTTCGGGGTTTCTGTAAACTATACATTTGATCTTGTAATAGGAACTGACAATGATGCTGTATGCAGATACAATATAGGGAACGATTACGAATTTAAAGTTATGGATCAATTTGATGAGACAGGATCTGATGAACATAGGAAAGATAATTTTGATTTAATACCAGCAGGATCTAAGGATACAATTACTTTGAGAGTGAAATGCAATGATTCAATGCATGGTATGGAATCTGAAGTCTTTAGCTTAAGGGTTGATACTGAAGAGCCCAAAATCAAGGAGGCCTTTGCTGATCCAAATCCAGTTGTTGAGGAACCCTCAGTCACAATACTGACTGTTCAAACAGATAAAAAGACAAAGTGTAGATATAGCGAAGATGAAACAGACTTCCAGGATATGGAAAATAAATTTCCTGGATTTGATGATGATTTGTTTGGAACAGTGAATAAGGCCAATGTAACAGCTCATAGCGAAGGGGATTACAAGTATTTTGTTGCCTGCATGGCTGAAAATGAGCTTATGTCAGCGGAAAGGGAGATACAATTTACTGTAAATCTGAGCCTGCCTCTGGTGGTAACATCAAATACTCCTGAATTCAGCAATACAACTGGTATTGTTCTTGCAGTTCAAACAAACAAGGTAGCCCAATGTGAATACTCTCCGGATGATCCTAAGGTAAATTCAGGAATAATATTTGGAGCTTCTGGGAGAAGCCATACAAGATCATTAACTGCCGGTGTTGGGCTAAATACATATTACATCAAATGCAGAGATGAGTATGTAGGCGAGTCTGATGTTCTGGAGGTTAGTGTGACAGTAGACACAACAGCCCCTGTTATGGACTTTGTTGATGATTCAAGCAGACTGAAAAATAATACTGAGTTCACGTGGCGCATAAACAAGCTAAGGGTGAAATGGCTGGCTGAGGATGAGGATACAAGAGTCTCTTCTTATGAATACACTTTGGAAGAATTTGCAACCTTAGATACAGTTGTTAATTGGACAACGAGCTTTAGAGAGAATGACTGGCTCTGGGTTGATGATTTAAGCCTTACAAATAGTGCAAAGTATTTTTTCAGGGTTAGAGCATCAAACATTTTAGGCTTGACCAGCGAGGTGGAGGAGAGTGATGGTATAACGGTGGATACTTCCTTAAAACCATCAAGTTGCTCTAATAATATGAAGGATGGCTCGGAAACTGATATAGACTGTGGAGGTCCTTGTGACCAATGTCTGCCAGGAAAAACCTGCAATGAAAACATTGATTGCATTTCCGAATATTGCGATGAAAATGGAATATGTGCAGCTGCTACTTGCGATGATGGAGTTAAGCAGGGAGTTAACGGGGAAACTGATATAGACTGTGGAGGTAGTAATTGTGAGGATTGTGAAGATGGAAAAACCTGCAATGAAAATAGTGATTGTGCAAGCGAGTTTTGCAGTTTTGGAATATGTAAGGAAGCTAACTCATGTGAAGATGGAAGGCTTTCAGGAACTGAATCAGATGTTGACTGTGGAGGAGCATGCCCAACTAAATGCCCTCAAGGGAAGCACTGTGGTGTTGAAGATGACTGTGTTGGCGGCTTGAGTTGTATTAAATCTGTCTGCAAACTTTGCACTTCTGATGATCCTGATTGTGGCACAGTTACTCCTGGGGATAGGGACACAGATGGAGACGGCCTTCCGGATGAATGGGAGCTAGAACATGGCCTAGATCCTAATGATCCTAATGACGCTTTTGAAGATTCTGATGGAGATGGGATCATAAATATTGATGAATACACATATAATACAGATCCAAACAAAGCAGATTCAGACGGAGACGGGTATACAGATAAAGAGGAGATTGACAAGGGCACAGATCCATTGGATCCAAAAAGCAAGCCAAAGTCAAGGCTTGGATTCTTGTTGTTTATGATATTCTTAGTTGTTATAGTTGCAGCTGGAGGCTATTTTGGCTATGTTTATTACACAGACAAGCAATTTGGGAAGACAACAAGAGCAAGGCCCGGGTCTTTTGCCAGGCCTCCTCAGATGTTGAGGCAAAGGCCACAACCAGGGCCCCAAAGGCCAAAAGCAGCAGCCCAGCAGCCCGGCCTCAGGTCAAGGGAGGAAATCAAAAGGAGAGAAGGAGATAAAAGAGCAAGAAGGGGAAAATTATTTGAGATATTTGATAAAAAAGGTAAAGCCCAAGCAGAAACCGGAAAGCCAGCTGTTAAAAAAGAGGATGTTTCAACGCAACTAAAATCTATGCCTCAAAAGAAACCTGTCAAAGAAAAAGACAGCCTTAAGGTCGAAACTGACAAATTGCCAGGCGAAAAGAAAGAGGATGTTATGGAAAGGCTAAAGCAGTTATCTAAAAAAACCAAGGATAAAAAATCAGAAAAAAAAGATGTTTTTAAGGAATTGGGAAAAATAGCAACACCAAAAAAGCCAAAGAAAAAGAGAGCTGCAAGGAAGAAGCCAAAGAAAAAATGAAGAAAGGGCAGGTCATTGGACAAGTCTTTGTTTATATTCTCGCTGTCATTTTAACTGTACTGATTTTAACTTATGGCTACAAGGCTATCGTTTCTTTTAGAGTAAGATCAGATCAAGTGTCCATTATTACATTCAAAAATGATTTGAAGGGAGCTGTGGAGACAATTACTTCTGATTTTGGCAGCACAAAGATTATAAGCCTTTCTTTTCCGCCAAATTTCCGGAAAGTTTGTTTTGTGAAAACAATCAAGGAAGATGGAATACCTGAAACTTTATCTGACACAGGATACCCAATAATAGAGGATAGCGTAAATGACGGTGCTGAAAAAAATGTTTTTTTAGTTGAAAACATTGCAAAAGAATCTTTTTATGTGGGTAAAATTGATGTTTTAAATCCTGATAAACCCAATCTGTTATGTGTGAAAAGTGTGGGAGGAAGAATAAGAATAAAGTTAACCGGGATGGGAGACCATACAGAGATAAGTAATTTAAATGCTTGAAAAATAAATAACTTTATTAATCCTAATGCTAATTTAATTTCTCATGAAAAATAAAAAAGGGATTTTTGAGCTGCAGTTTAACTGGATATTTGTGCTGGCTGTAGGGGCCATCATTCTGATATTTTTCTCAATAATAGTCTTGAAGCAGCGGGATATTGCCGAGAGCTCAACAAGCACTATAATCTCAAGGAACTTAGAGGGCATATTAACCGGATCTGAAGTAAGCAGGAGAACTGTTAATATTGTCAGTATACCTGATGTAAAAATTGAGTTTGAATGCAATCTATACAGGATTGGGAATGTCCGAAAGAGATTTGAGCCTTCCAGTGTTTTTCCTCCAAAGAAGCTTGAATCAAACAGATTAATTACTATTACTCAAGATTGGAATCTGCCTTACCACGTGACAAATCTATTGTATCTTTCAAGCCCAAAAATCAGGTATATTATTGTTGGAGATTCTGATTTTGCAAAGGAAATCTTCAAGAGCATACCGAATGAAACAAATAAAGATATTTATGAAAATTCTGGCAGCATTGTTAATAAGGGTGATAATAACGTAAAAATAGTATTTGTTGAACCTGAAGTAGCTTTATTACCTTCTGCTCTTGCTGGTATGCCTCGAGATACTGTTTCAGGTCTGGAAGTAAGTGGCAACCAAGATATGGGAGATATTACGTTTTTTGAGGCTGAAGAGGGAGTTTTTGTTAATAAAGGAACATCATATTACATCAGATTGCCTACTCTGCTCGGGGCTGTTTTTGCCGGAAATAAGGAACTTTACGAATGCTCTATGGAAAATTCCTTTAAAAAACTGAATATTGTAAGCCAGGTCTATAAAAGCAAAACCAATGAGTTATTTTCTTATTATCAAAGCAATAATGATGATTGCTACCTGTATCATGATGACACTTATATAAGAGAGATTATTCTGGAATCTGAAGACTTTAATACGGCTGATGCTGGTGTAATAGATACAGCAGCCAAAAATTTGGAGGAGCAGAACAGACAGGCAGAACATTTATCCTGTGTCCTTGTCTATTGACAATGAAAAAATCCCAAGTCCAGATCGGAGAGACAGTTGCAGTCCTTTTGGTATTCTTTATACTTGTTTTGATGGGTTTTTCATTTTATACAAAGGTTATCAAGGGGACTATCCGGGATGAGATGGAAGAGGCAAGGCAGCTAAAGGCTGTGGAGATTGCGCAGCGCGTTTCCTTTTTGCCGGAATTGAAATGCAGAGGGGAAAATGTTGATAATTGTATAGATATACTTAAGCTTGAGGCAGCATCCGAAATAATGAGGCAAAATGAAATATTTTATTTTGATATACTGGAATTTGCCACAATTTCCATAAAAGAAATCTATCCTGAGGAGGAAAGCTGGCTTTTATATGACAGAACCTTGAATGATGTGAATAATATAAGTACAAGAGTTCCTATTGCATTGAAGGACCCAAGAGTTAAAAAATATAAATTTGGAGTTATGCAGGTTAATACTTTTTTAAGGTAAAAATGATTAAAAAAAGGTCGCAGATGGAGATAATGGGCTTGGCTGTTGTGGTTATTTTGATAATACTGGCAATGACCTTTGTTGTCAGGTTTGTCATTTTGAAAGAGCCTTCAAACATAAAAAAATCTTTTACACATACTGAACTTGCATCAAACATGGTTAATACTTTTAAAAAATCAACAAGCAGGGACTGTTATGGCCTGAGCATGACAGAGCTTTTGCAGGACTGCGCGCAGACCCTGCCGACAGGATCAATTTCATGTGAAAATGGGAAAGGGTCCTGCGCTTATGTGAACAGCACATTTGCCGAGATAATTAACAAAACACTGGAGGCGTGGAATTTAGGCTACGAATTCAGGGTATTTTTTGAGGGGGAAAGCCCTATATTTAAGTTTGGAGAGGAGTGTGAAGGAGAAAGGACAAGAGAAACATTTCCAACACCTACCAGATTATACAAGACATTAAATGTGCAGTTGGATATATGCGGTTAGACTTATTTTATCAATTTAAATTGAAAAATCCGATATATTTAAATATAACTTATTTCATAGGAAAAACATAGAGGTTTTGATGATGAACAAAAGAGGCCAGGGACTTTCTATTACTACAATCATAGTAGCTGCCATTGCGCTGATTGTCTTAGTTGTTTTGGTTGCTATATTTACCGGCAGGTTAGGTATTTTTAGCAGGTTTTTGGGCGAAAGGGAAAAAAACCTTTGTGAAGGTGGTGACTTAGGTGGAAGATGTGGTGATGTTTGTGACATCAATGAAGTAAGGGCTTTTGGGGCTAAAGGTTGTTCAGAACTAGAGCCTATCTGTTGCATACCCTCTGAAGTGAACTCAGATTGAGTTCAATGAGGCTTAAGCCAATCCTTTAATTCTTTTTATCCCAAATATTTATATATATGTGTATTCATAAATTGAGGTATGGAAAAAAACAAAAGAGGCATAGCTGGTCTTTCTCCCGGCTTAACATGGCTTCTCATAATACTTCTTATTTTAATCGGTATTGGTGCTGTTGTAGTTGTTTTAAAAAATCTAAATGAATTAATTTCTTTTGGAACATGACATCTAAATTTAAAAAAAGAGGAATAATGGGATATGCTTTAGTGGTTTTGATAGTATTTTTGGTTATCGCTTTTGTTATGTTGAGGCTGCAAGGCGCAATTCTAAATTTATTAAGAGGCATTGGAGAAGATCAAGTGTGTGTGTGGAGCACAACTTTGCATTCCTATACAAAGATAGGAGGTGTTCCCCAGTATGATTTTAACTGCCCGCCAAGGTTTGTTAATGTAGGTTTGGAAGATGATAAAAAGGAAAATATTGTAGGGATAGATAATCCAATACCAAAAAAGCTTAAAGAGAAATTAACAACAAAATGGGGATATAAAGACTCAGAGCTTAAAAATCATTTGGAATACCGGCTGGATGAAGTTATGGCAGATGAAATGAGGAGCTGCTGGAATAAGCTTGGAAGAGGAGAAGCGCCTTTGTTTGATGAGTGGTTCTTGACAGTTGGTTATGAGGATTCAACATGGACAGGTGAAGAAGGAATAATCTTAACAAGTCTGAAAATGATAAGTCCTTTTAATAAGGAATATAAAGGTGCCCCAAGAGCATGTGTAATCTGCTCTAAAATAAGTTTTCAGGATGAGATAAAAAACATAAAACCAGTAGAAGATGAATCTTTGACAGATTGGACCTTAAGGCACCCAGTAAATGAAAGAAGCCCAAACCCGATAAGCTACTTTGAATTTTTGAGGGATGATGTTTTTTCAAGCGACTTAGTGGCATCAAAATCCCAAAAATTCAAATACACAACAAATGAACCTTATACTGTTCTTTTTGTAAGGGTTAATGTATTTTATTTATGGGATATTGCAGGATCAGTATTCTCCAAAGTAATAAAAATAGAAGAAGGAAATTTTGCACCTGTGAATGCAATTTATTTAGTACCATCATCAAAAGTCAATCAGGAATGCAGTAAAATAATGAACTAAGATGTTAGTGGGAAAAAAAGCATTAATTGGAAGACAGATAGTTTTACTTATAATAGCCTTAATTATATTAGGATTTATTCTTTGGCAGGTATTTTTTTCCTCAGAGCAGAGTTTTGATTTAGTTGCACAAATAAAAGACTTTTTTTATGCATGAATATGAAAAATAAACAAAAAAAATTTTTTAAGAAAAAAAAAGGAATTGTATGGGTGCATATTGTTGAGTTACTTTTAGCGCTTATGGTTCTTGTTATTATTTTAACTGTTGTCTTTCCAAGCTTTTTTCCAAAATCAAAGGAAATACTTTTTGAATTAATTGGCTTGGTGAATCCAGGTTTATTGGGAAGAACTGAATTTACGCCTTACGAGCCGGATTTGACGGAAGAAGAGAAAAGTGTCGTGAATTCTATTGATGCTTTTGTTTGCGGAGTTAACAGTGTTGCAGTTCAAAGGGAAGCGTGGATTAATACTCAACTATGTCCTAGCGGCTTTGAAACACAAGCGCCAGCTACGCCAACTGGTGCTATTACGGGATTTTTTACTAAGGTTACCGGAAGAGTAACAGAGGAAGTATGCTCTGGGATTACTTATGGCCGTGTTTGTTTAGAATGTTCAAATGAAGGCACTTTTACATGTAAAATTAAAAACTTTGAACTGCCTCAAGAAGGAGAAGAAAGCTTGTTACATGATTTTGTTGCTGGTCTTGGCGACCCTGAATATCTGCTTTATTATGAGCAGTTTCCAGAAGACCAAGCCACTTTCTGGAATCTGGATGCGTTTTCAATTCAGCCTTCTATGCTATTTTTGGGGGCAGCAGTTTCCGGCGTTTTTCCATTAGGTGATGACCTTAAAGCAGCATTTAAGGCAGGGTCAGCTGGAAGGGCCATCAGATCAATAAGCGAATATAAATTATTAGCTGGCATAGGCAGGGCCCCTTCCAGAATATTCAGGGCCATGACATCTTTTAATAAAATTTTCTTAAGGGAAAATGCAGAAGGCGCAGCCAAAAAAAACCTGATAAAATGGGCATTATTGAAGTCAAATGAGATTATCATGGATCCTGATAATGCTGATGAGGCTCTTGAAATTGTATCTAAATATGTTAAAAAGGGAAGGCTTGTTGGAAGCCAAGCAGGCTTGGAGGATGATCTTATAACTTTCTTCAAAAGAAACTTGGATGATATGGATTCATTGGATGAATTAGGGAAGGCAAGACACCCCTTTGCCAGGGAGACCATAACAGAAAGAGCAGAATTGTATAAATTAAATCCAGGATTAAAAGGAAAATCTGACGAGGCTATAAGGGAACTTGCAAAAAGGGATATTGCAAGGGACTATGCAAGGACTTATGCCAGAAATATTCAAACAGAATTAGGCAGGAGCTTATCCAAAGACCAAATTGAAAAAATAACAATGAAAAATAGAATTGCGAATATATTTAGAAACTTTAGAAGGGGTGACGGAACTATAGACGAAAAGCTCTTTAAGAAATTCCTTGAGGACAATGGAAAAAATCTTGATGAGATGATAAAGTTGCTTGACAACAACAAGCTGAAGCCAGATCAAATAGGAAGGATGATTGGTACTGCAGCAGAAGTAGCTTCAGAATATCCTGCAGACAAATGGATATACCTCAGCAGGCAATTTGAAAAACAATTAGCAGAGCAAAGTGATGATTTTGCCAGGCTTATGGGCACTAATGATGATGCCATAGGAGCTATTACAGATAAAGTTTTGGCTATTGTTAATAAAGTCACGAT
>SDBT01006707.1_pt1 | contig 19040 bp, 11 predicted proteins | sample 2277101 | NCBI WGS metagenome assembly SDBT01 (sample SAMN10404973, study PRJNA504765) | marine sediment metagenome | isolation source: marine sediment core GS10_PC15, 103 cmbsf | place: Arctic Ocean: Southern Knipovich Ridge | collected 2010 | reverse complement strand
CAGCAGCAGCAGCAGCAGGCACCAAGAAGACAGTGATGCCGTATCCCTCCAGGAGGCAATACGTAGCCAGGGGGGACACAGTGAAAGAGCATCTCCGTGTGAAAGGAGATCGGACACAGCAAACGCCGGTGAAGACCTGGATCGAATATCACGACATCATGCAGTTGGTGTTTGCCCAGTCGATGTACGGACATTTGGGAGAGCTGTCCGAGACGGTGAATCGCGTGCAGGACCTGTTCTCTACCTTCGTTTCCGGAGCAACCACCCAAACCATGATCATGGGGGTGGTAGAGGCGCGAGAGAAACTCCTGGAACGACATCTCAGCACGAACATAATCACGGGAGGAGAAATTCCGTTCCAGAGGCTCGACGCGGACACGGGCAGGGTATTGACGAGCCAGGAACAGAAAGTGGTCCGAAAGGTGATCCGAAAGTTCCCCCAGATGCGAGACGTTCTCATGGCCACTACCGTGACACCTGTATGGACCCGCGATCGTCGCCGGGGAAGAGTGCCCAAGCACACCAGAGCCGGACTGCCTGAAATGAGCCTTCCTTCCAAAGATCTGGTCTCGGTGCGGAAGACGGATCTGGGCGATCTCGAAGAGATACAACCTCAGCTCCAGATCGCTTCCAAGATTCGCAGCGTTTCCGACGTCTTTGCCATCGAGAGGGAGATGTCGTGGGTCAAAGCCGGCGTTCATGGCATGCAAAACATGATGGCGGAAATTGCGAGTTCAACCGTGCAGGAAATGGCACAGGGCATGTCGATTTACGCGGAGCGCAGGGAAACCTCGCTGGAGGAGGTTGACATGGCGTCGTTGTTCGAGGCGCTATCAAGCGTTCCATCGGCTCCAGAGCAACCTCCGGGATCTCCTGCGATCCCATCGGAAGGCTCGGCGACCGGATACAGTTCCAACATACCGATGGACGAGCAAGGAATCTTTGAACAACTTTTCCAAGGAAGGATAGAATCGATGGCCATGCAATCTCCCGGAAGCGTAGACGACGCGCTCACGATGCTCCAGGACATCGAGGCGTCAGACCTCCCAGACGAGGTACTCGATCAAATGAATGCTGTTTCAGGCCTGGGCAGCCAGAGGCTACATAACCAAGCCACGGAAAGGGACGAACGACGGGCTGAGGAAGATTGAAGAAAAATACACACACACACACACACACAAAAAAAGGGCGGGAGACAACCCGCCAAGGCGAAAATGTCAGATCTGTCTTGTGTTCATGTATTATAAGCGGTAAGAGAAGGTGTCTCTAACAAAACAACGCGCTGTGTGAGAGAGAAAAAAAATATACACGGAGAATGAATTATGATGATGATGGTGATGATGGTGATGATGGTGATGATGGCGATGTCGACGATGGTGGTGAGGATAGCCGTACGTCCCGGAGACCCCACTTCGGCGGCGAGGAAGTCAGAGAATTCTCTCGGTGGTCATCGGCGTCATCAGCATCGGCTCCAAACGTAAGCACGAGGGGCCGTGTGGGCACCAAGCGCACGCCGTCTCGGCTGCGGTACTCCATCGCAACGTCTTCGGTCAGAAGGTCGGTGAGTTTGGGCCCCTTCTCCGACGGCGATAATACGTTCCGGCCCAGCGGATGCGAAATATTTGTGTACCGCGATGGGAAGGTCATGGTGAACTCTAGCTACGATGAGATTCCCGACAACCAACCCATGGCGTGGCTGGACGGCGTGAGCACCAAGGCGTTGATAAACACGATCGTGATCACGTCGGATCCGGGGGGCAGAAAGATCGACGGGTTCACGCCTCCCACCAGACTCGACCACATGTCGGTGGAAGAGATCGCTCGTGCCGTTTCCCATGGAGATCTGGGCATTTTGGCGATGGCAAGCTGCACCAGCAGACACCGCACCTTGGCTCTGCCGCATTTCTCCTCCTCCGACGATGATGATGATGATGATGACGACGACGATGGAACGGGCGAAGCGAAGCGCACCAGCCCAGACATTGAGACGAATCCCGACATCATATGGGGCAAAGTCATGCCAAACAGCATGCCAAGTGGTGTGACACTGCTTACGAAACAAGGCAGTGTGGTCCACATTTCGGATTCCCCGAAAAACACCTTCCTGTTCCCCAAGGCGCACGTGGACCATCGCATTCGATTGGTGCTGCTGTCTGGACGGGGGATCGTGCGACTCAGCTACTTCACCGGAGGACTGCAATTCTCGCCGGAGGCGGTGATTGTGCTGTCCAAACCGGAGCCTTCCGAGGCAGAAACTTACGACGTGCTCCACGATCGTTCATTTCGCCTGTACGGCGCCACCCTATCTCTGCTGCTCCGCACACAAAACAGCACAGCCACGGAATTCAATGCTTCCAAATTGCGCCTGTCCATGGCTAGGGTGGGTCAACCCCTCACTCGTCCGATGGCGATGATGCTTGAGGGTAGCAGGGGCGTTTCTAAGAGAGGATCTGCTTCCTCCTCCTCCTCTCAAACGCGAACCTCAGTGGGCCCGATAGATGTCTTCGAATATCGTGGCGTTATGATTCCCATGGGCACGAACTACACCGCGGTCATGGAGACGAAACTGAGCGTGCTGTGGTCGCTCCGCTATGACATCGAGGACATTTACGCCGAAGAACCTTCCATCTACGCCGGAATTCGGCCGAAAGACAAGGACGTGCCACCTTCGAGCGCTACTTTCATCCTGAAAGAAATGAGAGTGGGATGGACCAGCATTCGGAGAGCGCTTCCGAAAACCTCGGAAAAGTATAGATTCTTTCATCTGGGAGAGGACACCATGGTGGAGATACAGAACGCTACGTCTTCGAGTGTGGACCACAAGACGCTCGTCACGGTGTCTCACATCACCGTTGTGAATCGCAAGAGATCCCACGTTTCTGTGTCCCTCTATCGGAATCTGACGGCCGATGAAGAATTTATCAAGGACGACTTTAAGGTGTCTGCTTCCGAGGAGGACAGGAGCTTTTTCATGGATAGCGAGCTATACCCTCTGGAAAAACTCCCGGTGGAATCGGCCGAGTACATCACCAAGCGTTCCGACACTGCCAAGGTCTTGGTGGTGCGCCTGTACAACATAGGCAAGAGCGGCGGGACTGTGCGAGTGACCACGGTCGTGACACGCCCTTACAAGAGACGCAAGAGCATGCAGAAGTTGTATCTGTACAAGGAGAGAGCGTCGGTGGCCAGCACGGATTCGGTGGGATCGAATCTCGGCGATTTCGAGGGCCGACGGAAATGAATTTAAAAAAAACTCTTGCGCCTCCACATAAAGTAGGTGTCGTTCGGCAGTGAGAGCAAACAAACAAATTATTCCCCGCGCGCGCACAATGAATTGCGACGAAGCCATGCCAGACCTGGAGAATTTTGTGGTGCCGGACGTACCGCGTCCCGTGGCTCAGGTGAGGATAGTGTCGTCTGGCAAAACGCAGACCGCTCACCTCACGAACCCCGATGGCACGACTCGGGTTTTTGACATGTCGATTGAAGACGACGAGGGACCATCCACCGTGGGGCCACTACCAGCAACGGCGAATGGACAGTACGAGAGTTACCAGGAAGGAATGTCCCAATCCGTCATGGAGACACAGTCCTCTGACACGATCCGAGAGATCCTGGCAGCAAGAGCGAACGGTCATCGTCACAAGAACAAACGCAAACAACTCGACAAAAGACCGCACAAAGACAAGACCTTGACGGAAGCGCGCGAATCGCACCGTCCCTTGATCAAACGCAAGGACGGTTCGATGGTCTTGCCGGCTGGCGAGCGGATCTCCAACCTGATAAGGGCGAGGACCACGGCACCTGGCATTTCCGACGAGGACCGCCAAAGACAAGCCAACGCAGCCCACCAGGAGCTCCTCGACAAATTTGGGATCGTCGGAGAGAACGGAGCGCGACGGTTCCCTGATCCTGATAGCGAAGATGACCAGGTGAAATTGGCACAACAGCATGGCGTCATCACCTGGAAAAAAGCGGACAAGCTGACGCCCGATGGTTGCTTCAGGTTCAGGGACCACCAACACAGGGGGTTGGAAGAAGGCACCAGGAGAGTGCCCATCAGCGGCGATAATTTTGACATGCAGATGAAGTCGTGGGCCGGAGACCTGCGCAACATCACCACTACCCTGCCCCTGATAAACGTACCGATCGCCACGCCAATGTTTCTTGGGTGGGTTGTGGACAAGGCCTGGCCTGTGATTGCCGATTCTTTCGACGTCATCAGTTGCTACATATGCGCGCTTCGCATGCTCATAGGCGGTATGGACGTGGGAAAGAACGTCATCAACTGCGGCATGGATAAGCTCTTCATCTCCAAAGACCGGGAACAGAACGTTGGCAATCCCTCTTTGGTTGGTCGCCCCCTGTGGAGTCTGGAAAAGGAGGAAGAGAGACTGCGCGAATCACAACGATTGCGAAAGCTTGGCTATCCCATCTGGTTCGACCTAGGCATGGGGAAAAACCCCAGGGTTCAACGGAACAAGAAGCTGTCCGATGACGACCTTGAGAAGGCCATGGTCCAGAGCGCCATCGAAAACCTGATGGCCATGAGAGACGTGGTAATGGTCCAGCTCAACGCCGGACTGACCCAGCTCCAGGGAAATATGGACGAGATTAAGAAGCGATCGTCGGTTCAAGGAGGCGTGGTGCCTTTGGAAATCATGAAACAGTTCTATGGCCACCTCTACGCGGTCGGCGAAATCGCCACGTATCGACTCCTAACCGTGTACGAGCTCACGCTGCTCTGGGTGGTGCAGCGCCACGTCCGCTTGGAGACGCGCCGAAAATTCGCCAAGCCTCAACGACGTGTGAGAGCCGATCAACTCCCCGCCCCGTTCGTTCGCTACATGCTCGGTTGCCGCCGCTCTGTGTTCCAGGCACGGTCCTGTCTTGGATGTCCGATCCCTCCTCCCAGACCTAAAGAGGGCGTGGAGGGGCAGCAGCAGCAGCAGTCACATGTATTGATCAGACCCTCGGATCCAGCCTTCCCCACCCTGCAGGAGATGCAAGTGTTTTACGTCTTTCTTCATCTCAGGACGGAAGGAAAGAGCGATCTCATAGACAAGCTGTCTCGACTGAACCTCGCCACCAAAGGCCCAGATCCCTCTTCCGGCAACAAGATCTAGAGAGAGAGAGAGAGAGAGAGAGAGAGGTTTCTATATTTTACAGAACAAAGAAGTGGAAGAAAACAACTCCCTAGTCTCCCCAATCGTCCGACGATGATGACAGGATTTCAGCGGCATTCCTATTGACGTCTTCCAATTGTTCATAAGCACTGACCGGACGAGACGACACCACGGTCAACTTGGGGTTCCACGGGGCGCTTTCAGAAAGCTTGAGTCCAACGTAGGTCGCTATCATCATGGTTCCCCACACGACCAGGTTCACTGACATGTACAGACCCACCAGAAAGAGTTCCATATTTGGCTGTTGATGACCCATGCGCGGTGGTTTTTTTTTTGTTTTTTCTGACTCTCGCAAACAACACGCATGGCACAAAAAACAAAACAAAAAAATGAAGAGGCGATCGCCCTCCGCTCGTTTTGAACGACGTGTGACTCGCTCCTCCTCCCGCAAAAAACAACGGCAAAGGAAGTCGGAGTCTCCCGTGCTACCGGAAATGCCCAGCGAGATCTGGTGCCACATCGCCAACCTGGTTCCCATGGAGGATATGCGTGGTTGCTTAGAACAGCGAAAAATGTGGTCACTGATCCACCCGTTGTTCCTTGCTCTGCGCAGAGAAATGTGTGTGCGCCTCGAAATGGTGTCGACCGTTGTGCGGAAACAAAGAGAAATGTTATGTTCGACGTCCCGGACCAAGTGGGCAACGAATCTATACAAAATTCCGTTTTCGAACAAGGTCGTGCTGATGCGAATCGTGGCGGTGAAGGAAAAATTTTCCGAGTTCACGCGACTCTGCTCCTGGCACAAGTTGGATCGGATCGCCGTGTCGTCTATTTTGGCAGGATTCTGTAGCGATTGGATGGTCCTACTATTGGAAGACCATCCCTTCTTTGTCGCCACGTTCACCACCGATCTGTCTGGCGCTTCTCTTCCGGAAGGACACAGGAGATTATGGCGAGACACATACATATGTTCCGTGAGAATCTGTGCTCTCTTCTTGACGTACCATTACGACATCCACGTCGAGACCAAGAAAATGCGAAAGGCTGGACGTTTTCAGATCGCGTGCTGCGCTCCGTGCCGATGGGAAAGCACGCCAGCATGCTCACATCGAAATTGGGTCACGTGGTCGACCATTGAGTTTAGAGACCGCCTGGTGGACTTTCTGATGCGAGCCATCTTGTGGGTCATGGGCGAGAGTTCTGCTTCCTCCATTAGTGAGAACTGGAAAGAGAGGTACTGCGATCTGGTAGATGGTGACGACGACACGCCCGAGACTCACGAAAGGGTGCACATTTCGGCCGACGTTGCACTGCCTCCACCACCGGATTAAAAAGATCGTGATGGAAAAAAAGACAATTTATTCTTTCTGCTGCTTCTTTCCGTTGGCTGATGCCGCTCGGTCTGTCCGAGCCTTCTTGAGCGAAGGTTCTGCTGCTGCTGCCGCCCCCGCCAACTCCATCTTTCCGTTCTTCCTCGTTCTTGTCCCACGGCGCTTCCTCTTGTTGTTGCCTACCAGGTGCAGAGGGATGTTTTCGCGATCGGCCTGCACCAGTCTTCGCCTGATTCGTACGCAGATGAACGAATGGTTCCGATCGGTCCCCGGAACCACACAGACGTCAGAGATCGTATCGCCGATGCCGGACGCCCGGCTCGCCACCTCCTTGATCTGTTCAATCTCGTCGAGGCCCAACCCTACCTTGATGGACCATCCCAGGCTCAGAACGACGTCCATGACGTCCTCCTTGGATTGAACAATGCGGGGGAGTCCGTATGAGTTGAATTTGAGTGCCACCACTTGTTTGACGACCGCTCGAGCCACGTGAAGCGTCTCCGCAGGCTCTATCCACGAAAGAGGTGAGAGGTCGACCTTGGACACGGCCCTTGCGATTTTTTGCGGTAACGGAGGAGGACTGAAGGCGCTCTTTCTCTCTACACTTTTATTTATCGTTGTTGTTGTTTCCCGGGGCTGTTCATCATCATCGTCGTCGTGGGTGGAAGGGTTCAGGCGGCGACTCCCATCAAACCACCACCGCCATAAACCAGCCCAACCATACTTTCCTCCAAAAAACGGGGAACGAGGTTTTTCCATGGCTTGTCGTAGTTGTGCCAATGGTCCCACAATGAATACGACGCCCAGACGCAGAGACAAATACACAAAAGGAACAAAAACAGCTGCCACGCAGACACGATGGGCCTCGAAGAAGGCGTGAATTCTAGCCAGGTCCTGAATTTCAGGTCGGCGTAGCCAGAGCTTCCGTCCATCACCTTGACCTTTGCATGGCAATAGCGAAACCTCGGTAGTTTTCTCGCCACCTCTCTCTTGTAACGGGAGTCGTTGGGATTCTCCACGTCTATGTAGAATCGAACCTTTCCAGTGTCCTTCTCTCTAGAGAGCTCTTCCACCTCTATGCTCTCCTGGCTGATGACGTTGCTGGGATCGTTCAGAAAATCATTCACGGCAGCCACCAAGGCGCCGTTGTCCCAGCGAGCCGCTGCATCTGACAATGACATTTTTTTGTTTTCTCTCTCTCTCTCTCTCTCTCTCGCAGCAGGACGGGTTCAGCGTTTTCTCCCTCTGGTACGGTGGCGGCGGCGGCCCCTCCGAGCCGCGGGGGTTGTGCTTTTTTTCTTTTTTACTTCGCCCGCGTAGCTCTTGTTGTCGATGAAACAGTAACGAATGTAACGACCCCGTGAGAGGCTCTTGGTTCTAATACGGCCTCCGCGTCTGCGACAGCGATCGAATCCTTTGGGCATGGGCACTACTCGTTTTTTATATGCAACACAGAACCACACTCAAAACGGAGAAGAAACTAAAAAAAGAGAGAGAGAGTGTGTAATGTAAGAAAAAAAAATTAAAATGCAAACGAAACCCTTCCTCCACGCTGCACGATGGCGTCCTCCGGAGGTTCGATGCCTCTCGCGCGCCGATCGTGCGTCTTGCTGTGGTGAATGGCATACACGGTTTGTGCCATAATCTTGGCGCCCGTCCTTCCCTTTTTCGCTCTTCTTTCCAGTCGCAATCGCTGCTTGTCTCTCCTGGCTCTTCTTCTTTTCGCCCCGCGCTTGTTGCGTTCGCTTACCGCACCACCACCACCGTCCGTTTTTTTTCGTTGTCTGGCCTTGTCCCGGTTGCGAAGAAGAGGTGCTTCGTCGCCGTGGTGGATTAAATCGCCCAGTTCGTCTGTTCCCCCGCGATTTGAGCACTTTTCGTAGGCCCTGCTTCTTAGGACCGGGAGAGAGTTGCCCCCATGCTTCTTTTTCCTTCGTCTCTTGAGGGGCCGTTCTCTTGTTTCTTCTTCGTCGTCGTCGTCGGGATAAAAGCTGCCCTCGGTGTCAGAGTAGATCGACAGATCCCGGTCGGTTTCTTTTTGCTTTCGTCGCGCTCGGTTAGTTTGTTCTATGACTTGTTGCCTGTTCCGGCTGACGACAGCGATACGATCGCTCGCGGGAATCTGATAGAACGGATTGCGTTCCGGGGGGTCGAAGGACTCCACCATCTTTCTCTTCGCCTCCATGTTGGCCCCGAACTCCTTGTACGTGAGTCCCCAATTGCTGTATAGACCCAAAGCCACTTCCGGGTTTTTTCCGGTGTCCATGAGCGAGGATAGATTGCACAGACCTTGCTCCCCGGCTTCCATGTCTCTGGCGAGCTGTTCCGATGCTGTCGTCCTGGCGACGTGAAGCGCCCTGGGATCCTCGGGATACCTTTCGAACTCGATCAAGGTGCAGTAGTCATGCTTTTGCCGGTCCCGGAACGCCCACAGATTATCCATGTACACCCACGGAAGATCCCATGCGCCCACCCTGCCCATGGGACGGAAGCGGTCCTCGTTCCAGCCTTGCCAATAGGCTCCGATGGTCCTCCAGTGCATCTTGAAGGTTGAAGTTTCGGCGTCCTCCCCCCACACGGTGATGAAGTCGGAGGACATGCTGGCGTTCCTCATGCCATAGGTGTTTGAGAACAGCCGATTGTACACCAAGGCTTCGTCCATTCTCGTGATTGCCAAGTGGTTGCGCGTTTGCATGACACAACGAGGCTTGTTCTCCACGTCGATGGTGTCCAACATGTGCGGATAGGTCCGTCCATCCGGATCCACGTGCACAAACGAAGTAATGATGCGTCGTTGGCGGGCACTGGCGTGAGAGAAAGCCCACTTGAGGGTCTCGGAAAGGGCCGCCTCGTCCAGTTTCACGCACATGGCCTCGATGGCTATGCACACGCTCTGGGCCCTGCGAGATCCCGGCTTGTGGATGACTTCGGCGCACGGGATGGTGATCCTGGGTTGTTGTTGTTGTTGTTGTTGTTGCCCCGAGCCCGCTCCTTTCGCAGAGGGTCTCACATAGTTCTTGTTGTCCACCTCGATGAAACGCTTCTTGAGACCGAGCAACTTGGCACTGATGATCCCCGGAGTTAGCTGTCCCTTGGTCATGTTCCATATGCGATCGTAGAACTTGGACAGGGATCCGTAGTCAAACTCAACGTAGTTGCGATCGAGCACATCGCGCCTGCCGGCTCCTGTGAAGATTTTCTTGTACCGATGCGCCGGAACCGACTTTTCCCGCACGTTGAGACCCGAAAGTTTCTGGCACTGCGCCAGAAACTTCTGCGTCAGGGTCGGGATGAAGCTATCCCGGAATAAACTCAGGACGTCGGCGATCATCTCTTCGGTCACCACCAACTTGCGCTCCAGGTTGATCAGAGAGTGGGGTTCGAACTCGCGGAAGGTCCTCCCGTCGCTGCAGAACCGCCAGCGGTTCAGTTCGGTGCAGAACTCCCCGAAGACGGCGGCTTTGACGCAGGCGATCCGACATAGTTTGAGGAGCATGTGTCTTACGCGTATGGGCGTCTTGGGAATTTGGTACTTCTGGTGGAGCCGGTTGAAGATGCGCTTGAAGTACATGACCACGAGGTTGGTATTGACGTCGTGGAAGAATCCAGCCTCGATGGCACGCTCCACAATCATGATGAAGACGTGGCGCATCCGACTCTCGTGCACGAACAGGTTCTTGGTCTGCTGGTCCATCTCGTCTCCCATGGGTTCGGCGATGTCGGCCACGTCGTAGGTGCCTCCGGGGTACTTGGTGACCACCTCGCGCAGGAACCGCTGCATCAGCGGAGTGTCGGTCGGCGGAGGGTTGGTGTTGGTGGCCAGGATCATGTTGCCCATGCAGCGAGAGAAGGAGGTGGATCGGGTGGTCTTGCCGCTCGGTTGCCAGTTGCATCGGTCGGCCTGACAGACGTTGCTGGTGAGGCGATCCTTGATGAACTCAGAGCCCTCTACCTGGTTTCCGTATTGATCGACGCCCAGAAAATTCAGAGGACACTCATGCATCACAATGCAGGCGTAGTTCCAGTCCTCGTTGGTGTTGAAGGCCTGCCCAGAAATGTGCGTGGTCCTGTGGATGGAGCCCTCGAAGCTGAGGTCCGTCATGCAGTCCATGTTGTAGGACTTGCCGGTGGAACCCTCTCCATCTTCCAACAGGTTCACGTGGAGCCCGTAGTCGTACTCCAGGGCGGAATCCCTGACCAACATCAGCTTCCACAAGGCTCGGGGCATGAGACCTTCCTTAAGCCGGAAGTGTCGCGTGAAATTCTGGTGGTAGAAGAGACGCATGTTCCCGTAGAGGCTCAGGTTTCGGAAGGTCGCGTTGTGCTCGGGCCAGAGACGATCCGGCGTGTGCTTTTGCAGATAAGCCATGCCCTTGCAAACCACGTCGGAGAATTCGCTGCGAGGCTCGCAGGTCCATATCGTCTTCCAGAATTCTATGCAGGCCTCCTCCTTGAACCTCCCCATCTCCTCCTGTAACCTTTCCGAGTCTCCGGCATAGTTGGCTTCTATGCGGAGGCGCCTGGGAAGCAGTTTCTTTCTGAGTTGGAGCAGTCGGCTCCTCCCCACGATCCTTTCGTCCACGCTGGTCAGGGTGGCGGTCTGAGGATCCAGTCCAGGACACAAGAGGCTGTTTGTGCCGACCCGTATGGAATCTTCGTAGCGCTGAATGATCTCGTCTTGGGTGCTGTCCATCAATCCGCCTTCTCCGTCGTCGCCATCCACATCGTACACAGAGCTCGTCAGGTCGTCAGCGATGACGCCGTGAGGGACTCTTGGAAGGGACAGATCATCCAAGCCGTCCGGCGTTATTTCGTCGGCACGAACCCTCCAGCAGGCGCGAGGAAACGGGAAGCAGTAGCGCCACCGACAACCCTTGCATACGGGCGCACGAGCGTCGTCGTAGAAACGCAGGTGGAGCTCTTCCCTGCACTTGACGCACACCTTGATGTCGTTTGTGCAGTAACAACACACGCGACCTCGCGGCGCATCCTCTTCGGTTTGAGTGGTGGTGGTGGTGGTGGTGGTCGAAGATTCCTCGTCTCCTGCCTCCTCCTCCTCGTCGGAAGAAGTAGAATAGTAATCACGGTCGTCGCCGCCATCTCCGGCCGTGGTGGTGGTGTCTGTTTCGGTGGCGTCATCGCCGCCGGGCGAGACTTGTGGACCGAACAACGTCTTGAGCTTGGACTCCTTGCATTGTATGCACTCCTCCATGTCTTCGCAAGCGAGAGCTTCATGCACCATGTCCTCGATGGCGTCGTCGGCTGGTACCTTGTACCTGTGGATCTCGGTCTGTCTATCGCGGACTCCGTACGTCTTGGAAAACGCCAGGGCGGACTCCAAATCAATGAAGTTCCTCGGGTGGAGTGGGGCGTCCGGCGAATCGATCCTGACGGATCGTTCCTCACGAGACCAATTCCTTCGCAGGTCCCCCGCCTTCCGACGGTCATACTGATGCACGTACGGCATCACTACTGATCCCATGAACTCCGTGGTTGTGGTGACATTCATGTAACACAGGGTTTTTACCCTTTTTTTCTTGGCTTTCTCCATCTCTTCAGCGCATTGCTCCACGCTGGACTTACGTCGGGCGTTGGCAAGGTGCCGGCTGCGGACGTGCCAGCTCTCGTTTATGACCCTCGTCAAAGCCTTGCCAAGGTCAATCCGGTCGCTGTGTACAAAGATGAATACCCTCCATCCTTTGTGCTCTCCATGAACGCTCAGCAGCTCCTCGACCATCTGCGTGGTCTTGAGAAGGCTGTAGGATGGGCCGTCGGGACCGTCTGGTCGATAGTTGAAATGGTAATCACCGTCGAGGTGTGCGGCGCCTTCTACGTTTGGAAAGACGTTCCGAGACGCCGACCTCTCCTGGGCGCGTCGCACCTCATCCGTCGATTCGGAGTCCGGAGGTTCATTCCGACCAAGACGCCCCCCCCTTCCTCTTCTGCGGTCACCATCATTGCCACCCCCTTCCTGGGCCGCGGCAGGACGTTCTGAGATTTCGATGGCCCTTCCAAGCATGTAAAGCAGGGTCTTGTGCGCCAATCCTCTCCCCGATTTCACGTCAAAGTCCCTCCACCGCGTGGCATTGTATCGCATGACATCATCGGGAATGTTGACGCAATATACGTTCCTGACTCTCCAGCCATGTGGGATGCGTCGAACTGGATAAGCGGGAAAGTTCACGTCCACTCGAGTGGGCTGGCGCAGGTCTTGTGCGTCGTCGTTGACACCACCACCACTCGCAGCCTCGGCTGTCTCTTCATCCAAGGATGAAGAAGGAACCGGGGCCATTCCAGCGTCTTCGAGTAACCTCCGTCGTATGGTCTCTCGCTGTTTCTCAAGACACCTCTCTATGGCCACCCCATTGGTCATTTCGATGTTGGTGAAACCACAACCTTCCCCGAGGTGTTTGGTCAGCCATTTTTTTAGCGCCTTCGAAGTCTGGGTGAATTCCCAAACGTCCAGGCTCAGATTGGACCCGGAAGGCATGGGCGGGACCCGACATTCAAAGTTTTCCACCTCCGCCTCGACACGTCTATCTATCTCGGACGGGCTCCACGCTGGCCTGTCAGCTCCTCCCTCGTCTGCTTCGAGGGGGAGGTATCGAGAAAAATTCGGCTGTGCTTGAGGTCGCGGTCGCTTCACTCCTCTTGGAGAGTGCACGTCCTCCTCCTCTTCTTCTTCCCAGTGGGCACTGCTGCTCCCTTGGTCCAGCAGGGAGTCTGAAATCAACATCATCTCAGCGAGTGCATCGTCGTCCATGGCGAGGAAAAAAAATTCTGAGATCGTGGAAGATGCGTAAGCCGATCTTCATCTTTTCGCGTCTCTCACAGGGTGTAATACCTCACTTTGTCAAATCCGGTGGAAGGATTTTTTTTTGGGGAATGGGGGAAATTTTTTTTTGTTTTGATCGTGTTTCACCGGGAGCCTGTGCATCGACCGACTCGCCCTACAGACTTGCGAGGGAACCTCCAAAAAAATTTTTTTTGTTCTTCCGCGCGACCGATTTTTTTTTCTCACCCGAGCCGCCACAAAAAAAAATCCGCCACCATCCAAAGCCGAAGAACAAAAAACAAAAAAATTCTTCCTCGAGACCCCCTTCGAAAAAAAATTCCCAATGAGCACGAGGCGTAGTTTCATCCCCGGGGAAAGGCTTGTGGAGCAGGGGAACATCATCGTGCCGGCCTTCCCGATCCCGAAGAAGAAGCCTGAAAAGAAGGAAGGGACAGACTACTACGTGACCGTACGCAACACCCTCGAATCGCTGGTGGGGCGCGGCGACAAGAACAAACTGAATTCCAAGTACTTGGGGTGGGCTACCGGACCGAGAGAAGATTATCCCCGTCCCTTCCTGTTGTGGTGCGGTGACGAGGCGAACGAAGACGGCAACACGGAGGCAAAGGTGGCACAATCTCTCCAGAACAAAGTCACCATCCACTTCTTCAAGATCATGAACCCGAAAGAACTTAAGAGGTGCAAAGACACCTTCGCCACTGTGGGTGACATCAAATGGGATCCGAAACGACTTTCCAAGCGCCTGAAGATTGAGGTGGTACGCAACGGCAAGACGTACATTGCACCGCGCCACCCGCTTTCTAGGCTTGTGCAGGGCCTGCGAAAATCCGCTGCCGGTGAGAAACGCAAGAAGAAGTCTTCTTCCGCCACCGCCCCCGCTCCCGCTGGGAAGAACAAGCGGAAGGCGAAGAAACAGAAGACATCGCGCCCCACCAAGGAACAACAACAACAACAACAACGAACCACGGCTTCCGAACTCAGTCAGCGTCAGCCCAGCATACGGGATGTCATGCCTGCCTCCTCGAAAAAGAGGAAAAGAGAGAAGGGGCGGCCTGCGCAGCAAGTTCCTGGCGGCGATGTCAAAACCCCTTCCGGTTCCCCCGCCAGGAAGAAACAACAGCAACACAAGAAACCTGTGGTGGTGGTGGTGGATCCCACTCCTATCGCCAGCACTCCCCTCGATCAGAATCACTGGACCTACATCAGCCCAGCCCTGTTGTACCATACCAAACACACGCCAATCCCCGCCAGCCAATATCGTAATGGAGAGTCGGATGCCGCCCTTCGCATCTTCACGCAAAAAGGCGGCGGCAATGGACTCGACGCCGAAGGCTCTCCCCCTGTCGGAAAGCACGTGATGAAATGGCTGCCGCCCCCTCACGACATGATGAGCTGGCTGAAACAGCAGCACGGCATCAAAGGCGCTCTCCGCTTCAAAACGGACCAGTGCTTGCAGCACGAGGACGAGAACATCGTGGAAGAAGATTATGTGTTCGTGGTGGAAACCGAAGAGACTGACGTGGTCATGTTGGAAGAGGACGGAGAGAGTCCTTCCCTCGATGCTACCCAACAACAACAACAACAACAACCGCCTGACGTGGGACCCAAGAAACGGCAGGAAGCAAAAAAACCGTTCCTCAAGCCGACGTTGGTGCGCAAGGATGGCACTGGCCGCAGGGAGTCTTCGAGCAGCGATCAGTTCGTGGTGCGGCGGCCAAATTGGGTCGACGACATGTATCCCCATCGAGACGACGACGGCCAAGAAGAAGAAGAAGAAGGGGGAATTCATGGCTTCGATGCGCAAGGCCCTCATGCACTGTTTTATTCGCCGCCCGGAACCTACGACCTGGAGGTGGTTTCCAAGTACCGCGTCAGGAACGTGCAACACAATGGGCTTCTGCGCGTCCTCGCCAGGGTCCGTCAATGGTTGATGAAAAACCAATGCTGGGACGCGGTCAAGCAATACGATCCCTGGCAAGGCATCGAACAGGCGCTCGAAGGTCTGGTAAACGACGCTAAAATCATTGATGTGTTCAGGCTCGTTCACAACCACCTCAAGACCAACGATCCGGTGGATCTATACTTTGAGTTTCATGATAAGACCATGAAGAGGCTGGAGAACAATGTCACTGGCACCCCCTTGTTCGCCGACGCCACCCGAGCCAGGGAAATCTTCAACCGTCTCTGCAAGGTTAGCCCAACCAGCGACATGTCCTCTTCGACTTCCTCGGTCCAACAAGACCGCATGAACCTCCTATATGCGCTATTGTATACCTTCGTGGTCCTCAAGCCGGTCAAACACGACAAAGAGGATTTCCTGTCGACTATATCGGACGACCCCACCTTGCAAAGCCTGCTCGACCTCGGCGAAGAACAAGATTCAGACACCAGCAGCATCAGGATCCCCTCGATCCGCAGTGTGGCCCGCTCCGGGTCTGCCCACCGCCTGTCGCCCGACGAGGACTCCATGCAATCATGGTCCGGAGACGGAAACAGGAGCGACAGCTTCACCTCCTTTCCAGTACGACAAAAGGAAGACTGGCACAGGAACCGCTTCCTCAGAGCCTTGGTGCTCATTGTCGACATCTTGTGCGAAAGTAAGGAGGGATACCGCCGTGGCATTCAAAAAATTCAGAAAGAGCGCGACCTCAAGGAAATCAAAACGATCAAAGACTTCGTGTCGGGGAGGAACGACGACGACGGACTTGGCAGCGGTCGCTACCGATTCTTTGTGCTCAACGCCTTTGACCACATGTTCCCCTGCGGAGGTCGAGAATCCGCTCTGGACATCGGCGTGCCCGAGTCGCAACTCAAGGCCGAAGCCTCTGAACTCAGGCGATGCTCCCGAGCCTTGTCCAGGGCGTTCATCCTGTCGCCCCAGACGTTCGTTTCCAAAGACTAGGACCGGGGCTTTTTTTTTGGGAGGTTTTTACCACACACGAAATAAACACATGGTTGATTTTTTTTTCGAAAAGGGAACGTACACGAACAGATAAAACAATTTTTTTTTCTCGAAAAAACACCCGGTCAGACAGCAAGCAAACAAAATATCATGGATGATGAAAAGGACGCCCTGGCCGAGGCCGTGAGATTCCTAGATCTAATGACGGAGCAAAAGAAAGAACGGGGGGCACGAGAGCTTCTAAACTATTGGATGGCCTACCGCAGGACGGTCACCGGACGTTTCGACGTCGATCGTAATCACTGGTGTACCTGGGACTGCCACGCGAAAGGCAACATGTGCAGGTTCATTCCAGGGCGCCATGCTTACGGGTGTCTGGAAAGCGGGGCCATGCACGATTGTAAAATGGACGCCACGACCTGCAAGTGCATCTACACCAACTCAGACGGGCAGCTGGTGTGCATCTATTCGTCGCTGTGCATCGGAACCGCCATCAATCGTGCTTTTAGCAATCATTCCAGGGATGGCGGGGGAGCGGGCTACGGAAACAGGGGGTCGAATAGCTTCCACAATATGACGTACCAGCCATTCAATGAGCTTCCAGAGACACGACAGAGAAAGAGGTGGAAAGGGATTGTGGTGACGGCACCGCCTCTCCGTGCCACCACCACCACCACCAGCAGCAAGAGAAAACGACAGAGGAGAAGAAAGGGACCAATATCTCTGTCGTCTCCAGCCGTCTCGGGGGCGGCTTCATCCCACCGGAACGCCCAGAAAGGGTCGATTGCCGAAGTCAACAACATGCAGATCCTCCGGGCCGAAGTCGAGGGGATCATTGGCGATCTCATCTGGAACAATTCCGTGCGTTTCCACCTCAAACAAGATAGGGAGGAGAAGTGCATGGACAAAGCCCAAAGGCTGATGCGTGCCTACGTTGAGGAATGCATCAACGACGATCCTCCGGTGCGACCCAGGACCTGTGACTGGGACAGGATCTGGAACACCGCGATGCGTCAGGCCAGGCCAAGGGGTGAGCCGGTCCGATTTGTCGAACGGACCAGAGATCTCGGTCTGGAGGCTCACTACGTCCACATCGTGCTGAAGATGTGGCATCTGGCCAACTCGGTGGAGTCGCGCAGAGAACTCAAGTTTGCCGTGCGCTTCCGACGGTTTGCCGTTGGTCTTCTCTATGCCATGGCCAAGGGACCCATCGTCATGACCGAGCAAGTGGAACCCGAGTTCGACGATGATGATCCGGAGGATTGGATGCGTTTTTCGACCGAGGAGCTGAAGCGCAGGTCCACTTACACACACGTCATTCTTGAGAAAGACGAATGGTTGGCCAAGAACCTGCCGTTACCCAAGGAACTTTGCTACTACCACGCAGGTACGCGACGGCCCGTCCAGAAGCTCTCGTCGTCGTGGTCCTCCACCTGGGCCGGCGGGGGTCGTCTCAGCCGCGAACCTTATTCCCGAAGCGACATCACAAAGGGGGGCAATCACATCCAAGTCATCATGCAGGAATACCAGGGAGACCTGGCGCCACCGGAGATTCGGAAAATGCTGCTGCTGGCACCATAGGTGGTCGGGAAGGGAAATTCCCCTTTCTGACGTCAACACAATACATCTCTGATTTTTTTTTGGTCGGAAGGCGTATGATGATGATGATGCACGCCACATCAAACAAACAAATGTGCACCGATCTGACCACAACAACAACAACAAATCTTTGGACGCCGTCTGCACAGAATGCTGTTGTCATGGCATTTCGAAGTCGACGAAAAACAGGAGAATCGAGAAATCAGAGAAGAAGAAGAAAAAGAAGTTACTGGTCAACAATCACGTAAACGCGCCCGTGTTGATCGGTCGTGTCAAGCATGTCGCAAGGCTCACCACGCTTGTGAATCCAAACGGCCCTGTTTGCGCTGCAGACGTCTTCAGATCGATTGCATCGTTCCTGTTCCGAGGAAAAACAAACGCCGTCGCTGTGACGAGAAACGAGAAGGAAGACAGCCGAACGACACTCCACCACCTGCTCCTCTCCCTCCCATTCCACAAACTAACGTACCAACGACGACGACGACGATGACGGGACCACATAGTAATCCGGGCGTTGGAATTCCTGGAGCTGTTTCCTACCACGAGTGCATCTTGCAATATACACTGACAGAACTACAGTCGATCCATACTTGCGTAATGGATCTGGAACGAGACGCGCAATCTCTTTTGGGACGAATACTCGCTGTTCGTCGGTGGAAACAACAACAACAACAACAACAACGACGAAGTGCCTGGCAACCGCCCTAGATTCGCGGATATTGGTGAATGCCCTAGCGATCGATCGATATTTTTTTCACCCGAGGCGCTCGGAGAAAGGTCCGTATAAAAACAGAGGCGCGCTCCCTAACGCACAACAACAACAACAAAAAACAAATACAAATACAAACAACACATACACGCCATAGCGCTGAAAACAAAAAAAAAGAAAATAACTTATATGGATCCTTTTGTATCATACCACGACCTGAATCGTCTTCTCTTGCCTGGTGGACCAGTACACCCCGACCTGAATCCCGGAAAATCGTACATCATGGACCGCCTCGCAACCGAAGGCCCGTTTTCGAAAATGGACTCTGACGACGAGGAAGTGCCAGAGCCGGAGAACCACGACTCCGAACACCTCCCGAAAGGCAAAGAAACCGAACCAATACTGGAGCTGGAACAGGGACAGGCTGTACAAACTCCTCCGAACACCCGGTTCATGAGAGAAGTTATATGGGACGGGAATGTCCCTAAGTTGTTCGACGACGTGGCCGAGCACGGCGTTCCAATCCTGTTACTACCGAGCCGGCCATTGTTGACCATCGAGATGTACGTGATGCAAT
>SDBT01006706.1_pt1 | contig 19043 bp, 13 predicted proteins | sample 2277101 | NCBI WGS metagenome assembly SDBT01 (sample SAMN10404973, study PRJNA504765) | marine sediment metagenome | isolation source: marine sediment core GS10_PC15, 103 cmbsf | place: Arctic Ocean: Southern Knipovich Ridge | collected 2010 | reverse complement strand
ATCCAGGAATATTTAAAACACCATCGAGACAAATCAAATTTTGATAGTGGGAATATGATCATGGAATAGGAATTCCATTCCAATTCTCAAACCTCTGCACTTTCAGTGCAGAGTGGTTTAGTGAGTAGTGGTCAAACAAATGAAGTTGGCTTGTTTGCTTATATCGTTTTGCTCGATTTAGGTATCCTGGCAATTGTTTTGAAAAAGGAAGCCTGGTGGGTTTTAGAGCCTCTTACCTTAGGTGCAACTTACTTAATTTATTCTGCCTGGTATGGTGAGAATTATGAGCCAAGTTTACATGTATCAGCAATTGTATTTCTTTCAATAATTTGGCTACTATTTTTTTCTCTTGAGTTCTATCGCTTGCTCAGATCAAATACCAGGCTCATAGAAATTCGATCAGTGATCACTGTTTTAAATACCCTCCTGTACTATGTAATGCTCTATATTGTGGTTGACCCTCTTTATCATGATTATATGGGATCTATTACAATCTTAATTGCTATAGTATATCTGGTGGGCTTTTTTGTTCTAAGGTGGAGGCTCCCTGAGAATAAAACGGTACATATAATATACTCGTTTACATCTATATTCCTGATTATCATAGCTACTACCATACAATTTACCGGTTTTGTAATTGTAAGTTTTTGGGCATTGGAAGTATTGATCCTGGTTTGGGTTGGAATACGTTGGAAACTAATATATCTATGGTACACAGCATTCGGATTGCTGGTGGTTACGATCATAAAACTAGTTCTAACAAAAAACATGTTTCTCTACAATGATCTTGATTTATATATGCTAATGCTTAATCCCAGAGGTTACGCAACGTCCATTATTATTCTTGTTGCATTTCTAACAGCAACATTATCAAAGCGCCTTGAGATACCCTATATTAATCAAATGAGATCCGCGATTTTGTACACTGGTTCTATTCTATTATTATTATTCCTCTCGATTGAAACAAATGATTTCTTTAGAATAATTTCCATTAGTACAGCTTCTGCAGATGTTGAATGGTATGAAGCAACGAGATTTCTAGCACTCGCGGTTGTCTGGATGATATATGCTCTTATTTTTATAGGGATCGGTCTATATTCTTCTACTGAACCGCTTTTATATTGTGGAATAGCGGCATCATTCCTGGCGATTGTTGAAGTAATCGTCAGAAGTTTTTTGGAGTATATTCCAATCGACCGGTTTCAAGTCCTGTTCAATGAAAGAATGCTGGCTTTTGTGTTCCTGATTTTTAGTGTAATCCTGATTTCGAGATGGTTGAGACAAAAAAGTGAACGATATAGCTGGATACCAGTTCTGGTTAATTTATCCAGGATATCATCACTTATTTTAATCTTTATGTTATTAACTTCAGAAATCCGGGATCTTTTTGGGAATAAAATGGCAGTGTTGCAAAACAATCTATCCATTTCTGATACGGACAACCATTTAGTTGTTCTGGCTAATTTGCAGCAACTATCATTATCAGGTGCATGGCTCGTGTATTCAATCGTCTTGATGATAATCGGAATCTGGCGGCGTTAGCAAATCTGGCGTGTTTCTTCCATAAGTCTTTTTGGCTTATCTGTATTAAAGATATTTATTTATGATCTTTCCTTTTTAGAAACACCCTACCGTATTATCTCGTTTTTGATCCTTGGGATTCTTCTTTTATTTGTGTCTTATCTATATAATCGATTTAAGGATGTCTTATTTGCAGAGGGTGAAAGTAAGCAGCTTTAAATGTCACAATCGAAACGGATTACACGGATTTTCACAGAATATAAATTAACCTGAACTATATACAACCACAAAGTCACCAAGGCACAAAGTTATAATAATTAATAATTTAAAGAGAACATCCATTTTCAGATAAATGGAATTAACATATTTTAATTAAAACTTCTAAATTCTTAGTGTCTTCGAGTCTTTGTGGTAAAATTTTTGCTAAAAAAACAAAGTTTTTGACTATAATAGCATAAATCTTAAGGTTAAATATTCTCCGGTGAATTTAGTAACCAGAAAAATACAATTGGGTATTTACATCTTTGGGATAAGTTGCATATATTTCAATCTGCAATAAAAAGAGAGAAAATAAAATGCAAAGAATAATAACCGGGTATTGGTGATAATTGGTACTTTTCTGTTTCGGCAGAAATCAAAGAAATGAAATGTCTTGATGGATACTATGTATTAAAAAACATCACTGGAGCATTAGAATAAATCAGGGGGCTAGGGGGATGTTCTTCTTAGGTCATCTAAAATAATAAGTTAAATGGAAAATATATGTCCCGATTTTATCAGGTGACACTACCATTTCTAATGGAAGGAAGTTATATGAATAACAACGATATACAAGAAAGAGTAAAAAAAGCTATTTCCCGTGTTTTGAAAATGACTGCATCGGAAATTTCTGATGATGCAAACTTCATTTTTGATCTTGGCGCTGATTCGATGCAAAGTATGGAATTAGTTGCTGCATTAGAAGAGGAGTTTGATATTGAGATGGATGAAGATAAAGCGCTGGAAGTACAGAGCGTTTCCGATGCGGTAACATTTATCAAAAGTCATATATAGTGGAGTATTTACGGAGAAAGAGTCGTCAGAAACGGAGGATGCATGCCAGATGAATTGAACTTAGCTCAACGAAATCTAAAAAAAATATTCTATCCACAGTCGGTCGCCATTCTTGGTGCAAATAAGGTTCCGGGTACAGTCCCTAATGATATTGTCCAAAATATCCTCAAGTCAGATTTTCAGGGTGTCATCTACCCTGTAAGCCCACGAGAAAAATTCATTTCCGGTTTAAAGACATATAAATATGTAGTAGATATTGAAGATCCGATTGATCTTGCGGTTCTGGTATTTCCGAGTTCCGTATGTCACATGGCCTTAGATCAATGTGGTCAAAAAGGTATTAAATCGGTAATTATTATTTCTGCAGGTTTCCGTGAGGTGGGTGGTACGGGAATTGAACGTGAGGAAATGATAAAAGAAATAGCCGGGAAGTATGATATGTCGTTCATTGGGCCAAATTGCCTGGGAGTGATCAATACCGATCCGGTTGCTTTACTAAATGCTTCATTCGCGCGTAAGATGCCCGAAGAAGGCAGTATTGGTTTTATTTCACAAAGTGGGGCCTTATGCACGGCAGTTCTGGATTATGCCCGGGCAAAACATATTGGATTCTCGAAATTTGTCAGTTTTGGAAATAAGGCTGATATCAGCGAGATAGATTTGCTCTATTATTTGGGTAATGATCCCAAGACAAAGGTGATTCTTGTTTATTTAGAAGAAATATCTGACGGTTCGGCTTTAATGAAAGTTGCAAAAGAGATCATAACCCGGACAGGAAAACCGATCTTAGCCATAAAATCCGGCCGTACATCAGAAGGTGCCCGGGCAGCGGCTTCGCATACCGGCTCATTAGCCGGCAGTGATGAGATAACAGAGGTGGCATTAGCTCAGGCAGGAATTATCCGCTGTACAGATCTGGACGAAATGTTCAATAAGGCGATTGCTATGGCGTATCAACCGCTACCGGTAGATAATCGGATTGCCATAATTACTAATGCCGGAGGACCAGGGGTATTGACTACCGATGCCTCAATTTCCCAGGGATTGCAATTGGCCAAATTTTCAGAAGAAACAACTAATACATTAAAGAAAAGTTTACCCAATACAGCAAATATAAAAAATCCGGTGGATGTCATTGGTGATGCCCGCGTAGATCGTTATAATGTGGCAGTTTCCCAGGCCCTGATTGACAAAAATGTGGATGGGGTATTCGTCATATTAACACCCCAGTCTATGACAGATATCGATGCCATAGCCCGCGAGATATGCAAAGTTAGTGTGCATTATAAAAAGCCGCTTTATACATCATTTATGGGTGAAGCAGACGTGGCATCAGGTATAGATATATTGCAACGAAATAAAATACCTCATTATACGTTGGCCGAATCTATGAGTATGGCCTATGCGGCAGCCTACAATTTTAAAAAGCAACTTGAAAAAAAATCAGAAAAAATTGAGATCTTTGATGATGTCAATAAAGAAAAAGCGCAGGCCATCATTAGCAGGGCATTAAAGGAGGAACGGAAATATCTACCTGAGATTGAGGCTTCACAAGTTCTTGCTGCCTATGGATTGCCAGTGGTTGCAAATGGTTTGGTTCACTCACCGGAAGAGGCCGCTAGTCTCGCGAAAAAGATTGGTTATCCTGTAGTGATGAAAGTTGTATCAGAGGAGATTGTCCATAAATTTGACGTTAAAGGTGTTATGTTAAATTTAATATCTGAGGGACAAGTAAAGGATGCTTACACAGAAATCATCAAAAATGTATCCAATCTTATGCCAGACGCAAAAATCCAGGGCATAATGGTGGGGCAGATGATCCCTTCCGGAGAAGAGGTCATATTAGGCGTCAAGCGGGATCCTTCCTTCGGAGCCGTCCTGATGTTTGGGCTGGGTGGGATTTTTGTTGAATTGTTTAAGGATGTGAGTTTTCGCGTTGCGCCGCTTGACAGACTTTCTGCCAGGGCTATGATTGAAGAAACAAAGGCAATTGCTCTCCTAACCGGATACCGTGGTAAGGATGCAGGTGATATACCATCTATAGTGGAAAGCCTGCAGCGTTTATCTCAACTGGCTACGGAATGTCCACAAATAAAAGAACTTGACATCAACCCCTTAATTGTTCAAGGGGTGGGTAAAGGATGTTTGATCGCCGACACAAAAATTATGCTGTAAAAAAACTCAATAAGAGGAGTATGAATATGCGTATTTTAATTCATGAAAATTATCAGGTGCTCAGTAAATGGGCGGCCCACTATTTAGCGGCACAAATAAATAAAGCAAAACCTACAGCGGATAAACCATTCGTAATGGGGATGCCCACAGGCGCTTCACCTCTTGGAACATATCGCGAATTAGTCCAGATCTATAATGCGGGTCAGGTCTCTTTTGAGAATGTGATTACTTTTAATATGGATGAATATGTTGGCATTCCGGAAGACCATCCTGAGAGTTATCACTACTTCATGTGGAGTAATCTGTTCAGTCACGTCGATATTCCTGAAGAAAATGTTAATATACTTAACGGAAATGCCAAGGATCTTGAAAAGGAATGTGAGAAATATGAAGAAAAAATTAAAGAAGTGGGAGGCATCGATCTGTTTGTAGGTGGTATTGGTCCGGATGGCCATATTGCATTTAATGAGCCGGCTTCGTCACTCTCATCACGAACAAGAATCAAAACCCTTACCTATGATACAATTGTAGCAAACTCCCGTTTTTTCGACAATGATATTAATAAGGTGCCTAAAACTGCACTTACAGTAGGAGTCGGAACTGTAATGGACGCTCGCAAATTGCTCATCATCATTAGTGATTATAGCAAAGCCAGGGCTCTGCAAAAGGTTGTCGAAGAGGGTGTCAATCATATGTGGACGGTATCGATGCTTCAGCTGCACCAGTATGTCATGATCTGTTGCGATGAAGCGTCTACCATGGAATTAAAAGTCGGAACGGTAAAATATTTTAAAGATATTGAGAGTGAAAGTTTAAACAATTTACCAAAGCTCCAATGAGGTGTCTGAATGTCAGATCGCTATTTAAACGAATCGGAAATTGAATCACTAATTGAGAAGGGTTGCAAATCTGATAATTGGCAGTCAATACAGGTTACGGATGAATTTGTATCCGAAAATATTGAAAATGTTCATTTCTCAGGAGACATTGATCTAGGTGTTTTTAAAGGCTCCTGTGAAGTGGAAAAAGGCGTCCTGAAACCTTGCGGCCTGTACAATTGTTTTCTTAAAAATGTTTCAATACAAAATAATATCCGTATCGCAAGTACCGGTTTCGTGCAAAATTACTTTATTGAAGAGGGTGTATGTATTGAAAATACAGAATCTATAGCTGTTACGGGTGAAACTACTTTTGGAAACGGGACCAAAATAGAAATCCTCAATGAAGGTGGTGGCAGAGAATTGCCTATCTTCGATGTACTCAGTTCGCAGATAGCTTATATCATGGTTAATTACCGCTATGATAATGATTTGATTAAATCTCTTGAACAAATGGTAAAGAACTATGTGAATACAATAAAAAGCAAGTTTGGTAGAATTGGTCGGAATACACGTATTCTTAATTGTGGTACAATAAAAAATGTTATCTTTGGATCACATGCAATTATTCAGGATGTAATAAAACTCGAAGAAGGCTCGATACTCAGCAACCAGGAAGCAATGGTAAAAGTGGGTGAAGGGGTTATAGCAAAACATTTTATCATTCAATCCGGATCATCAATTGACGAAGGCGCGTTGCTGACCCGTTGTTTTGTCGGACAGGCCGTAAGTATCGGAAAACAATTCTCTGCGGAGAACTCGGCATTTTTTGCCAACTCTGAAGCTTTCCATAGCGAAGCATGCAGTGTTTTTGCCGGGCCCTATACGGTGACTCATCATAAATCTACGTTACTGATTGCCGGTCTGTTTTCATTTTTTAATGCCGGGAGCGGCACAAATCAAAGTAATCACATGTATAAACTTGGGCCTCTGCATCAGGGTATCTTAGAACGTGGTGCCAAAACCGGTTCATTTTCTTATTTATTATGGCCTTCAGTTATTAGTGCCTATACGGCCGTTATGGGCAAACATTATGCGAATTTTGATATCTCCGAATTTCCATTCTCATATGTAACAGAAGAGGATGGTAAAAGTGTATTGATGCCGGCCATGAACCTGTTTACTGTTGGCACAAGGAGAGACAGCTCTAAATGGCCAAAGCGCGATAAACGAACAGATCCTGATAAGTTTGACCTGATTCACTTCGATTTGTTCAATCCCTTTATCATCGGCAGAATAATAAAAGGAATAGATACATTACGTCGGCTTTATGAAAATACTCCCCGCGAAGTCGAATTTGTGATCCACAAGGGTGCACATTTAAAGCGTTTAATGCTTAAACGGGCAGTAAAATACTATGAGATGGCGATAAAAATATACATGGGTACGGAATTAATCCGACAGGTTGAAACGCATTCTTCAATATCCGATTTTGAAGACCTAAGGACAAAAATTGAACCGGAAGAATCCGATTTATGTGAATGGTTTGATTTGTCCGGTATGTTCATTTCATCCAGGGCCAGGACAAAACTTCTACAGGCGATACATTCGAAGCAAATTAAAGATTTGGAACAACTGCGCCAATATTTGATTGAAATTCATGAACATTATCAATTGGAATCCTGGAAATGGTGCACAGCTCTTATCGAGAGACAATTGGAAACCCCTTTCTCAAAATTACGACATGATCAGTTTGCAGAGATCATTGAAAACTGGAAAACCAGTACAGTCAAACTAAATAACATGATTATAAACGATGCAGGAAAAGAATTTGACACATTAAGTTCGATTGGTTATGGACTTGATGGTTCCCAGGAAGATAAAATAAAAGATTTCATTGCGGTAAGAGGTGATCTGGAAACCAATTCCTTTATCAAGGAATTACAGGAAGAATCGCGGACCATTGAAATAAAGGCTGCGGAATTACTTAATCGCTTTGGAGATTGAATTTCCCCTCTCCTCCAGGAGAGGGGCCAGGGGTGAGGTCCTGTAACTTTACAAACAAATATTAATAATTCTTTTACCTAAAATCTTGATTTTAATCCTCTAACAATAGTGACAGTTTTTTAAGCACCCAGTCTATATTCATTTCAATTTCTTCATTTTTTATTCTAACCACACCTAACTTATACCGATGAAAAAAGTATCTAAAATGTTAACGAATAAAAGTGAATTAATATTAAACTGGTTTGATACAAATCCAAGGTTATCTTCTGGCATTGTAGAGGGCTTTAATAACAAAGCCAAACTGACTATCAAAAAGGCATATGGTTTTAAGAACGAAAAATACCTGCAATATGCCTTATATCACACACTTGGTAAATTGCCAGAACTAAAAATGACCCATAGATTTAACTGTTGAACCATTTATAATATCTTGTATATCCTACCATTTGCCGTACTAATTCTTATAAGAGGTGTTTATCGCGAGCGGAGTGATCCGCTACTTTATAAAATTAATGAATGGATGGAGAAAATTGACATATTCCTTATGCCACTTTTATTCATTCTTTTAGGAATAGCGCTTATGGTTGATGCTGTATACTTTTTTATTACCGGTCTGCCTTTATACTAACCTGAATAATTCACGACATTAAAACACTGGAAAAATAAATGTATTATTTAATTCTTATTAAGTATCTTTATAATTATGATATATATACAGTTAAACAGACTTATTGTACTAGGCCTTTTGGTCGTTCTTATTTCTAAATTAGACGCTCAAATGGGAAACAGCGAGGTCGCTGCCGATACAATCCTCACACATAAAATCGGCTGGATGGCCTATCCTTATGCTTTTTATACACCTGAAACCGAATTGGCTCTGGGTGCAGGGGGGCTTATACATTTCAGAACCGGTCGCATCGTGGGTCTTAGACCATCGAAGGTGTTAATGTCGGCCTATTATACGACTAATACTCAATACTATTTTAAATTAGCACCGATAATTTATCTGGCCAATGATGATGAAACGATTATAGAAGCAAACCTAAACTATGGAAAAGAAATCGCAAAATTTTATGGCATTGGAAGCGAAACACCTGATATCGATAATCCGGAATATACGATTAAATCTTTTCAGTTTTACCTTGAGGTGCAGGGTGAAGCGTTTATCACCGAAGATATTCATTCTGGTCCCATGTTTGATTTCTCGACCAATGATGTCCTTGATATTTCGTCCAACCCCTACCTGAATACAGGCGAAGTTACCGGATCAGATGGAGGGAAAGTATCCGGTCTTGGTTGGGGATGGTTATTGGATCGGCGTGATAATATATTTTTCCCGACAATGCATGGATATTATAAATTTAGGATGCTCTATTATGGGAGGACTTTTGGCAGTGATTTTACCTATAACTGGTTTGTTCTGGATCTGAGACAATACTTTCCGGTAGGACAGTCAGGTACAGTCGCCACACAGTTCTACGGTGAGTTTACCACCGGTTCGCCTCCCTTTTTTCGTCTGCCGGCCCTGGGTGGTCCTTATCGAATGCGAGGATATTTTTATGGCCGTTATCGGGATCGGGAATACCTAACCGCCCAGGTTGCCTATCGACAGATAGTCTGGTGGCGTCTGGGAGTTGCTGCTTTTGCAGGTCTTGGTGAAGTCGCTGATAACTTTAATGAATTTGCATTAAAGGGCCTGAAATATTCTTATGGATTTGGCTTGCGTTTTGTCTTTGATAAGGAAGAAAAAATAAATATACGCATGGATATTGGATTTGGTAAAGATACCAGTGGAATATACTTTGCCTTGGAGGAAGCATTTTAAGGAAAAGGTAAAGGGTAAAGGGAAAAAGGTAGGAAGCAAATGAAAAAAACTGAATTAAAGGAATCATGAATGAGTGATAAAATTATTGACCATCTTGGTCTGTATCGTTTACCCTGGACATTGCCGGATAATGGTATATCCTGGCTTGAGCCAACGGCAGAATGCAATCTGGCCTGTGATGGCTGTTACAGGGAAAACGAAAAATCCTCACATAAGAGTTTTGATGAGGTTTTGCATGAACTGGATGTCTTCCAGCGTTTGCGGAAATCAGACTGTATCTCTATTGCCGGTGGGGATCCTCTATTATATCCGGAGATCATTAAACTAGTCGCCGAGATTAAAAAAAGAGGAATAAAACCGATCATTAATACCAATGGCCTGGCCTTAACAAAGGAACTACTTAAGGAATTGCATACTGCCGGTGTCTTTGGATTTACGTTTCATATTGATAGTAACCAGGGGCGGCCAGGGGAGTGGGCAGGTAAAAATGAAATTGAATTAAATGATCTGCGTCTTCATTATGCCCAGATGTTGGCAGAACATAAAAACATTGCCTGCTCCTTTAATTCTACTGTTTATGCGGAAAACATGCATTACGTACCTGAGATGATTGCCTGGGCTCATAAACATATTGATATCGTTCATACGATGGTATTTATTTGCTTCCGCCATATTATTCCGCAATTACCCTATGATTGGTTTGCTGGTGCTGAGAAAGTCCCCTGGGAAGAGATTATGTATCATTCCGATGAGGAACGCAAAGTTGATATTAAATCGACCGATCTGGTTAAAATCGCCAAGGAGCATTTTCCGGACTTTGAACCGGCTGCTTTTCTGAACGGAACAGAAGAAGCTGATGCATACAAATGGTTGCTGACAGAACGGATTGGTACCAGAGATAAAATTTATGGTTATGTCGGCGCAAAATTCATGGAATTAATGATGAGTGCCTATCATTTTGCCCAGGATAAATATTTATCCTATGCTTCTCCCAAAACCCTGAAAACCGGCCGTTCAGTCACATTTTTATTATGGCCATTTGATAAAAAATTGCGTCGGATTACCGGTAAATATCTCATGGATCTACTGAAAAATCCCTTTAGAATATTCAAACCGCTTTATATGCAGAGTATTATGTTTATTCAACCGGTGGATTTTATGCAGGATGGCCGGCAAAGTATGTGTGACGGCTGTCCTGATATTACAGTTCATGAGGATAAATTGGTCTGGTCGTGTCGATTGGAAGAGCTAAAGAATTATGGCCGTTTTTTAACAACCGTTCCCAGGAAAGAAAAGGAAGTCCCAGCTAACCATTCGGTGAAAGTCAAAATTGAGGAACCGGTTGATAACAAGTAAAAATAATACAAACTGGATATATTTATCTAACGCAGAGACCGCAGAGATTTTTTTCTGCTTTCTGCTTTCCGCTCTCTGCTTTCTTTAATCTTTTTGTTTGCAGCCCTGGCCGGGGTATGCTATTGCAGCCGAAAACTTTGTTTTTTTCGCCTCAGCGAATCGCCTCGGGAGATTAGCAAAATTTTTACAAACTGTGAAAATATTTTCTCGCAGAGCCGCAGAGAAATAAATTTTTATAATATCTTTTTAATTCGTGAAAATTCGTGTAATCCGTGGACAAGTTTTTTTTGTTTGCAGCCAAGGGCTGCGGGGTATGAATAGATCAGGTTAAATAATTACTGTGATTATTTTCTCACTACCTGTATACAGTTTAGGAGTAGATGATGAAAGGTGTGGTACTGGAGAAGCTATCCGAAAAAATCGGTAATACTTCGATATTGATCGTATTGTTATTTACCCTGTTCATGGTACCTGTAATCCCGAATGTTGAGATTCGGCGGATAGTATTTAGTATTATGTTCACGATTATATTTTTTATGGGCGTCCTGGCCATGGAAAAATATAGAAAACCCATATTTTGGATTGCCATCCTGGCCCTGATTACAGAATGGATTAGTTTTAAATTTACGTTACCACTGTTGGATTTCATATCACATTTTATAAACATCGTCTTTTTTATGATTATTGTCGCAAGATTTATTATGCAGGTTGCCAGAACAAAAGAAGTAGATGCACAGGTGATTATTGAATCCATCAATGGCTATCTTTTACTTGGTCTCGCTTATGCTATTTTTGTTGCGCTGGTCATGCAGAATATAGAAAATGCGTATAGGTTCCCGGAAGCGATCACCATTTACGGAAACGACAGTGTCTATCTTCATGAATATATTTATTATACATTTGTCACCTTTACCACCCTTGGCTATGGTGATATTATTCCTTTAATTCCAATATCAAAGTCACTCTCTCTATTAATAAGTGTCAGCGGTCAGATCTATATTGCCATTATCATCGCTATGCTTGTTGGAAAATATGCCAGTACCCTTCAAAAGAAGTGATCATCCAAAATCGGAATCCTCTTTCCATAGAGTACCTTTAATACTTATAGTATAGCTTTTTGGCCTGATCTATTCATATCGCAGCGATGCTGCAAACAAAAAAATTGAAGAAAGCAGAGAGCGGAAAGCAGAAAAAAATCTCTGCGGTCTGTGTTAGATGAATATATTCCTTTTGTAAAAAAATTTCTAAAATAGTAAGTAACATTTTTCCTGCCTTTAACGTACTAAGAATTGCAATAGATGAGATCTACCAAACTATCCAATCATATATGGGAGAATTTATGATGACCAGAAAGAGGATAATCATAATCGTCAGCGTTGTTGTCGTGGCTATAGTATCAATTGTTGTTTTTTCAATAAATGGAAATGGTGAAGAGGCCGTAAGTGTTAAAACAGCAAAGGTTGACAGGAACAAAATTGTTGAAACGGTTACAGCCACCGGAGAGATTCAGCCGGAGACCAAGGTTAAAATCAGTGCCGATGTGGCAGCTAAAATAACCCATCTTAATGTAAAAGAGGGTGATTGGGTTGAAGAGGGGCAATTCCTGGTTCAACTGGACCGGGAGAAATTTGTGGCTGCGGTTGAAAGGGCAGAAGCCAGCCTGCGTGCGGCTGAGGCAAATGCGAATTTAGTAAAGCAGAACGTTATTAAAGCAAAAAAAGATTATAAAAGAACTGAAGAATTGTTCAATCAAAAACTGGAATCCCAGGCGGTGATGGACCAGGCCTATGCTTCCCATCAGGTTGAGAAAGCCCGCTATCAGTCTTCTCTGGAGCAGGTCGATCAGGTGAGAGCCACCTTAAAACAAACCAAAGATGAATTATCCAAGACCACCATACACGCACCGATGGCCGGCACTATAAGTCAGTTAAATAAAGAGGTGGGAGAAATAGCCCTGGGCTCACAATTCCAGGAAGATGTTATTATGGTTGTTTCCAATCTGACCAGTATGGAAGCATTGGTAGATGTTGATGAGAATGATATCGTTTCATTACAGATCGGGGATAGTGCTACAATTGAGGTCGATGCGTTACCGGGTAAAGAGTTTGAAGGGATAGTTAGCGAGATTGCCAGCAGTGCAAAAATTAATGCCATCGGTTCTGCAGATCAAAAAACAGAATTTGAAGTAAAAATTCAAATTATTGAGCCCGGAAATAAATTAAGACCCGGAATGACGGCCAGTTCGGACATTGTCACGGAAGTTCGGGAAAATTCTATCGTTGTTCCCATCCAATGTGTTGCTTTTAGAACTCCCCGGCAATTAAGTGGATCCGTCGAAGAAAACGCCCAAACAGATTCAACCTCTCAATCAACCTACAAGCCCGATAAAGATGGATTTGTCCAGGTTGTCTTTGTTGTAAATGGTGATGTTGTCAAAGCCCTTCAGGTGACGACAGGCATTCAGAGTGAAACTCATATTGAAATAATCAGTGGTATTAGTGAAGGGGATGAGATTGTCACTGGTAATTACCGGGCAATCAGCCAGATACTTAAGAATGATATGAAAATTACCATTGAAGATGAAAGCGGCCCTGATCAGGCATATGCCCTGCGGTGATGCAATTAACAATTTATAATTAAGAATGTAGAATTATAAACAAAAAATTAATATAAAATATTTGGCGTTGCGGCGCTGCGTGAGAAATAACCTTACGGAAATTGCTGAATATGAAATCAATTCATGAAAAAGTTGAAGCGTTCAGGTTGGCCCTTGCGGCGATAAAAGCAAATAAATCCAGAGGAATTTTGACCACTCTGGGCATTATTATTGGAATTGTTGCGGTGGCCACTACAATGACGGCAGCGAACGGGCTAGCCAATAATTTTAAAGAGAGTATCTCAGCGGTAGGGACCGATGTTTTCCACGTTTCTAAGATGCCCTGGATTATGCAGGGTAATTTCTTTGAATACCGGAACCGGCCTAATCTAACGCTCAAGGACAGCCAAAAATTAGAGCGTCGCTTAACTACTGCCATTGCGATTGATCCCACGACAGGTACCCAAAAAAACATCAAATTTGAATCAAATGTAATGGAAGGCGTCAATATTTTTGGTACCAGCGATAAGTATATTGTCGTTCGGGATGGTTTGCCGGAATCAGGAAGATTTTTAACACCCATAGATGTTCAATTTAAAAAAATGGTCTGTGTCATCGGAATTGAAATAAAAGAGCGTCTGTTCAAAAATGCAAATCCGATCAACAAAAAGATCAAAATTGGCTGGTACAAATTCCGTGTTGTAGGTGTTATGGAAAAAAGAGGGAGTGCCGGTTTTTTTGGAGGTCCTAATTTTGACAACCAGATCTTTATGCCCATAACGACATTCGAAAAATATTTTGGTGGTCAGAACCGGAATTACACGATTTCAGTCAAATCTCCCGGTCAGGAGGCCATGGCAGATTTTGAATACGAGCTGATTGGAGAAATGCGTAAAATTCGAAAATTGAAACCCAGCCAGAAAGATAATTTCGCTTTAAATACCATGGACACTTTGATCGATGCTTATAATAATATAATGGGTGTAGTGGTTTTGATTGGGTTGGGCATTACCGGTATCTCATTATTTGTAGGAGGAATCGGTGTTATGAACATTATGTTTGTGTCTGTTACTGAAAGAACCCGGGAAATTGGTATCAGGAAAGCCATTGGCGCCAAGAAAAGATCGATATTGATACAATTCTTATTTGAATCCGCAACCATTTGCATGATTGGTGGTGTTATAGGTGTTCTGCTTTCTTTTGGAGTAGCCGCCCTGATTAACCAATATGTAATGCCGGCGAGCGTATCTATGCCAATTGTGCTTGTGGCTTTGTTTATTTCCATGCTTACAGGTGTTGTGTCAGGATTTATACCTGCTTTCCGGGCTTCGCGATTAAATCCTATCGAGGCATTGCGGTATGAATAGTATTCTCTCGCAGAGGCGCAGCGCCGCTGCGTGATAACTAATAGAGGAAACTTTTTATTGTATATGAATAACCTCCCCATAATCCCCCTCCTTAAATAAGGAGGGGGAAATAGGGGGTGGTAATTCAAGATCATCTTTTTTAGTTCTTTGCTCTGCGTCTTGGCGTCTCTGCGAGAGATAAAGCTGATATGAAAGAGGATAGGCTAACTAATTTATAAGGTCGTACGTAAAGGAATTTATAAATGAGATTTTCGGAACTATTCAGAATGGCTTTTACGGCTATTACCAGCCACAAACTTCGTTCATCACTGACATTAGTGGGGATTATTGCAGGTGTGGCCTCAATTATAGGCGTGATGACGGGTATTTCGGTTATTCAGAATACCATTGAAAGTGAACTGAGTGTACTGGGTTCGACCGTATTTCAGGTACAGAAGTGGGCGGCGGCTGGTCCTACGACTGCCGATGAACGAAGAAAAATCATGAAAAGACGTCCTACGACCGAAGCCCACGCCAAGGCAATCAGGGAAAAAGTCAAAACTGTAAGTTTAGTGGGTTCTGAATTATGGAGTTATAATCACTTGTTTAAGTATCGTGAAATATCAACCAATCCCAACATAATTATCTGCGGGGGAACACCCGAATATCCGCCCAATAATACCCATTACATTGGTCATGGCCGGAACATATCCAATGAAGATATTAAATTTGGTCGATCTGTGATTGTCATTGGGAATGCTATCGCCGACAAATTGTTTCCCTGGACGGATCCTATCGACAGGGTGATCAGGGTGGATGGAAGAAAATTCCGTGTGGTGGGTGTTTTTGAGGCGAAAACTTCCGATTTTGGAGCGAGGTTTGATAACTATTCCCTAATGCCGATCACAACCTTTAGACATTTCTATGGATCAAGAGACGAACGACGGGGTATGGAAAGGTCTGTTAATATAACGGTTAGGGCAATATCGCCAGAGGTTGTCCAGGATGCGATTGCTGAAACCCGGGCTGTGATGAGGGCCGAGCGGGGACTCAAACCCCACGAGGAAGATGATTTTACCATATTTACGAATGATAGTCAGATTAAAACCTTTAACCAAGCCACCGCAGGTGTTAAAACCGGAGCCTTCGTAATCGGCATCGTAGCTCTTGTCGTTGCGGGAATCGGTATCATGAATATCATGCTGGTTACAGTAACCGAACGGACACGGGAGATCGGAATCCGGATGTCATTGGGTGCAAAAAGAAAAAATATATTATCACATTTCCTGCTGGAAGCGATCATTTTATCTAATATTGGAGGGCTTGTTGGTGTGTTTATCGGTTTTGGCTTAGGAAACCTGGTTTCTATTTTTACAGGTTTTAAAGTTAGTATTCCCATGGACTGGGCGATAATCGGTTTGGTTTTCTGTACCGCAATTGGATTAATATTCGGACTCTGGCCGGCCTTTAAGGCATCAGCACTGAATCCCGTGGAATCATTGCGGTATGAATAATATCGGGTGAATCAAAAGAAAATCTTTTTCCACGAATTCCACGAATTCCATTATCATAATTAAAATGAATGTGTATGATTGCGGTGGCCGTTCGCGAACGGCCACTACTAAATCATAACCTATCTATTACAACGTTACTTATATCCGATACCTTATTCCTATATTCTTAAAGCCCAACCCCAACTCCCATTTTAACAAATGGACTGGAGGAGTCATAGGGTGAATTCTCATCCTTTAACACATCCCATAATGCTTCCACAAATAATGAAACCCCGGGACCGACAGGAAAGATATACCCACCACCTAATAAGAGAAAAGGCACCCAGGTCCGATCACCCTCCAGATTTTCTGTCTGATATTTATAACTCCAGTAGACCATTTCACCATGGGCGTACAAGCCCTTAAAAAGCAAATATCGTGTGAAGAGAGTGCCACCATAGTTAAACGAAGTAATCTTGGCGTTTTCATATCTTTTATCTTCAATATATGAAAATCCAAGTTTTGCGCCTACATGGAATTTTGGTGTTACTTTATAACCAACAAGAGGAACAATGCTGATGCGAAAATAATTACCAAAACTCAGGCCTAATTCACCGCCCCAATATACCTTGCTTGGTTCGTTTTGTTTTTTTTGCGGTGGTGGTGCCGTTTGCTGTGCAAAAGCGCCTGCAATATAGACGAGAACGACGATTATTGATAATAATGATTTGCTCATAAAAAATCCTCCTAATATGTTAATATTTAACAGTTTACTGAAATCACTTCTCTTTTTCAATAATTATTCATTCAAAAATGCATTGTATATATAGATTCATTATATTTTACTACGTGACTCAATTTTCCTGATTATAATTTCAACTTGCTTAATATAAATTATTTAATATTACGACCACTCTGTGGTTTATACTATTATAGCCAAAATCTTTGTTATTTCCACCTAGCGGATCGCCTTGGGAGATTAGCAAAATTTTGATGTCATACAGAATGAATTTTCCTGCGTGAAGAGTCATTCTCGACAAGTAGGAAGATTCCTAGAGGAATGACATAGAAGAAAATAACATTTGTTTGCCCTGAGTACTCGGGCGCTATAAATAGATCAGGTAAATTTAAACTAATTATAAAAGTTGTAAAAAATTAGTGACAATTGGTGATAATCTATGGTCAGTATTTTCCGTGCTTTAACGAGAAAACTAAAATATTGAATTGGAGGGAAAATGAGCGACAAGAGCAGTAAATCAAAGAAGGATCAATTAAATCGAAGAGATTTTATCAGAATTGGTGCTGCAGCAGGATTAGGAGCGGCCGTGGCTGGTATAGCCCTGCAGGGTTGTGATGATACATCGCGAAAACTCAGTTCGGAGGCAAAGTTGCCTGAAGTAGATCCAATGGATAAGGTTCGTATTGGATTTGTCGGGGTTGGAAATCAGGGATCAAATCATGTGAAGAATTTTATGCGGATTGACGGGGTAGAGATAAAAGCTGTTTGTGATAAACTTCCGGAAAGGGTCGAGAAAATACAAAACTGGATGACTGAAGCCGGGCTACCCAAACCTGTAGGGTATTCTAAGGGTGAGCACGATTATGTTCGTATGTGCGAGACAGAAGATCTGGATCTGGTGTTTACGGCCACACCCTGGAACTGGCACGTGCCTGTGATGGTGGTGGCGATGAAAAATGGCAAACATGCTGCAACGGAGGTCCCGGCAGCTGTTACCCTGGAAGAATGTTGGGAAATGGTTGAAACTGCTGAAAAATACAACAAACATTGCGTGATGATGGAGAATTGTAACTACGGCAGCAGAGAATTGACGGTTCTGAACATGGTGCGGCAGGGTGTTTTTGGTGAAATATTACATACTGCCTGTGGATATCTGCATGATTTGCGTAGTAATAAAACCGGTGATAATTATGTGGATGACTGGAGAATCAAACATTCAATAAAACGTAACGGAAATCTTTATCCCACCCATGGTTTAGGGCCGGTAGCAAATTGTATGAATATTAACCGTGGTGATCAATTTGACTATCTGGTATCTATGAGCAGTCCGGCCAGAGGCTTAAAAGAATATGCAGCAGAAAAATATGGTGCTGACAGCGAATATGCTACAGTTAAGTATGCTCTGGGTGATGTGAACGTCTCGTTAATAAAAACGATAAATGGAATGACGATTACCCTTTATCATGATACGAATCTACCCAGACCCTATACCCGGATTGATTTGGTCCAGGGAACGAAAGCCATCTCAATGGGTTATCCGGATCAGATACATATAGAAGGCATCAGCCCTGCTCATGAATGGGAACCCCTCGAAAACTATTTAGAAAAATATGAACATCCCCTCTGGCGAAGAATTGGTGAGATTGCGAAGGGTGCCGGGCATGGAGGTATGGACTTCCTGGAAGATTATCGTCTGATTCAATGTTTACTTAAGGGAGAGCCAACCGATATGGATGTTTATGATGCAGCAGCTTTGAGTTGTGTCTCTGAGGTGAGCGAAATTTCAGTGGCAAACAGAAGTAAACCTGTGAACATTCCTGACTTTACCCGTGGAATGTGGAAGAACCGCCAACCGTGGGGTATTGTAGAAGGTTGATGACTGCTGGACAGAATGGCAGCTAACCAATCAACTCCTTCTCAGGAGAAGAGGTTAGCAAAGTTTTAATGTCATTCAGAAGGAATCTTCCTGCTTGTCGAAATCGTATCTACACGAAGGAAGATCCTTACAGGTTGTATGTTAAAAAAACATTGTTTTTAAAACTCCTCCGATCTATTTATATAGTAGATCACATTTATTTTAACCATAAACCGGAGGAGTTAAAATGGACACAAAA
>SDBT01006705.1_pt1 | contig 19044 bp, 35 predicted proteins | sample 2277101 | NCBI WGS metagenome assembly SDBT01 (sample SAMN10404973, study PRJNA504765) | marine sediment metagenome | isolation source: marine sediment core GS10_PC15, 103 cmbsf | place: Arctic Ocean: Southern Knipovich Ridge | collected 2010 | reverse complement strand
AAGTATCCACGCAAATGCTACTACGAGCCTCAGTGCTGGAAGGGGTACCTGGATGTAATCATAGCTGTGATAAGACTCAGATTTGCAAGAAAGAGGTAATGCTTATGGGAGAAAGTTATTTGAAGGTAATCAATGACATACAACTTTGGTTTGAACCGGGCGTGCACTAACCGGCAGTTGGCGCACAAATCGTCAATGTTCTGAATGGTGGATTCGATGTAAAGCGGGTGTGTACCTACCCGGAGCGCGGTTTCACATAGGTTATCGGTTTTTTCCCCGTCTTCGGTTAATTCCTCTTCCGCGGCGACTGAGATTAACCGGCGTATGGTATTGGTGGCTGAATCATCCAGTGACATGAATGCAACAGGGGTGTCCATTTCCAGTTGATGCAGGGCGAAGTTCAAACATAGACTGGTTTTACCAGTTCCCGGTAACCCTGCAAGAATGTTGTATGATCCGGGCCGGTAAAGCCCTTTTAAGGCGTCAATGTCCCAAAAGCCGGTTTCCATCCGTTCCGGCTTTACGCGCTTTTCCAATTCGTCAATCACCTCTTTCATGGGGTCGCTTATGTGCTGAAATCCTTTCCCCACACGGCCTTGTACGATATTAGTAAGGTGTTCCTGCGCGATTTGGTTTAACTCTGTGAGTTCGTGCGTGGGATCGAGCGCCGCGGCCTGAAGTGCCATGCTTTGTTTGATCGTGAGGCGCCGGAAGGTCAACTTCTTGAGGTTTTCGATATGGTGTTCGATGTTTACAGAGGATGCCACGGTATTCATCATCTCCATAAGTTCTACCAGAATATCGTCTTTGGCGATAAAGTGGAATGTTGATTTTTCTTCACACCCGGTTTTCACCGAAAGCAGGTCAACGGGTGCGCCGCGCCGTACCAGATCACAGATCACTTCAAAAACCTGCTGGTGAAACATGGCGTAGAAATCTTCCAATACCAACTGTTCGAACCCGATGTGTTCACCACCGTCACCGCAGAGCATTGACCCCAAGACATTCTTTTCCAGTTCCATGTCCTGTGGGGGGAGTAGGCCGTTGTTCATTTATTCTCCTTTAACGACCAGCAGCACCACCCGTCCGGACAGTCCACGGGAGTGAAAAGGTGACGGGGGTGCATACTGGAAGTTTATTTTCTGGTGAATCCCGTCTGTCCGAACCGCCATAATGCCAGATTATTATCGGATGTCAAAACAAATTTAAAAAAAGAGGTTGATAAGTTGGAATAGTACTGTATATTGGCCCCTGCGTCTTAGGCGACGGTAAAAAGCTAGGGGCGACCGGGACAGAGGGCCGAAACGCTTACCGCCGGTAATTCCGCAGCATCGTGGTGGCATCTGGTTTCTAACCTTCTTTACCGGGTGCCACCACACGTTTGAAAGGAGAAATTCAATGGACAGAGCACTTGTGAAATTGAGCGCACGTATTGCATGTGCGTTAATCGAAATGGAATCCATGAAGGCCGCGAACCACCATCGGCTGGTGATGGGTTGTGCTGATGCATACGACGAAGATTCATTTTACAATCTCATAGTAAGTCACGGTCTAAACGAAGCCGCCGTTGCCGAATCTCTTGGCGAAGGGAAAACCCCATGACAGACGAAAACGAAGAACACTTTATCCTTCATTCTGAAATGGGCGAGGAATATGCCAGAGCGTGGGGGCAGAAACAAAAAGGCGAGTACGAGTACAAGGCCAAAGAACAACTCATTAGGAAGGCTGAACTGCCAAGGCTCACCAACTGCATACTGTCTCGCATAGCGAATTTGTTGAGCGAGGACAGTGTTGCTCGGTTAAAACTTTTGTACGATCTGCAACAGGTGCACGAAAAACTATGGGACGATGCGTTCAACCGTTGGCTGAAACCATTGAAGGCTCAACACGGCCCCATGCCAAAGCGTTCTTTGCGCGATGCATTAAAGCGAGAGTTTTTATTACCCATGTGGGGCGGGAACCGTGGGTTTCCCAACGCAGGACGGCATAAACCTTATCGGCATTATGGATTTGAAAACAGGGTTATCTTCAATTGGAAGATGCCACCAACGAATTTGGCGCGGTATCGTTTTAACCGCAGTGCGCTTTCTTCCAGAAGTATCGTCAACTGGGACAAGTGGGTAGGCAAAAAGGAGAAACCATGACTAAATTAGAATTCGACCTTACACCAGAACAATATCATGGGCAGTTGGATAAATTATGGAATGAGTTTAATAAGCATGACCTGAAGCTCAGAGATACGGAAAATATTTACGATGGTATGGTTAGGCTCGTTCAGTGGATGTGTAAGCCGGACGTTTTCCCACGCGTAGAGGAACCTTTATTGGGGGAATTGAAGCGGTGTCCGTTTTGCGGAAAGAAAGTATCGTATGACTATCAGGCTGAGAGTGGGAGGGCGGAAGAAGAAGATAACCACTTTACTTCTGTTTTCTTTTGCGAGCGGACTTCTGGTGGATGTGGCGGTAGATTTGAGATTAGCATAGACCATGAAGAGATACAGGCTATGTTAATATCGGCTTGGAATCGGAGAACCCCATGAGCGAAGACCCCCGTTTCAAAATCGTTCGCAACGAATTCAAAAACCACGTCGCCACGTATTCAAAGTGTGAGGATGGTGCCGGTGCTGTAATCGAGCGCATGCACTGGCAGAAACCGGACACGGGCATTAATTCAATCACCTACCTGTTCCACGGTCATTACCTGATGGCTATTGGCGATTTGGGCGATGCGGTTTACAGAATGCACGGGCGTAACCACATGGTGTACTTCAATAGCCTGTCTCACTTCCAAGAGAAGTGCGAAGCATCTGAAGTTGGCCGCGAATTTAACGACTGGTGTTCTAATGCGGCAGAAGAGCAAATTGAAAAGTATTTTGTTGAAGCTGAAAAGGAGTTGCCGGAAGAGGGAAGTAAAATCCGTACCGAATTTAATGACCGCATGGGTGGCTATGCCACAGAATCACGCGAAGGATGGGCGACGTGGCTTTATGACAGTGATAATGGTGAAGTTGTCTTCGGTGATGATTTTTGGGAGTTTGCCTACCAGTTTGGCGACATACCGCACATCCGGTTACTTTACCATTACGAAGGTTTACGCATGGCGTTCCTTCAGTTGGCAGAAAAGGAGAAAGCAAATGAGCACGTGGCTAAAAAACAAATCCGTTAAGTGCCGTAAGCCCCACCGTTGTCATTGGTGTGGCGAGACAGTTGAAAAGGGTGAACTGGCGCAGTATCAAGCTGGCGTCACCGATGGTGATATGTGGGGCATTTACTTTCACCCGGAATGCTACGATGCGTTGCGCCGTGACCCGCCTGAGTATTTTGACGACGGCATACCCGAATGGGACAACAGGCGTGGCGTGTCTTCTGCCGAAAGAGATGATCCAACAATAACAAAGGAAACCCCATGACAAACGAATCAGAAGTTGATCCAGCATATCCATTGTTTCCAAGCCTATCAGAAGAGGGACAAAAAGAAGCGCAGCAATTAATAGAAAGTTTTAAGACTCAATTAAAAGAAATGGCTGAGAAAACAATCAGGGACTTTTATTGTGAAATCATGCCCTATATTGAAAGTGACAGTTGGGGCAACTACCGCAACCACATTATGGCCGGGATGAAAGACTATGGTAACCGCAAAATACAAGCGCAGTATGACTTCAAAACGATTCGTCAGGCGATATGGAAGTTACACCGCGAAGATATTGTTGCAGATTTGAATCAAGACCTTGTAGAAGAAAACGAAAAGCTGAAAGAAGATTGTAAGCGTTTGCAGGAACGCTATGCTCAGTCGATTAGGCCATACTAAGGAGTTCCCATGCCACGCGAAATAACCTACGAACGTTCCAACAGTCAGATAGTCATATCCAACAAAATGTTCCACACGCCCAACACGAACCTTGTGCGTTACTACGGTAAGTTAATGACGCGTATCGTGCGTGCGGCGAAGATGGAAATGGAAAGCAGTGGGGTGTGCCCGTTTTGTGGAACGCAGTCGCCACCGAAGGGTGCGAATGAACATTTTCGACAGCATATCAGTAATTGCGCGAAGTTCGCGTGAGGGAGAAACCATGACCGAAGAGAAAAAACTTGACATTATCGCCGTCAAAACAAGCGATGGAAAATTCTATCTGGCGCACAAAAATGTTTTGGGCAAAAGTTGGAACAAGGGTAGCCTTGACCGATACCTGTTTGACGGGAAGCACCCCAAAAAAACATTTCAGAATGATTGGGTTTGCGTTGAGTCTAAGCCTAAAAAAATAACAACAATGGTTAAACAGCCGGACATAAATCATAGGTATGAATTGCAGGACAAAACGCTGATGTCCAAAAAGTTGCCGGAGTTTCTTCTGAGGGAGGAAGTGGCGACCTACGATAGCAATGACTATAGTTGGGACTGGCATGACGACATGGCTAAATACGAGTCTTTGTATAAGCTAATATGGGAAGAACAGCCGACGGTAGAGCAAGTGCACTATTTCACTTTAGAGGTTGTTTTAACCGCGCCGAAAGTTGTTGATCCGGTTAAAATGGAATACAAGGTTCCCAAGGGCTTTATAGAAATAAATGTTGTTTATCAGCTTGCCGATAAGGTGATCCTACCGAGCATATTGCTTCCGCAGAGGCCATGCAAACTCACGTCGCTCGACACCTATAAGATCGTTCGCCAGTATATAAAATACAACATCAATCCAGAGCTTGCCACAATAACATCTGACTATGATTTTTGCTTTACTGTCAAGAGGCGAATCAAACTTGCGGAGATTCTAAAATATACGGTGGATGTAAATAATAATGACTTCTTTCAAAAGAGGAAGCGCAAGCCCAAGTATGTAGAGCGGCAGAAGGTCGAAAAAGAGGAAGTGTGTTTTGAAATGACACATGCGCCTGATTCCTACAGGGGCTACACACCAATCGAAGGCTTTGAGGCCGACACGCAGGAACAACTAAAAGAAAAAATTGACGCCTACTGCAAAGATGTGGTGGCCTTTATAAACACGCCACTGGTTGAGTGCGATCATTGCAGTGGCTATGGAATTATTAAACCAGCAAAGAGGAAAACCAATGAACGAGCCAGTTGAAGCATTCACCGAAATCCTAATCGTCTACCGCGATCTTGAAAACGAATGCCGTAGGCTTGTCAATGCGATAGCCGTTGCGGACGGCAGTTCGACATCGAGCGCGGATATTGAAGCGCAGCTTGTAAAAATAAACGAAAGACTGCGTAAGCTGGACGCGGTGCGGGAAGAGGCGAAGGATGGTAAGCCGGAATGACAAAACCAAGGTACATCATTTTAGATTCTTGCGCCATGTCCAGTCTTCATCTCAGCGGCGCGGAAGTATACGGTCGAGCTTATACAATGCGACGGGCCAGAAGTATCTGCCGGGCACGTGGCGGTGCTTGTATATTCAGAAATGTAAGGGTTATTCTTCCCAAACACTTTATTGATTACGAGGAGCCAGAATGCCTAAAGTAAAAATGAAGCGCAAGGACAGGATTGCATTCCAGCATTACGTAGGCGATAAAATGCGGAAGCTTGAAACGCTAACGAGCAAAATAAACTTAGCGTACGGCTTGTTACCTAATAGCTGTGGATTAGACTTAAAATATTCGACAGCTTTATATGTGATGCTTCACGTAGAGCAGGATGTTTTTCCTTTTATGGAAGAAACAAAAGAAGATGCGAAATGGATTAAGTATTTTAATAACATGGAAAAGAAGAAAGAAAAATCATGTCAGACCTAGAAACCGACCTGCGGGCAAGCGAAGATGAAAAGATATATTGCGAAACGTGTATGGAGGAAGCATCAGAGTTATTTACTATCGGGTCAGAGCAAATATCCGTCTGTAGTGTATGTAAAGGGATGGAGGAAAGTTGGCAGAAGGAGCAAGAGCAGAAACCGAATGAGCATGATGACGGCTGGCACGACCTGCGCGAGAAACCGGACGACATGCCAGAGGAGCGCTGCCGCGTATGGTTGATAGCACACTTTGCACATGGCTGGCCTATTGAGGCCACGAGTATTCAAAGTGTATTCTGGAGTGAGGGTTTTTGGATTTACGACAACGCGGACGATCCGAGACGATACAACAGCCTGGAACCCGGTTCCTCTCCGATAGCCTGGATGCTCAGGGAGCAACCCCCGGCCATCCCCGACCGCTTCAAGAAGGAGAAGGTATGAACATATGGCCCAATGGTACGAAGCACGTTATGTCCCAACGACAGCATGCCGCTTGGAACGCAAATAACTATCCGGGTACAAGGCAATTATGTTTTTACTGCGATGAACCAACGGGTCGCTGTGAGGAAGATTCTATTTATCTGGACGACGACGAATACGGTGAGCGTCCATTGTGTAAAGATTGTTATCATCAAACAGAAGAGGGACGGGAGAAATAATGCATTGTACCAGATGCGAAGGAACCGGATTTCTTAATATCCATCAAACTCCCGATGAGGTTTCGGAAGGGGGTATTGAAGTTGTATTAAAATGGACAGAAGAAACCGATTTAGACCATGACGTAGTTATATGTGATTGTTGTGGGGATGGAGAGGGGTGGTATGGTACGCCCGGAGAGCATTATGGATCAGATGATCCGCAGGGGCATAATGGCCCGTATGCTTATAATGGCGGTTTATGTGAATGCCATTAAGAAGGCCACGGAAAGCACGGGATGAAAAACTACAAAGACCAAAAAACGTGTGGATTTTGTATGCATATGGAAGCCTTTGTTGTGGCTCACAGTAGAGATGCTTGTTATTGTAATTATGACGATGCACTACCCGTAAATCATTGGGGCCAATGTCAGCCCAAGGAAAGCAGGGCGGTATCGGAGGGTGGGTGCTGTGATAATTATAAGGAGTGGGAATAATGTCAACTATATATGAACTCGAAGTGCTGCCCAAAAAAGACAGCAAACAATATTATTGGTACAACGGTAAGCGTTATTTCAAAACAAAAACCACGATTTCCAAAAAGAAAAAAGCGGAACATAAAAAATGGTTTAAGTCATTATCTAAAGAGCGCCGGGCCACGGTAAGGGCATTATGAAAAACTACCACCTCCAACCACCACCCGACCAACGCTGCGAAAACTGCAAGCACCTTCACAACTTTGATGTTTATCGTGACAAAAGAGGCAGGGTTATCGAGGCAGAGTATTATTGCAATTTTGATGATGCTCTGGTATTCACCAGAAAAGAAGACTTGGGTGTATCGAATTGGTTAAGGCCACGGGACGGTTATGAGGTCGCCCTGTACGGCACCTGTGACGACTGGGAGAAGAAGGAGAAGGCATGACGGATAGTCAATGCGAAGTGTGTTTAGATTATATAGATAAGAATGACCTTGTGTCCCTGATGCTAATCTATACTAGGTGTGATATTACCCAAGTGTGCCCTTCATGTCACTACAGGATAACCACACTCATAGACTTTGAGATAGACCGATTAAGGGAGAAGGCATGAACGATAAAAGACGAAAAGAAATCAGGGCGTACCATTTGCGGATTGCCAAGTTTGCGTGGTTCGATACGGCCCTTTTCCTGACTATAGGTTTTGCGCTCTGCGCTACAGCAGAAAATATGTTTTGCTACCTTCTTGGCCTTGTGTTTGTCTGGTTGTCTTGGTGGGCTTATCGAATAGAGAAAAGACGTGTTTGCTGGCTGCATATTGGTTTACCGGATAGGGACAAGAAGCTAAAAAAGGAGCGAGATGTGCGAATTGCGGCTATGACTTCAGAAGAAAAGAAACAATGGCGTGCTAACTTGCTTAAGCCGATAGACTGGAAAAAGAGAAATGCTTCAGGTAAAATTCCGCGTGACTGGAAGATTCCGAAAGGTATATAACAATGACAACCACCACCACAGACTACGAGAGCATGACGGACGAGGAATTGAGCCAAGAGATCGCCGAATCACTGGGCATAGAAAAGCACCGATATGTGACGCGCAAAGAAAAGGCTGTTTACGAGAAGGGTATTCTTGTTGATGATTGGGATATATTAGTACGCCACAAGCCCTACGCAACGTCCCTTGACGCCTGCCGCGAAGCGATTGAGAAATGCGAGTTCGGCGTTATTTTGCATTATTTTATTGGGGCAGAACCGAAGGAACACAATAGAGACGTATGGCCTGATTATTGTCATGGCGAACCCGGTTGGAGAGTTGACATTGACGAAAAGCGCATTTGTGTTCTTGCCGATCACCCCGCACGCGCCGCCTGCATTGCGATGCTGAAGGCATTGGATAAACAATGAAAATGAACGACTGGTTCACCCCCGCCGAAAAACAACGCATCCAAGACGACATGGCGGCCGGGAAGCCGTTTGACGGGGATCAGTTTGAAGCCGATTTTAGGGCGTGTCTTTTGCGCCGGACGCGTTGGTTCCGCAGGCTTTTTATATTTAAGGCGATCTTTGTAATACTGGCTATCATATTCGTGATCGTGGTTTGGAGTATGCAATGACAACTTGGTTCACCGCCGACACCCACTTCGGCCACAAAAATATCATTAAGTACGCCCACCGCCCGTTTACCACGATAGGGGAACATGATGAAACGTTAATTAAAAACTGGAACGATTGTGTTCTGAAGGGCGATACCGTTTACCACTTGGGTGACTTTGCTTTCAGTCGGAAGACGGAAGATATTTCAAAGTTGGTGCTGCAATTGAATGGAAGTATCCATTTGATTTATGGAAACCATGATGATAAGCAAGTAAAGCGGGCGAAGGGTTTCGCGTGGCAGGGCGATATGAAATACGTTCGGGTTGAAGGGCAGCGGATTATGTTGTGTCATTACGCCATGCGCGTTTGGCGTGCGTCATACAAAGGTTCATGGATGTTATACGGTCATTCTCACGCGACATTGGAACCGAAGGTATACGGGATGTCCGAAGACGTTGGCGTGGATAACTGGTGGTACGGCCCGGTGGCGTTTCATACACTGGTTGATCTTATGTCTAAGCGCGAGCCGGAGCTTGCGGATTATCATGGAAAGGAGAAATAATGGTAATGGACACCACAAAAGCGGTTTTGAAACTCGTAGGCGAAGAACGCGTATCTCAAGACAAAAAATGGGGCGTGCAAAATAATAGCAATGAAAAATGGATGGCAATATTAATTAAATCGGTTGGCGAAGCATCCAAGGCGGGTCTGGCTGGTGATGATGAAAGATATATGGAGAAGTTGGTTCAGTGTGCGGCGGTTGCCGTAGCTGCGATTGAATGTACGATGAGGCGAATTGTCAATGATGGATGATTGGACAATCAAACGCACCGCCGATTTCAGCCCATGCCGCAAATGGCGGTATACCCTAAAACGCGTGTGGAATCCCGACCTTCCCACCGTCGTTTTCGTTTTACTGAACCCATCAACCGCAGATGAAGCAAATGACGACCCGACCAATCGGCGCGGTATCAACTACGCGATAAAGTGGGGCTTTGGCGGGGTGACGTTTGTTAATCTGTTTGCTTTCCGCACGCCGTATCCGAAAGAAATGAAGGTCGCGGTCGATCCGATTGGCCCGGATAACAATGAATGGATATTGCGTGAGGCTATCGGCCGTAGGGTCATATTCGCATGGGGCACGCACGGGACTTTTCTTGACCGGGATAAAGAAGTTATTAAACTGTTTCAGGATGATATTGCAGTACCGCCGTATTGTATGGGCGTCACGAAGCACGGACACCCGAAACACATATTGTATTTGAAGGGTGATTTGGAGCCGGTATTGTTTGGTGGAGGGTAGAGCAATGCCAAATCACTCTACCAGTGGCGGGCACATAAAAGATATTCCCCTTCCACATAAAAGATATTTTGATGATAGCCGCCGTCGCAGGGAGGTAAGAGTAGACATACTCATGTTTTCGGGGATTGGTGTCCATTATTACGTTTACATAAGCGAAGAAGATAACCATATTTGGGATATTTCAAAAGATGGCGGTTGGCGAATTGCATGGGACGACGAAAAAGGTAAGGGCAAAAATATTCGAAACAAGTTTAATACCCCGGAGCAAGCCGAGGAATTCATTAGGGAAATACTCCGCAAGCAGTTCCCATCGAAAACGCATAAATATAGAATCGACGATGACTGTATGCACATGTCACAAAAATGGTTTTATAAAGACGGAGACTGAGGGAGTACGTGTCGCGTCCACGCGTTCCCGCCTGCGGAGTCCAAATCCGTAGGGCCAGATACGGAGACTCAAGGAGTCCGAGAGGAAATATCCGACATGGGGCGCCCCTCTTTTTGCTTGACATTCCCGCCGCTTCCCATAAAATACTCATATCTCTTTTGCGGAGATTAACAAAGGGAGCCGCCATGTGAATTTCATAAAAGCCATCTAAGTGACGAATCCCAACAAATTCAAGTACACATGAAGACCCCGTGATTATTCCGGGGTTTTTTCTTTTAGCACTTGCATCTGAACCAAAATACTGTATTATGTAGATGAAAGGAGAATTCAAATGAAAAAGATCATACTCATTCTGTTGTTGCTGTTTACCGTCGCCGGGTGCATGCCATACAATGTAGATCGGTTCTTTGGCGCCCCGTCGTATGATAATATTACGGCACATAGGTATAGACCCCACAGGTAGATAATTGGACGGTGTAGCGTGGGGGACACGTGGTGCACTCACTGCCGAAGTAGACCATAAGACCTAGAACTGCTAGTGGTCGGTCTGCGGGTGCAAGGCATCGCGCCATGACTAGCAGTATGGCGTGCCGGTTCGATTCCGGCCACCGTCCTTTATTTCACGTCCTATAAAATTATCCTTGCTTTAATCCCTCCGTAGTATTATTATGCCCTTCGATGGCTAATAAACACAATATAAGCGATTATGAAGAACAGGCGGCACAACATGAGCCGCCCGCCCTGAGTATGGAAGAACTTGTAGAGGCCGCACGCCGTAAACCCACCGTGACAAAAAAATACGAAAAAAAGGTTCACCGGCCCCGCCATATTAACGAATCTGATGAAAAAGTAATAAAAGAGGTCGTACAGGACGCCGTTGGCGTGGGTGTGCGTGCGGCCGAAACAGCCATGATGTCCCACCACAATAGTATTCTGGACGACCTCGAAGAATTGAATATTTCCAGAGATGAACTACACAAGCTGGTGGAATTGAAGCATGATCTGAAGCGAAAAGAATATTTTGCACAATCCTATGATGAAATGTCGGCGGGTGATTTCAAGCCGGTCATGCTTGAAGTTATGAATGAAGAAACAGGCGAAGTCCTGCCGTTGTTCGGTGAGCGCAGGGCGTTACGGGAAGCGATGGAAGAGGAAAAGGCAAATGAAGATGATGAATAGGTTGTGGCGTTTTATGGTTGCGTGGATCGCTTGGATGTTGGTTGGCGTTGTGGTAGTTATCATATCTCCGATTATTGCTTATTTTGCCGCTAGAGAAAAATCGGATTTAGCGGCACAACTACAATCTGTTGCCAACAACATTAATCAACGAACTTCTGAAAGTGATGAAGACACTCGCGCAGTTATGGACGGTGACGAAATGCTTCGCAATCATTTTAAGGACGAATAGTGTCAGACTCCCTGCTTGATCTACGTGAACGACAAGGCTTTTCACAGGCCGGGCTTGCCAACCTAATTGGCGTTGGCGTTAATACCTACAAGCGTTGGGAAAATGGTGAAACGGATGTTGGTGTCGGCCGCCTTGTACCACTTGCCCGTGAACTGGAAGTGCCGGTTGTGAGAATCGTTGAAGCTGTGTCTAAATCACAGTTGGATAGCGGCGTATAATGCCAAATGAAGAAATAGAAGAACCGCCCCTGCCGCCAACCATTCTCACAAAATATAAGCCGAGCGACCAAGCCTTTGCTTTCCATGCATCTCTTGCCCGGTTCCGCTACCTGATTTGGGGAATTAAATCTGGTAAGAGCTACGCGGGTGCGTTCGAAGCAGTTCGCGCCTGTATCGGCCTGCCCGCTCGAAGTTGGGCGTGGGTTGTCGGCCCGACCTACTTGCATCTGGATACAGCCGAACGTGAATTTGAAGATATATTTGCTGATATTCTGGAAAGAACCGGGGTTGATCTGGTTGAAAAACGTAACCGTTCTATTCGGAGATGGACGCTAAAGGGTGGTACTCGTATTGATTTTAAGTCAGGCGAAAACCCGGATAACCTGCGTGGTTCCAATCTGGATTTCGTATGGATCGATGAAGGCGGCTATTTATCAGATGAATCGTGGCGTGTTGTTCGTTCGCGTACCGTTGCGCGGAAGGGTGATATTATAGTTACCACTACCCCGCCTGCATCTCGCAACTGGCTATGGACTGAATGCATGCGCGGCGGAATGCCGCCCGAAATGCCCTATGGTACATTCAAAGATGAGGGAAGATTTGTAAGTCATTATCCTACATGGGAGTTTGGATGGGTAGACCAAGACGAACTGGATGATGAAAAGAAAAGCCAGCCGCGGTCGGTATACGACCGTGAGTACGGCGCCCTGTTCGTCACCAGCGTATCCCGTGTATTTCCGGCGCTCGGTAATGCCCTTAGCATGGAGATACCCAAAAAAGCAAAGATTATGTCTTGTGTGATGGGCGTTGACCTTGCCAAAATGCAGGACTACACGGCAGTTGTGGTTATGGACGCCAGCCGCCGGGTGCTTCACGTTGAACGCTGGAACAAGGTAAACTGGATGATTCAACGGCCCCGGCTTGAAAATCTGGCGCGGGAATGGAATGCAGCGATAGTTCTTGACCGCGCAAACGTTGGCAGTGTGATAGAGGAAGACCTTGCGGAAGCACTAATGGAAGATGGTCTTCAGGTAATTCCAATGGACATGAACAGTCCGATGGTCAAAACGGAATTGATCCAAAGCCTGCAAATGTCATTCGAAAAGAACATGATACAGATTCCGAATCCGAAGGCAGAATGGGCGCCTGCGGATTCAGAACAGTTGGTAAAAGAATTAAACTGGTATGAATTTAAGTTGACACGGGGCGGCAGAACAGGCTACAGTGCTCCGAAAGGTTTGACGGACGACTTGGTAATTGCGCTTGCGTTGGCTAATCATGGATGTTCGTTGGGTGCGGCCGGTGGTGTTGATCCGGCAACCGTAGCCATATCAAAAGAGGATTGGTCAAAACATAAGCCAAGCAGCATTGGCCTGACAAAACAGCGGCCCCGAATATTTTCCAGAATATATGGCCGGGGAAGTAATTGGGGTGGCAGCTATAATAGCCCAATTTGGGGGGGATAATGGGATTTTTTGATAGATTCAAACGTAAACCGGCACCATCCAAAAATGGTAAAGCAATAGATAATGATGATGATATAAATGATCCGGCATCCGCGAATTTCAAAAAGCCGGGCAATCATTTCAAACGTATAACTGAATCAATTGGTTTCCCGACCACTAACTTAGACCAAGGCACCGAATTTGACGATGTATTTTTCAAACAGATAGGTCAAGATGATACATTTGATCTTCCCCCCGAACTGTTGCAAAAATCACAACGTCTTTCTATTTTAATGCATCGCAAAAACCCCCGCGCAAAACGAACCGTTGAACTACAAATTGATTTCATATTAGGCACTGGCTTTAAGGTTAAGGCTGTTGACCCGACTGTTCAGGATGTGTTAAACAAACACATGACCCTTAATAATTGGGATATGAAAGCAGAAGAAAAACTTCGTTCTCTGATCCTTATGGGTGAACAGCTTTGGCCTATCGCCGGTATTACGCATGATGGTATTATAAAAGTATCGTCAATCAGCCCCATGAAAATCGAAAAGGTTCTACGACTTCCGCAGGATGCAGAGGAATTGGTGCAGGTTGTATTCTTTAAGCGTCAACTCGCCAGCGGCGAACGCGACAGAGAAACCGTTGATATTATCCGCAAAGACGCCAATGGCGTTATGATTGGCAACGGGTTCTATTTTACAATTAATCGCGTGAATGGTGGTACGCGTGGCACGCCCGATCTACTTGCTTCTATGGACTGGCTGGAAGGGCTGGACGGCTTTATATTCAGTGTCATGGAACGTGGAGTTATTAGTCAGGATGTTGTATACGATCTTGAAATAAAAGGCGGTAATGCAAAATCGGTTGCCAAAGAAGTCAAGTCGTTCATTAGTTCATTACGCGCCGGTGGTGCCTATGGGCATAATGAAAAGATTGCCCTTAGTATTCTTGTACCTAAATTGGGTGCGGCTGATAGCGAAAAGGCTGCGAACATTGTCCTGAAACAGATACAGGCCGGTACGGGTATCCCCGGAATGTTTTTCGGTGACAGTGATGATCTTACGCGTGCGTCTGCAAGTGAACTTTCAATTCCCATTTCTAAAATGTTCGCCCGCCGTCAAGCCTTTTTCAAGGACATGTTGAGAATGGTATTTGATTTTCAGATTCAGGTGGCGAGAGGTCACGGCACTATTGGTAAAAATGTTGACGAATCATATAAAATAATCATGCCGAAGATATTCCTGCGGGATATGTCTACTGTTACCAAGCCGCTTGTGGAACTTGGAGTGTCGCTGGAATCTGCCGTGCGAAATACTTGGGTTTCCAATGAAGAGGCCGCAGAAACATATCGCATGGTACTTGAACAGTTGGGCGTTGATTTCGATGTCAATTTCTTCACTGGCGAATCGGGACATGCAGTTACGGATGAAGACCAAGACGGTCTGGACGAAGTGAAAGAGGTTATGGATAGGCTTAGACAAGAGGCCGCGGGACAACCAGTATGATTGCTATCAGGACAAGGTTTACCGAAGCATCCACCGAAGACATAAACAGGTTTTTGAATGTCTACCTGTCTTCGCGCCGGAGTGTTGAGGGTTTGATTGAAGATAGCATAACGCAATTATTGGCCGCCATGAACGCGCTGGCGACCGAAGTTCGTGAAAGAATGCTTTCTCTTATAATCAACCCGGATGATCCAATCAATTTGGCGGCGCTGTCGTCTGTCCGGGCGCGGTTACGCAGCATTACCAATGAATTCCTTCAAAGCGCATTGTTGTTTTCCGCCTCAGAAATGGAACAAGCCGCGGCATTTGGTTCGAGTGTAACGGCGAATGCTTTCGCAGAACTGGGAATCTCGACCCTTAGACCGCTTTTTTCTGATCTATCCCTTCAAACCGCCCTACTTAGCAGGCAACGTATATTCACGGCCATGACGCGTGCGCTGGAAGAACGGATCATGTCACAGGTTCAGGCTTCGGTGTTGGGTGTTATTCCCGGCAGCGGGGCGATTCGCAATATCGAGAATATCTTGAGGTTTTCGGATGCTGGAAAGCGCATTGGCTTTGGTTTTCAGGCCGAAGCCATTGCCCGAACGGAAATTGGCGGCCTCTACTCTGAAGCGCAGCAAGCGGCCTCTGAACAAATATCGGACACAATGCCCGGCCTGCGAAAGAAGTGGATCACTACGCTTGGTTCGCGCAGGGGGCATACTGCGGTTGAAGCGGCCACCGCACCCGGTGGATCGACCGGCCCCATCCCCATTAAAAGTAGATTTTCAGTTCAGGACTTCAGCCGCACCGGATTTACTGATTTTGTAACCTTTGGAACAAGAAGAGGCAAACGGGTAGTTAAATTACCAGCACCATTTGCGCGGCGCGGTACGGTTATTACGGATCGTATGCTGCACCCGCGTGATCCGAGTGCCAGTGCAGGGAATCGTATTAACTGTACGTGTATTGTAATTGAGGTCTTGCCCGACGTGGATGAGCAAATAAATCGATCAAAAGGCATTTTATCTGAACAGGAGATATAAGATGGCAAAACGTGGACGGCCTAAGAAGGCCAAAGAGGTTAAAAAGGAAGAGGCTCCCAAGGTAGAGGAACCCGTTGTTGAAGATGGCGAAGAAACGAAAGATTCATTGCCGCCGGTAACTGAGGTTGCGGATGTAGTCGCAGCAGAGCCGGAAGTTGAACCAGAAGCGGCCCCTGAACCAGTAGAGGAAGCACCGGAACCTATTAAAGAGGTTGTTCCCGGCCGTCCAGCGGGCGCACCGGACGCAGAGCATGTGGCCTTGGAGTATGAGAATGCAGGCCACCGTATTTATAAAATGAAGGGCACCGGCGGTTACCGTAGAAACCAAAAGGTAATCATTAAACTATAGGAGTAGTCATGCCATTTCCGAACGAACATTCCGCCCGGCTTGTTGATCCTGATAAGTTTGATAAGTTCAGGCGTGTTAATGATGAGCTTGGCAAGAATGTAGATGTTATCTTTGGTATCCAAGAATCAAACGGAAGCGAGATACAGGCTATCCGTTTTGATAAGGATAAGTTCACGCCCGAAGAGGCGCGTGTATGGTTGAAAGATCACGATTTCAAGCCAATCATGTTTGAAGAGGCTGAAAACGAACGCATTGCAGAAGCGGATCATCCAGAAGACCATAAGCCATCCGGCGGCCCCGGTAAACATAATCACCCGCATAAAAACGGTGCCGGACTTCATAACCATGAAGGTTTGCCAAGTAATTCGGGCGGTCATTCTCACGGTGAGCCACGCATAGATGGTTTACATCGTCACCGGCCGGGCGATCCGCTTGAAGGCGGTCACGCACACGAAACCGGCGACAATGGCGAACACAGACACCCGAAAGCCCTTGCCCGTACCACAGAATCCGTGCAGTGGATGCCGACATTTGAAAGTGGGGATATGTCACAGCCAAATTATTCGATTGCAGGGGATGGTGCACGCGGGCTGTTTTCCAAGTTGTTTCGGATTGAAGAAAGCGTTACCGAAGAGGACGGAATCCCCTATTTCATTGACCCATACGCAGTCCGTTGGATTCCAGAGAACCACCCCGATCCAGCAACCGGCGAGATAAACGTTGGCGCGTCCTGCTGGCGCGGCGGCCTATAATTGTATTATGACGTTGGTTTAACTGAATATTCTGGAAAATGGACGGGCCACACCGCTTATATAATTGGCTGCGGGCCATCTTTACTAAATTGGGCACCCGACTTTCTTGAAAAGCAGAAGACGATAGCTGTTAATTCTTCTGCCTATTACTTCAAGCCTTCCTATCGTATATTTTTTGATCGGGGAAATTTTTCAAAAGACCTTCCTTCTGTTCATCACTTCACTACAAGGTGCTGGCTGCAAAATAGAAAAAAACTCAGTCGAGTTGAGCGCGAACGCATGGATGAAATTTCATGGACATTTTTCGATGTGACTCCACGGCTATGTATAGCACCGCCAGATAAGATTACAGAACTATGGGGGCCAACTACATTTGCGGCTATTTCACTTGCTTTGGTGATGGGCGCCATCACAATAAATCTTATTGGTATCGATTTTGGAAGTATAAATAAAAAAACTCACTGGGACGGGAATCGGGATGCGTTGTCTACAAATGAGTTAGGAGTTAGGCAGCAAACAGTCCTTTCCAACACAATCCTGCCCTATTTCAAAAAACACGATCTTAAAATAAATTTCATGCGATCACCTTGAATAGCCCATAAATGGGCTATCTGATGTATTGATCTACCCCGCCTCCATCCCGTACATTCCCTACATGACAACAAAGTTTCGGGAATCCCACTCACTGAATTTTATCAAACCGATTAAGACCGGCAAGGTTTGGGATGTCATTCTTATTGAATCCGGTATTTCTAGAAACAATAAGTTTTATTCCGAAAAAGTTTTACGCGAATCCGCACCTCTGTTTGAGGGTGCAAGGGCTGGCATTTACGGCTATGGCGACAAATTCGATCACGTGCCGAACAACTTATCATCTGGCATATCGAAGCTGACAAAAAATATAGTTGGTTGGTTTACCAATGTTCGTTTTGATTCTTTTGTCAGGTCAAACGGCAGTAAAGGCAAAGGGCTTTTGGCGCGGTTCAACATATTTGATGCTGAAAAGAAGTTGATGTCAAAATTGCAGGAAGCATTTGTAAATGGTCAACCGAATTTGCTTGGCCTGTCTATTGATGCTGAAGGAAGCGGACATTCAGAAACAGTTATGAACGGTCGGCGCGTTCTGAATGTGGGTAAAATTGAAAAAGTGCAGGAAGTCACCATTGTAAGTGATCCCTCCGCAGGCGGTGGGCTAATGAGACTTGTTGCGTCAATGGGAGATATTATGAAGAATTTTTACATGCAGATGTGTACCAAACGTTCCGGTTGGATGAAAGACTTCGCAGTTCAGGATTCCGACAAGATGGAAGACAAGGAAATGAAAGAGCATGTTATTCGTATCCTTGAGTCCAATCTGGAAAACGCCAAGTCCAGCATTGTTAATATCGCAAGCGACGAAGTAAATCGTTTGGCTGCGCATGGTCGCGGTATCAAGTCGATTAACGACATGCTTGGTTTTGTTAAGAGCGACAATCTTGAAGGTGCCACGCGCCTGATAGAGAGTTGGAACAATGCAGAAAATCTTTATGAACTGCCATACGATACGGCTGTACCGGCTGCGACCGACCCGGACGCCGCCGCAAAAGCCGCCGCCGCAGCAGCAACAACGGCCGATGGTGATACCGACCGAGAAAACAAGCTGGCTATCCGCGAAGCAAAGACTCTTGTTAAAGAGCGTCTTTTGGAGTCCGATCTTCCGAAAGAAGCACATTCCCGTATTACCACGCTGTTTGATGGTAAGGCAAACCTTAATTCTAATGACGTAGATGTAGCAATCAGTAACGAAAAAGCCTACATCACCAGTCTAAAGGAAGGGGTGAAAACCGTGGATGTTTCTACTGGACACAGTGATGCTGGCGAAGGTAATGCTCAGGTTGGTGACGACAAGCGCAAGAAATACGAAAAGGCTTGGGATGGTTTCTTTAATGGTGGCATGGCGGTAGATGGTGTTACCCCGTTCCGCGGCCTGAAAGAAGCCTTTGGCGAGATTCATGGCATTTACGCTTCGAATGAACAAATGACTGACTGGATTTTCAAGTCCATTCAGCTTGCCGTGCCGCAAAATGCCCGTACCAGCATTGAGCAGCATATCAGTAAATTGCGGGAAAACTGGAACGGCATGGCTCCTTTTGCGCTGCGCGAATCCATTACAACCAGTGACTTCACCGTTCTCTTTGGTGATGCCCTGTTCCGCAG
>SDBT01006703.1_pt1 | contig 19048 bp, 19 predicted proteins | sample 2277101 | NCBI WGS metagenome assembly SDBT01 (sample SAMN10404973, study PRJNA504765) | marine sediment metagenome | isolation source: marine sediment core GS10_PC15, 103 cmbsf | place: Arctic Ocean: Southern Knipovich Ridge | collected 2010 | reverse complement strand
AGAAGTGTATTAAACCGGTATCATTAACAAAAAAGACAAAGGTTGGCGGGTTAACGTCAGCCTGGGTAGCGTATAGAACCTTCAACTGTTTATTACCACGGTGCGGTAGATTATGAGCCGCCACCGCCTGCTGGATTACTTCATTAACTACTGGCGTAGATAAACGTTTTAGCATTTCACTGTATACCTGCTTTGCCTGGGGTATAATCTTATCGACTCCCTGCCCGAGTTTAGCCGAGGTATACAGCACCGGGGCATGCGCGATAAACTTGAACTGGCTCCGGATGAATTTATCCCATTCGAGCAGGTCTTTCTCAATAATCAGGTCCCACTTATTTACAATTAACACTACACCCTTAGCTGCCTGTTTAATATATCCGGCAATGTGCATATCCTGAGCTGTCACCGGCTCTATAGCATCAAGGACAAGCAAAGCCACATCAGCACGGTCGATAGCTCGCAGGGCACGGATGACGCTGTACCTTTCTATCCCGGCTCCAATACGTCCCCGCCGCCTGATGCCAGCCGTATCTACCAGCAGCACACTTTCACCATCAACTTCAAACAGGGTATCCACGGCATCACGGGTAGTCCCCGGAGCATCATCTACAATTACCCGCTGTTCACCCACAATTGTATTTAATAGCATGGACTTGCCCACGTTGGGTCTGCCGACAATAGCTATTTGCATAACCTCTGATTTTATCTCGATCGGCAAAGAGGTCGGCAACAATAAGCTGATCTTATCAAGCAGGCCGGTAGTGCCTCGGCCATGATAAGCGCTAATCACCAAAGGATCTCCCAATCCCATTTCATAGAATTCTACGGCAGCGGTTTCAAGTTTGCTGTTATCCGCCTTATTAACTACCAATAGCACCGGTTTACTCACCCGGCGCAGCCTGTCCGTAATCTCCAGGTCCATAGGGGTCAACCCATCCTTAACATCCACCAGAAAAACAATTAAGTCAGACTCGGCAATAGCGGCTTTTACCTGCTCATCAACTCCATATTCAATCGTGGAACGGGTGTCCATCTGAAGTCCACCGGTATCAACCAGGATAAAATCGACTCCCCGCCATGAAATATTGGTGAATATACGGTCACGGGTAGTCCCCGGCAAATCCTCCACGATAGCCAGCGGCTTACCCGCCAACCGGTTAAGGAGGGTGGATTTTCCTACATTCTGCCGGCCAACAATAGCCACCACCGGCTTACTCATAGTTATCTTCAAAATCTACATCTCAAGATTAATATATCTAGCTATCCGTTTGAGGTAGTGGTATCAGCTCTTTCGCCAGCTTCACGCTGGGCGGCTCAATCCCGGTTTTAGTTTCCTGTTTTAGTTTGCTGATGTAACCCCTGAAATCCTCAACGAAGATGTTATATTCCATCACAAATTTATTATACTGGTCTATTAGTTCCCGCGGAATTTCCATTTTCGCTGCCACTTCATAAAACTGGTCTACAAATTCATAATAATGACTGTTTATTGACCACAGTTCTACCAAATAGGTATGCAGGTAAGAGGTAAGACTCCTGTTTCTAGTATCACTTTCCACCCTGGCGATAAAGCTGTTGCACCAGGTATTAAAAATACGCTGGGCCATATCGCAGGCGCGCGCCCAATCCCATATTTTGGGATTCTCAATACCAAACAATCCATCTATAATGGCAAAGACAGATAGTGTTGAATTGCCCGTAAAGCGGCGGTTGAAATGACCAACCAGCTGCCGCAGCCGCACTACTGAAAGCTCTAATTGTTTATCCCTGGCTCTCACCAGCGCTATTACCAGACCAATACCCAGGATAACAATAAGAGTCGGCACCAGAATTTCAATCGGTAATTCATAGATAATACCAAGTACCGCAATCGCCGTGATTAAGACCGGACTCCAACCCCAGTTTACTAAAGTCTTTACCATACGCTTACCACCCTTTATTGATAGTTACGGCAGCAAAATCTCCAGGCCACCCAGCATTCCCGCCAACAGCGCCTTCTGGATGTGCATCCTGTTTTCAGCCTGTTCAAAGACGACGGATTGCGGGCTGTCCAGGATGCTCTCGGCTACCTCGTCACCGCGATGAGCCGGCAGAGGATGCATTAATATAGCGTCTTCCCTGGCTAAGGAAACAAGCTCACTATTCATCTGGTAGCCGGCAAATACCTTGCGTCTCTGGTCAGCCTCAGCCTCCTGCCCCATACTCACCCATACGTCCGTATAAACAACATCGGCGCCACTAACCGCCTCACGCGGCTCTTCGGTACAAAATATTTCGGCGCCACTATCCCTGGCGTAATCCTGAGCCAGTTGTAATATTTTTTCCTGAACTTGATAGCCGGCGGGTGACGCAATTCTAATATTCATCCCGGTAAGCGATGCCGCTAACAGAAGACTGTGCGCCACATTGTTACCATCGCCAATATAAGCTAAGGCTAATCCCTCTAGCCTGCTCTTTTTTTCATAAATGGTAAGAAGGTCTGCCAGCGCCTGACACGGGTGTTCCAAATCAGACAGGGCATTTATTACGGGCACCTGACAATAGCTCGCCAGAACTTCCAGAGCCTGATGGGAAAAGGTGCGAGCCGCAATGGCATCCATATAACGCCCCACCACCCGGGCTACGTCCGGAACTGATTCCCGTTTTCCTAAACCAACCTCATCCGGAGATAGATAAATCGTATGACCACCCAGTTGCAGCATGGCTAACTCAAAACTCACCCGGGTCCTTAATGACGGTTTTTCAAATAGAAGACCTAATACCTTTCCACTGAGTAAAGTATTCCAGCCTTCCGCCTTCATATCAATAGCATTTGATATGAGTAATCGAATATCCTCACCACCAATATCAGATATCGAAAGTAAATCTTTACCTTTCAACCCAACCCCCCTGCTTTGATTTACAGTATATCACGAAAACGCCATCAATCAATAGCGGCAACCCTATTATTATGGAAAGGTCGGAGTTGGCAGAGATGATTTCTAATTCAGACAAAGTGGTAACTTCTGGTTGACTGCGGCTCAAATAAGATATACTATATTCACTAAACCTCAAGAAAGGAGGCAGATTATGAACAAAAATATCAAGACGGCTTTGATTGTCGGGGGTATAATTGTAGCCCTTCTTATCGTCTTACCCCTGGTCTTTGGAGCGATTTCGGGATGGCAGGGTGTAAGCTGGGGAATGATGGGTCCCGGCATGATGGGTGGCTTCGGCTGGATGTGGTTTATGTGGATATTTTTTATTATCTTCTGGGGGCTGGTTATCTGGGGTATTGTGGCTCTGATACGTGGAGTAAGCCAGTCTGGCAGCTCCGACTCCTCAAAGGCTGACTCAGCCCTGGATGTGCTCAAAAAGAGGTATGCCCGGGGTGAGATAAACAAAGAGGAGTATGAGGAGAAGAAAAAAGACCTGGACTGAGAATTATAGAGTGTAACCTTCTGGAAGTATGTGATGATGTCACCACCGGTGTGAAGGAATTCCACGGGGAGAGCGAGGACGGGCATTAATTATTGACAAATCCCGGTTCCTGTAGTATAACACTAAGAATTAGAAATAAAGGAGGCACTTATGTCACCAGAGATACGAATTGTGGTTTTATTACTGCACCTGGTAGCCATGCTCTTCATGGCCGCCCCGCTCTACGCGCTCCTGGCGGTAAACGAACGAGGCCGTTTTAAGATACCACCTAATTACAATACCGACCGTTTCCTGGAGAACATCCTCAAAAACCAGCCTATCCGCTGCTATGCCTATCTTGCCGTCATCCTGATAACCGGCGTCCTGCTGACCTGGTCCCGGGGTTGGATATGGACAGACTGGGCGCTCATCGTCAAACTGGTTGCCTTCGCCCTGCTCACCGGGCTGCTCAGCTACGTTCACTTCACGATACAACCTCATATCGAGAGAATCCTGGCCGGGTGGAAACCTGGCGAAGAAATCCCCCCTGAGAAAAAATCGACCTTCCTTGCCTGGCGCGGCCGGCGCAAGCGCCTGGCGGGTATCTGTCTCTTCCTGGTGCTGACCGGCCTTATCATGGGGCTAAGGGTCACCTGGGGCTATGCGCCATGGCTGGCGGCCGTCTTTATGGTGGCGGCAGCGCTTTTTGCCTGGCGAGTGTACCGCAATCCGGTTCGTTTCGGCTGGTTCTAAGTACAAAAGAGGAGGTTGGAAATGACCAATACAGAAAAGTTTACGGTTGCCGGAAGCCAGCTGATTGACAAAATCAAGCAGCTCATCCACGAAGGGAATGTCAGAAAGGTGCGCCTGCTGCATGACGGGCGAACTATAATCGAGATTCCCCTGTCGATAGGTGCGCCCGCAGTGGCTGTAGGAATCCTGGCAGTCCCGGTGTTAGCCGCACTGGGTGCTTTTGCGGCACTGGTAACTGAATGCACCATTGAAGTCGAGAAGATAGAAAAATAATAATCGTAAACGCTGACCTGACGGGCATTCCAGACAAAGAATGCGCGTAATCTGACCTGGTGACTCATATGAAGGGTTTACGCATTAAAAATCTAAAGTCGGCGGGATTCATAGAACCGGAGTCGCCTCTTTTTAGCACCAGAGAGAGACCAATTAATACCGCGATAAAGAAGGCAACCGCAAAATCGCTGGCTATGCCTTAAAGTATTATTATTTACTCAAGGAAACCTATCTTATTTGATAGTAATTATCGTTCATCTAAAAAACTGTCACCCGCCTTTTCATCATAATGCGAGGATAAAATGACAGAGATAATTCTAGTGAGGCATGGGCAAACGGACTGGAATTTAGCAGAGGTATTCAGGGGCAGAATTGATATTCAGTTGAATAACACGGGGATAAAACAGGCAGAACTGTTGTCTGGATATCTAAGCAGTGTAAAGATAGACGCTATTTACTCAAGTCCGCTAAAGAGGGCCTTGAAGACAGCCGAGGTCATTGGTAATAATCATAAACTTAAGATAGAAATTAGTCCCGGCCTTATTGACCTTGATTATGGGAAATGGGAGGGTATGTCCCACCAGGACGTAAAAGATAAGTATAAAGAGCTTTATGCGCAATGGGTTGACCATCCCGAGCAGGTGAAAATGCCGAACGGTGAAAGCCCCGGTGATGTCAGGAAAAGGGCTTTGGCTGTGGTGAAAGATGTAGTAGCAAGACATGACGGAACCATAGTCCTGGTATCTCATCGCGTGGTGAACAAGGTTTTAATCTGTGCCCTGCTGGGACTGGATAATTCCCATTTCTGGAATATAAAACAGGATACGTGCGGGATTACAATTTTTACTTACGATAACGGACGATTTATTCTTACCCGTCATAACGATACTTCTTATCTTAAATCTATCGACAGGAATGGGCTGAGTGATTTTTAGCTTGCAAAGCTACTTGCCTCTTTACATCGACCAAAAAGGCGGATACAATTACAGTAGAATAATCTATAGAAACGGGGGTAGTGACCAGTGAGTATTGAATGGTTTCGTGACCTTGCCGTGAGTATTCTTGGCATCGGGGTAACCATAGTAGTCGTCTTCATCGGAGTGCTGATATTCCTGCTGTACCGCAAAATAAGCCCTATACTGGACTCGGTAAAAGCTACCAGCAAGACGATACGAAACATTTCCTCCAGCATGGAAAGGGAAATAACCTCGCCCCTGGCTAAAGTTGCCGCCCTGGTTCAAGGTATAAGCCAGGCAATTAATCTGTTCAGCCGATTTTCTAACAGAAAGAAAGGAGACAGGTAATGAGTGATAGAGATGCAGGTTCTAATTTTGTAAGTGGGTTCATCATTGGCGCCGCCATTGGCGCCGCAATCGGCTTTCTTTATGCACCTAAAACGGGACAGGAAACGAGAGAGTTGTTAAAACACAAGGCAGAGGAATTAAGAGAGAAAGCAAGTGAGGTTACGGAAAAGGCGAAGGAAGCAGCAAGCGAGGTTACGGAAAAGGCGAAGGCAGCACGGAAACGAGTAGAAGAAAAAATTGGGAAGAAGCAAACGTCAAGCTAGATAACCAGGTGGCTCAGGTGAATTTGGCTGTCAGGACCATCTTCCGCCGTATATCTTGACGCCAGATAGAAAATTTAGCTGGGTTAAAAGATAATTGGCAAATATAAGCATAAAACAGTGGCGCCTGATATTTCTTATACTGGGTATCATCACGGTACTCTGGGTTATATATCTATTAAAAGCTGTTATACTGCCTTTTGCTACCGGGCTGGTGCTTGCCTATCTCCTGATACCCATTATTTCCTGGGCGGAAAAAAAATTGCCCCGCCCCGGAAGATGGGTGCAGTTCAAACGTATATCATTAATACTCGCGGCCTTTATATTGCTGGCGGCTCTCGCCGGCGGTTTTTCTTATTTCATCGTGACTGCAATTGTCGATGCCACGCTGATTCTACTACACAGTGCCCCGGATATTATAGGTCGAAGCTTATTCCAGGTTCAGAGTTGGTCTGAAGGTATACGCCAGCTATTTCCCCCGGAAATATGGCAGGAAATAGATAAATCTCTACTTGAAGGTGGAAAATTATTAGGGAACAGCATACGGGATGCTTTTATGGGAAGCATAATATCCATACCGAGTACCTTCAGTACCATCCTTGGTTTCGCGGCGCTGCCCTTTTTCCTGTTCTATATAATGAAGGATTCCGAAAAATTAAAGAGAAGTTTTTCTTCAGCACTCTCGCCAGCTATTGCCAGGCATACCAGAAATGTGGCCTCAATCCTGGAAAATGTATTGGGCAGATATTTACGGGCGCAATTAATGCTGGGATTAATTGTAGCCTACTTTGCTTTTATTGGTTTATTAGTATTGAAGGTACAGTTTGCCGCGGCGCTTGCTCTTTTAGCTGGCATAACCGAGCTCATTCCAACACTGGGACCGTGGATTGGTGGAGGAGTTGCTGTTATCGTTACTCTGGCGGTAGCACCGGAAAAGGCAATCTGGGTAGCACTCCTCTTTTTAAGCATTCAGTTAGTAGAAAATTACTTTCTCGTCCCCAGGGTCCAGAGTGCCTACCTGCATATCCATCCAGCTGTTATGATAGTTTTGTTAATTTTCGGGGCTTACGTTGCCGGTTTTTGGGGATTATTACTGATTGCCCCGTTTACGGCAACGGTAGTTGAAATCTACAAATACATTCGCCAGCAGTATGAACCGGAACAGTCTCGACAGCCAGTCGAGTAAAGCCAACAAACTTCCTGTCCGTTAGTGCTACCACTCTGCTATAATTAGACTATGCAAAAGCCCCTGCTGGTTTTATTTGACGGCAATGCCCTGATACATCGCGCCTTCCATGCCCTGCCACCATTTACCGTACGCAGGACGGGGGAACCAGTGGGCGCTGTTTACGGCTTTGCCCTGATGCTACTGAAGGTTATTGGTCAACTGAAACCCACTCATTATGCCGTTGCTTTTGATAAGAAAGGGCCCACATTCCGCCACCAGCTTTTTGACCAGTATAAGGCAAACCGACCGCCCACACCTGATGAACTGGTGAAGCAGATAGAACGGGTAAAACAGATGGTGGCAGCCTTCCATATTCCTGTTTTCGAGCAGGATGGCTACGAAGCCGATGATATTCTGGGAACGCTCAGCCGCCAGGCAAGCCGGCATGACATTGACACTATTATTGTCACCGGTGATGCCGATATTATGCAGCTGGTCTCACCGCGGGTGAAGGTGCTTTATCCAAAACCGGGACGAAGTTTCAGTGATACCATACTTTATGACGAAGTCGCTGTGAACGAAAAATATGGCGTGGGGCCCGAACATATTGCTGACTTCAAGGGACTGGTTGGTGACCCATCAGATAATATACCCGGTGTCCGGGGTATAGGGGGGAAAACAGCCGCCAAGCTCATCCAGCAGTTCGGCACGATAGAAGAAATCTACGCCCATATTGATGAGGTAGCCCCACCCAGAGTGCGCGACAAACTCGTGGATAATGAGGCGGTGGCTCATCAGAGCAAGAAGCTGGCAACAATCGTTGTCGAAGTGCCGGTTGACCTCAACCTGAACGACAGCCAGGTTACCCGGTATAACCGGAATCACGCAGCCGAGTTCCTTCGCGAGCTGGACTTCAACAGCCTGCTTTCCAAACTGTCCATGATAGAAACCGAAGAGAAAACCCCGGAATCCCTCTCAAACCAGATTGAAACTAAACCGCCTGAAGGCGACTACCGTACTATCACCACCACGGAAGCCCTTGATGAGATACTAAACCGCCTGTCATCTGCCGGAGCATTTGCTTTCGACCTGGAGACAACAAGCCTGGATACCATTTCAGCTCAAATAGTGGGTATATCTCTGTCTCCGGCAAGCGGTGAAGCCTGCTATATTCCGGTGGGTCATATGGGCTTTGAGCATCTGAAACAGCTACCGCTTGAGCTGGTCACCGACCGCCTCAAACCCCTCATGGCAGACACTTCACTGGCCAAGTATGCCCATAATGGCAAATACGATATGACTATCCTGGCGCAGCATGGAGTAACCGTTAACAACCTGACTTTCGACTCAATGGTCGCCGCCTATCTGCTGGGGGAGCAATCACTGGGCTTGAAAGCGCTCGCCTTCAGCAAACTGGGAATTGAAATGACCCCGATAAAAGCCCTTATCGGTTCAGGCGCCAAGCAAATCTCCATGTCCCAGGTTGAGATAGAGCAGGCAGCTAAGTACGCCTGTGCCGATGCTGATATGACGATGAGGCTTGCCAAATTATTAAGGGCAGACCTGCACCAGCAGGGTCTATGGCAGCTGTTTTCCGAGGTTGAAATGCCGCTGGTACCGGTACTGGTACTGATGGAAAGAAACGGCGTAGACCTGGATACGGAGTTGCTGAGAGATATGTCACATGAGCTTGGCAGGCAGTTAATAAAGCTGGAAACGGATATATTTAATAGCGCCGGCCACCAGTTTAATATTAATTCACCGCGGCAACTCGGCTCTGTCTTATTTGAGGAACTGCAACTGCCAGCGGGCCGTAAACTTAAAAGCGGGTACTCCACCGAGGCGTCAATCCTGGAGGGACTCAGAGGAGCCCACCCCATAATAGAACTTGTTTTAGACTACCGCCAGCTAACCAAGATTAAGTCAACATACGTTGATTCCCTACCCGGTTTAATAAACCATAAAACAAAAAGGCTGCATACCAGCTTTAACCAGACCAGAACGGCTACCGGCCGGCTCTCCTCCAGCGAGCCTAATCTGCAAAATATCCCAATCCGCGGCGATATCGGGAAAAAGGTCAGGCAGGCGTTTATTGCTCCGCACGGCTCCCGGCTCCTGTCCGGTGATTACTCACAAATCGACCTTCGTGCCCTGGCTCACCTGTCACAGGATGACGGTCTCCTGAATGCCTTTCAGCATGATAAGGATATCCATGCCGCCACCGCCGCCCAGCTGTTCGGCGTGGATACAAACGCGATAACACCGGACATGCGCCGTCTGGCAAAAACGGTCAATTTCGGGGTTATCTACGGGATGAGCGATTACGGACTTCAAAAGGCAACCGAGCTATCACGAAATGAAGCCGCCGAGTTTATCGCGGCATACTTTGAAAAATACCCGGGGGTAAAGAAATATCTGGAATCGACCAAAGAGCAGGCAAGGGAAACCGGATACGTGCAGACGATACTGGGCAGAAGGCGCTACATTCCCGAAATAAACTCGTCTAACCGCCAGGTGAGGGAAGCTGCCGAGCGGATGGCAATAAATATGCCGGTGCAGGGTACCTCCGCCGACATTATTAAGGTAGCGATGATAAAGCTATACCAGGAGATGGAAAAACGCCGGCTGACGAGTAAGATGCTGCTCCAGGTGCACGATGAGCTTGTCTTTGAAGTCCCCGAAGAAGAACTGGAGATAATGCGCCAGCTGGTTCTTAGTGTTATGTCAACTGCTCTTGCGCTCAGTATTCCATTGAAAGTAGACATTAAAGCAGGCAACAACTGGGGTGAAATGGAGAAAATATAAATGCCGGAACTTCCCGAAGTAGAAACCGTAAAAAACGAGCTGTCACCACATATAATCGGACGCAGGTTGACCGGCGTCACGCTCTGCTGGGAAGGAATAGTGAAGCAAATCCCGGCTGAAGATTTCCTGTCCCGCGTCATCGGACATAAAGTAACCGGACTGGAAAGATACGGCAAGTACCTTATTTTCAGCCTGACCGGCGATGTTTTGCTGGTTATCCACCTTAAAATGGCTGGCTCGCTGCTGGTAGGCAATAACTCGTCAGAGCCGCCAAAATATACCCGGGCGATAATTCACCTGGATAATGATACCAATATTTTCTTCCGCGACCCGCGCAAGTTCGGGGCAATGTGGCTGATAAAAGACAGGAGCGCCGTCACCGACAAGCTCGGACCCGAGCCGCTGGAAGACGGATTTACGGCGAAAGTCCTGGCAAAACGCCTGAACAAGCGCACCGCGCCGATAAAAGCAGTCCTTCTCGACCAGAAGTTCGTCGCCGGCATCGGCAATATGTATGCCGATGAAGCGCTGTACGCCTCTAAAATACATCCCCTGAGACCAGCCAATAGTCTGTCTCCGGATGAGATTGAGAGGCTTTACCGGGCTATCCGCCAGGTGCTGCTGTCCGCCATTAAAAACAAGGGAGCCAGCGTGGTAAATTACGTTCGTCCCGACGGTTCAACGGGGACAGCCCATTTCGAGTTCAAGGTCGCTCACGGTCGCGGTAAACACTGCGCTACCTGCGGCACGTCCATAAAACGCATCACCGTCCGCAACCGCGGCACTTATTTCTGCCCCAAATGTCAGCTGGAAGTCTAGTCGCTGAGACTAAAGGGCGGATAGCGGTCGGTAGTCAGTATGAAAGCATATACCTCTACTCTCAGAGACCACCGTGTTACTCCGACCACAAAATCAAACAAGCCACGCGGATAACGGCCGGTAAAAAGTATTGCAAACCAGGCGATTATCACAGATACTACGGCGGCAATGTAGAGGAAGAAAAGGACAATGTAATGCGGTATAGCCAGGAACCACTTTACCAGCGGCATTCCACGCATGAGATTTTTTGATGCGTCCGGGTAGTCTATCTCAAGATGCACCGCCTGTTCTTCATCCGTAGACGGGTATTCATCCCTGAGTAACGCTAAATAAACTCCAACACGGGTCGAGAACCTGGTGAGAGCCAGATTCCAGTCAAACCACCACCGGGGATATTTCAGCCGGAAAAGGAGCATTAATATCAGTGGTACAAAGACCATCCCGGCACCGCCAATCCCAAGACTCCAGCCCGACTGCCCACCCTGGCTCCAGTTAGTACCGGAGTTAACAAGCATACCGACGATGATAGCAATGGGAATAACCGTAAAAATCCTGAAGAAAGTAGTCAGTCTGCTTAGTTTCCCGGGATAATCCACAGACAAACTCAGCGGGTAACCGTTCGAAGTTCCTGCCATGATAGCCCTCCTTATTATAGTATTCTCTCTAAAATACTCCTATCACCCTTACTTGTCAATAGGCTTTGGGGGAGTAATACGACACCGGCTTTATATAAAACTAAAATATTTTAATCTTACTGGCTAGCGGATAATCCTGCCGCCGATGACCCCGATAACGGCGGTAGCTAATGCTAACCCCGCAGCAAAGTAGAAAGCGCCGCTAAAGCCGCCGTAAACATAAGCCAGCCCGACAACTATGGGGCCCAGCGTCCTACCAATCTGGAACATCGTTGTATTAATCGCCATAAATACCGCACGGTAATTTGAAGGAACCAGTCCGGCGACATAGATATGTATGCAGGGAAAGATTACGGCAAACCCGGCACCAAAGAGTGCCGAAGGTATTATCAGGAGTGCTAATTGCGGCATTAATGGTATCAGGGCTATAGCTACGGCACACACGGCGAATCCCAGTTTCACCAGGTTTGCGATAGACATGATTTTTGTCAGCCTGCCCAGCTGCGTGGCAACCAGTACCATAGCGACGGAATTGACAGAAATAAGAACACCGATAATAAAAGGCGAGGCGTGAAAATTATCACTCAGATAGAGAGCGAAATAAGTAAGAACGACGCCCATGAATACCATGAAACTGATAATTCCAGCCAGAAAAGCGCCCCATACCCTTATATTTTTAAGGTAGCCCCATATCCCGGTCAGATACTCTTTAATATTCCCACTGCTTTGCGGTTCGGGATTGTCCAGGAACCGTAATACAATAAACCCGACAGGCAACCCGGCAAAAGCCAGCAGGAAAGGATAGTTCCAGGCAAGAGTTGCCAGGGCACCACCGATTAAAGGATAGGCGGCAGTACCGACACCGATTACACTGGCGTTTAGTCCTATGGCTTCCGCCCGTTGTTCCCCCGTGAACAAGTCACCTATTATCGCCACGCCAAGGAAGTTGATTCCAACAGACCCTAGCCCCTGGAACACCCGCAGAAGCACCAGAACATTAAAGTCATTACTGAAAGCGCAGGCTCCACCGGCCAGCCCGAACAGGAAAAGCGATGGCACCAGTAAGCGTTTTCTGCCAAATCTGTCAGCGAAGATGCCCGCAAAAGGAGTTAGAATTACGGCGGGAATGGTAAAAGCAACAATCAACATCCCGACGTCAGTTATGGATATTTGCAAATCCTCCACAATTCGAGGGAATGCCGGTGCCACGCTGGTTACGCCCATCACCATCACCAGAGTCACACCGAATAAAATCTGAAGATTCTTGTTTTTATACAGCTTTGCTTTAGACAATGCCCTGTCCTAATACATTTAAATAGTTAAAAGAATAAATGAGTCCTTTCTCTGAGAACTCTAATCAATGCCGGAATTGATGTCAAGCGGGGTATGGGAGCTTGCCTAAATAGTCAGTGCAGTGACAATTGAAGTAGCGATATCCCGAAACACCTCAGGCAGCAGCGCCTGAACAAAACTCAGCCAGGTTACCAACCATGATAAAACACTTGAATTCAGCAGTACTTTTTCCAGCCAGTCACTAAAGGGATAGGCAGCTACAACCAGCGTGAATACCACGAAACCGATACCGGCGTTAAGAACGCTAAGAGCGCCGCCGAACAGCCTGTAAAATGCACCCTTTTTCCAGATTGCCTGAATAATTTTTCTCGGTAATAGAAAAATTAAGTGCAGGAGGGCACTGATCAAACCCAGCGCCAGAAAAAAGCCGATGGCATTCTCCCAGTTTTCTCCCGGCAGGAAACCCAGGAGATTCGCCAGGAGATGATAGCCCAGTCCGGCGAGAGGTAAGGCGATTATTGTAACCACCAGGGCAAAGGATTTCCTGACCGCACCCTCTTTCCAACCACCCAGGAAGCTAAGGAAAAGAACAATTATTGCCAGAATCTCAACCAATATCATGCTATTACCCTAAGGGTTTTGCGTCTGCTTTGCAACTACATCCCTGGCTAATCCGGGGGCGATTCCTTTGTTTCCTCCCCTGATTCATCTCTCTCCTGTTATCTCTTCAAGAGCTGAGGAATATGCCTCAAAAGTCGGCGAATTAAATAACACAAACGCAACTTCCGTAACAGAAATAGCGTCACCAAGAAACGAGATGACCGCCTCCAGAGCCACCCTGGCGGCTTCATCAACCGGATAGCCGTAAGCACCGGTGCTAATTGACGGGAAGGAGATGCTTGCCAGGTGATTCTCTTCAGCCAGCTTCAAGCATTCACGGTAGGCGCTTTCCAGCAGTTCAGCCTCACCCCTGCTACCACCGTGCCATACCGGACCGACAGTGTGAATGACATGTCTGGCTTTCATATTCCCGGCAGTAGTGATAACCGCTTTACCCGCCGGTAAACGCCCCTGCCGGGAGATTATCTGCTTGCATTCCTCAAGAATGGCAGGCCCTCCCTCACGATGTATGGCTCCATCGACACCACCGCCACCCATCAGGCTGGAGTTAGCCGCATTAACGATGGCTTCGATAGATTGCCGGGTAATATCACCCCTTAATACAGAAAGCTCAGCCTGCTTAATCGTGACCTTTATCAAGTTGCTTTCCATGAACTATACACCTATTTCCGTTTACTGATGGCCCGCCAGGTAGTCCATTGCCCACTGTATCGCATCCTCATCGTCCAGGTCCAATTCGTAGTCCGGTTCTATCCCCTCACCCTCAATGAGACGGCCGTCAGGCGTCATCCAGCGGGCGGTGGTGATATATAATCCCGAACCATCTGCAAGCCGGCGGAGGATATTGACACTGCCTTTACCAAAGGTTTTTTCACCGGCGATGGTAGCCCGGCCGTAATCCTGCAGCGCTCCCGCCAACACTTCACTCCCGCTGGCGCTAAACTTATCTACTAAAACAACCATGGGCAAGTCGACCGTTATTTTACCGGGTTCAACCGGCAGGGCAGACAGCTCTTCCTGGTTGCTCAGTATCTTGACGACGGTACCCTCGCTTAAAAAGTGGCTGGTGATATCAATGACAACGTCGAGTAATCCGCCCGGGTTACTGCGAAGGTCGAGTATAATACCACTGGCTTCATTTGCAATCGCACTCTGCAGCACCGGTATCAGCTCTCCATCGGTTCGCTCTGAAAACTGGGTGATATGAATGTAAGCGATATCCTCCCTCATCTCAAAGCGGACACTGGGTACCTCAACTGTGCTTCTAACTATCTCAATCTCTTGGGGTTCGGTCTCGTCCTCGTGAAGGATGAGTAGTTTTACTGACGTTCCTCTGGGACCACGAATTTTCAGCACCGCCTCTGCTATACTCATTTCTTTAGCAGGCACTCCGTTTATTTCCAGGATTAAGTCGCCTGCCCTGATGCCTGCCTCCTCTGCCGGTGAACCGGCAATTGGAGCAATGACGGTCAACTGTTCGTCGGTAATCGTGACGTAGGCGCCGATGCCATTGAACTCTCCTTCCAGACTGGTCACGCCCAGTTGATAGCTCTCAATGTCCAGATAAGAGGTATGGGGGTCATCCAGCGTCTCCACCATACTTTCAATGGCCGCCCGGCTCATCGCCCCGGCATCGAGCTTGTCCCTGTCCACGTAATCGATGAAAATAATGTCCCACGCTTGCTTGACAACACCCAGCCCATCACCCGTCCCCGAATAAGTTCTACCGCCAAGCACATAGCCGGCGACGAAAGAAACGGCAAGAACAGCCACTAAAAGCAGGCTTATTGCAATTTTTGTTGATTTGGACATTACGTTTACTCTCCTTCAGGGCGCTTGAATAAGGCTTACCGTTGGTTTACCGATTAATGTTTGCCGGGTCTCTATATTTTGGGGAACATATGATAAGAATGTATTAAATTGAGCCAAGTAAACCTGTAAGCCGAGTTCTGTACTCTGATAAAAACCAGAGCGGTGACCATCTATCTAGCCCTGATGTTACCACCAGGGTCCAGCGACCAACCCGGGGAAGGGCCGTGCGTCCCTATTTCCCTCTATTCGGTCTTGCTCCGGATGGGGTTTGCCCAGCCGCCCGGTTACCCGGACGCTGGTGAGCTCTTACCTCACCATTTCACCCTTACCCTGCTCAAGAGCGGGGCGGTATGTTTCTGTGGCACTTTCCGTAGGGTCACCCCTCCTGGGCGTTACCCAGCATCCTGCCCGGTGGAGCTCGGACTTTCCTCCCCGATATTCTCAGGGCGGTCACCCGGTTTACTTGACCCGTTTATAGTGTAGTATGGCGGTGGCGGTTAGTCAATAAGGGGAGGTGGGAGGTGGTTCAGTCCAATGGTGGTTGATACCTCTTTTTAGGGGTATAATATGGGCATGGGTAAAGTATTGCATTTTTTATGGGCATTTTGTAAGCGCCTGTATACTTTTCTTATCCTTCTTGCCAGTGACCCGTTTGATATTTCCGAGAGGTGGTTCACAATGAATTATGAACCACCTACATGGCTTTTCTGGTTATTGCTAGTTATTTCTATGAGTACAGCTGTGTTGCTAGCAGTTCGTGAACTCAGACAAAAGGAAAAGCATTTAGCAATAGAGAAAATCCCAAAGATATTAAACGCTATGAGTAAGCACTTAAAAAAGAAGGTTAAAAGAACAGTTAAGCGCGTTCTAGACAAAGGTGATTTATTGGAGTTAAACGGAGTGTTAAAAAAATGCATGAGAGCTTTTGGAGTAACAAAAGAACTTCCTAAACCTAAAAAGTTACCCGTTACGGAAAGATATAGAAAATCTATTCATAATAAAGTTTCGGAAGAAATGATTGAACAAATGTATGATAAGGAAAGAAGTTGGGAATTGAATATGCAGGTTGGAGGCATATTGGATAATGAGCATTACGGTCTTCAAATTGAAGATGACACAAAATACGATAAATATGAAGATGAGGTGAATACCATAACAAAAAACTATATCGGCGTCGGAAGTTCTGACTTAACCAACCAGAAAAATGATTATCTACTTCGTATGTACGCAAGTTATAGTTACCTATTATTTATCGGTTACTGGGAGATATTGGTAGACTTCGCTAAATATCACGGTGTAGATAATATAGTAGCACCAGAAAAGGTAGGGTTTCTTTCATTAAAGTATAAGGGTGTAGACAAGTATCTAAGTGAAGAATTAGAGAAAGTTAAAGCTTGTATAGCAGAAATAATATCAAAAGGGAAACAAAATGATGAGCATGAATAATGACGTAACCTGTAAATACTGTTATTCAGCAAATCAGAAGAAGATGTGAAGAAATGGTAAATAACCTTCAGGAGTGATGACCCAACCATGATTGAACTGAACCAAGGTAGGGGAGGGCTACGTTGCGTCCAGCGCCTTGTTTGCCAGGTTATCCGCCTCCGCATTTTGCTCACGGGGGATATGAGTGACCGTGAAACCTTCTAGGGCGCCCTGTAACTGCTTCACCCTCATCATCACCGACTCGACCTATTCTGCTATTTCATATCGAGTAGGTTAATTATAGTCCCATTTGTGTAATTGTCAATACTTGCTAAGTTAGCTAGCCTTGTTTATTTCTGAAATTATTCATTGGGCTATATCTCTTATGAGTTTCCCGCTGTGTATTTTCCGAAAGAGCCTGGTGCTAAACTAATTTCTCGACATATCCCCGCGTTATAAACGCCATTATTTTCCCCTCCACTTGGACCAAAGACAAGCCAGTATAGTTTTTAATTTCCTCCACCGTTGCAGCTCCATGTTCGTATAGATAATCAAGGACTTCGTAGCCTTCCCTCCTGGCTTCTCCCTCTATATTCACGCTAATCTTTGTCCTCTTAAATCTTGCCGTTCCTTCATTACTTAGCATATATCTATGCATTTGCTCATATCCCTTCAGTCAGTCTCACGACACACCAAGCAATCAAGAAGAGCACCAGCCACCGCTATCAAAGCGGTTCCAGTACCCCTTTCAATCACCACACTAATAAAGCTATTTGATAATCGCATTCGTATTTTATATCAGGTAAGCATAATTATATTCCTATTTGTGTGATTGTCAATACCCCATAAGAGCAATGAACCCCTGTACGTGCGGCTACTATGGCAGAGGAATACTAAACGCTGTCCAGCGCCTCATTCGCCAGGTTATCCGCCTCCGCATTTTGCTCACGGGGGATATGAGTGACAGTGAAACCTTCCAGCGCGCCCTGTAACTGCTTCACCTTTAGATATAAAGGCTTCAGAGACGCCTTCTTCACCCGGTATTTACCGTTGATTTGTTTTACCACCAGCTCCGAGTCTGAATTCAGGTGAACATGCGTGGCGCCCAGCCGGACGGCTTTTTCCAGCGCCTTAATGACGGCGGCATACTCCGCCTCGTTATTGGTGGCTCTGCCAATTCGCTGGCAGAGGCTGGCAATAAGATTACCCCGCTCGTCCTTAATGGTACCGCCAACTGCCGCCGCTCCCGGGTTGCCTCGCGCGGCACCGTCAGTGTATATTATTACTTTCTTTATAATAACCGTCCTCTCAGGGTAAAAATAGCAGGCGTCCGCAGCTGCTGCACTGCACCAGACTACGACTTCTTACCTGCTGAAGGTCGCTGGACGGCAGTGATATCCGGCAACCCCGGCAGATACCCTGCTCCACTTTGACTACCGCCTGCCCTTTTTGTTTTTGAAGTTTTTCATATAATTTAATCGCCGGAGAGTCGATTTCACCCGACACTAATTGCCGCTTGTCTTTGAGCGCTGAAAGCACGGTTTTCAGTCCATCTATCTCAGTAGATAACTTCTTTTGCCCGGCTTTCCATTCACTTTCCAGATTCTTCAACTCTCCACCCGTTTCTGTAATGCTGGCATCTATCATCTCAACCTGTTCCATAACCTCCAGGGATTTAGTCTCCAGCTGGTCGCGACTGGCCTTGAAAGCGTTCTCCTCCTGTTGCAGGCTAGCCAGTTCTTTAGGATTGTTTATCCGTCCGCCGTAAAGCTTTTCCTCAATTGCCGTTATTTTATTCGTCAGGTCGTCTATATCCCATTCGTATGAATGCTGCTGTTTCCCCAAATCTTCCCGACGCTGTTGCTCTGATGCGAGTTTCTCCCGGGCGGCAATGACTTCATGGCTTTCGCCAAGCTGGCTCGTTTTCTGTCTCAATGACTGCTCGTTAGATTCAATCTGCAGGTCAATCTCCTGCAACTGGTACAGCTGATTGGTAACGCTCATTTTTCCCCCCAGAGCCTATTCTATAACGGGCATTCGCTATATATCAAATATCTTTGAAAAATAATTACCTGTTGACTTCACCTGTTTCCCCCCTAACCTGTATTCTATCCTGCATTTCACATTTATTAGTTAAAACAGCCAAGAATAAACTTAAAACTTTTACTTAATCCTGGTTGTTCTCTGCTGACCTCTCCCCTGCCCCTCTCCTGCCTGAATCATCGGCAACTAATCACAGTTACTGATGGCAGGAAAGGGGTGTAGGGAATAGAGGGGGCTTCGCCCCCTCTAAAAATCTCTCCCCCGTTTCAATGGAAGAGAATTCCCCCACTCCTTTAACACCTCGTAAGGAGAGGGGTAAAAAGGAGAGAGAATTCTTTAAAAGGGGGAGGGTTCTTAAATGCTAAGGGGGTGAGGTTTGACAGAAGTATGACCAACCAAGAATGAACAGAACCCTGGAAAGAGCTCTATTGACTCGCT
>SDBT01006702.1_pt1 | contig 19048 bp, 21 predicted proteins | sample 2277101 | NCBI WGS metagenome assembly SDBT01 (sample SAMN10404973, study PRJNA504765) | marine sediment metagenome | isolation source: marine sediment core GS10_PC15, 103 cmbsf | place: Arctic Ocean: Southern Knipovich Ridge | collected 2010 | reverse complement strand
GTTCTTCGTGATATCGGTCGCGCGGATATCGAGCTCCCCGACTCACTTGACGGGGCAACAGTATTCGTGGATATCCAAGCAGGAGTACAAGCAAAATACGGCGATTGTGAATTCGACCTTGAAGAGCACCTAAAAAGTCACCAGACAGCTCGCGGATTGGACTGCACCACATTTTTGCAGATCCCCAGTCCGACCGTCTCAGCCCCGCCCGGATTGGACATCGTCCAGATTGGGGAAGCATTCCTGCAAGTTACAGGGATGAGTCCCGAAGAAGCCGCCGACTTTGCCCGCAGTGTGGACTGGACGACCACCCTCGTCATTCCCGTCCCACGCTACGGCTCTGAGCATGAGGAGGTGCAGGTGGACGGCGTGACCGGAACGCTGATCCAGCAATACGGTTACAAAATGGACGACGGATATCTATTGATCTGGGTTAAGGACGGCATCCTTTATGCATTATCCGGTCCGGGAGATTCAACCGCGGCTCTCGAAATCGCCAGCTCATTGAAGTAGACAAGATATTAAGTATCAGGTATAACAATACACAGGTAGACTGGGTAAAAAAACCGGTCTACCTGTGTACTTGTTTGCCTTTCTATCCAATTTTTGTGCTCATTTTTCTACCTATTCATCTATCCTACTAATTAACTTGCACCCCATCCTGCTCCCAGAATAATATAAACACAACAATGCCATTCACAGCCCCTCCCATCGAAACTCGCAATCTGTGTAAGGAATTTGGCGATAAAGTTGCCGTCGCAGACCTTACACTAACAGTTGAGCCGGGGGAGGTCTTCGGATTTCTCGGTCCAAATGGGGCCGGCAAGACTACTGCAGTCAAGATGCTGTTAAACCTGATTTCCCCGACAAGCGGTGAGGGACGGCTGTTCGGTGCGCCGCTCGATGATCCAGGCATTAGGACACGGGTGGGCTTCTTGCCCGAACATTTCCGCTTTCACGATTGGCTGAGGGCAGACGAGTTCCTGGCTCTACACGCCGACCTGTACCATATGCCCCACGACCAAACCCGCCAGCGCATCCCGGAACTGCTCGACCTGGTCGGATTGACAGCTCATACAAGCAAGAAACTGCGAGAGTTCTCCAAAGGTATGCTGCAGCGAATAGGTCTTGCGCAGGCTCTTTTAAATAAACCCGATCTGGTGATACTGGATGAGCCGACCTCAGGGCTTGACCCGGTGGGTCGCCGGTTGGTCAGGGACATCATTCGCGATCTGCGTCAGCACGGCACGACAGTATTTCTGAACTCACACTTCCTGAGCGAGGTGGAAATCACATGCGACCGGGTCGCATTCATCAAGCATGGGAAGGTTATTCGTACCAGCACACTTAATGAGTTGATGGTGGGGGAATTAAGTGTTGAAATAAAAGCGCACAACCTTGATTCAGAAATAATATCCGGGTTATCCCAATGGTGCAGGGACGTGCACGTCAACGGTGAAAATCTCTCATTAACCCCCCTCGTGGAAGCCAATATGCCTGCCATCAACCGATATCTGGTTGAACAGGGGGTGGAAGTATACTCATTCAGTCCCCAGCAAGTTTCCCTGGAAGATCTATTTATTCAAATTATCGGCACTGATGGAGAATTGTAAACTAATAAGGTGCGTTGCACATCCAGTAACACTATGAGCACATTCACTATTGCCCGCCTAACGTTTCTCGAAGCTGCCCGGCGAAAGATATTGCTAGCCGCCCTGCTGCTTGGTCTGCTCTTTCTGATCATCTACGGCTTGGGGTTCCACTTCCTTGTAGTAGAAACTGAAAAGTCGGTCGGAAATAACAATCTGTTGCAGCTAAACGAAATCCGAAATTTCTTGTTGATGGCAGGCATGTTTGTCGTGAACTTCCTGACGTCCATTATGATCGTTTTAACCTCCGTGGACACATTGTCAGGCGAGATCAGCTCCGGGACGATCCAAACTTTAGCTTCCAAACCAATCCGGCGCTGGGAAATCGTTATGGGCAAATGGTTGGGGTTCGCCGGGATGCTGACCCTGTATCTCTTACTCATGGGGGGCGGCGTTATGGTGATCGTTTTACTGAGAACGGGTTACACGGCTCCGCATCCGCTGCGCGCCCTGGAATTGATTTGGCTCAATGCCCTGGTTTTACTCAGCTTTTCAATCCTGGGCGGCACCACATTGTCCACCCTGGCGAACGGAGTTCTTGTCTTTGGTCTCTATGGGATTGCATTTCTGGGCGGTTGGATCGAGCAGATCGGTTCATTCCTACCCAACCAAGCAGCCAGCCATACAGCGGTCAATATCGGTATCATCACGAGCCTGATCATGCCCAGCGAAGCCCTGTGGAAGCGGGCTGCTCACGAACTCCAATCCCCGCTCGTAGCTGCTTTAGGATTCTCACCTTTTTCCTCTGTATACTATCCCAGCCTGTTAATGGTTGCGTATGCGGTGCTTTACGCTGTCATCGTAATAACTCTGGCTGTGTTACTCTTTAACAAAAGGGATTTATAAATGAGAGAACGATTTGGAACATCCGCTCGTTTTCCGTTCTTCGCATTAAGTTGGGTATATTTAGTATTGTTGTTCACCTGGCTGGCGTTCTATATCGCCACAGGGGACCGCTTCGGCTATCTGGGTTTAGTCAACATGATAGCCGTTTATTTATTTCTCCCTTTGCCATTTGTGCTTCTAACTGCACTTTTACATCGTTCCATTAAGCTCCTGGTCGGTTTTGGCGCTGCTCTACTGGTCTTCCTCTGGTTATGGGGTGGACTGTTTTCTCCACTTCATTTAGAGGGCGTCCAAACCCCAAAAGCCGACGAGGATGAACTGACGATAATGACCTACAATGTGCTAGCCTGGCACGACAAAACAGCCCAAGCGCTCACCAACATCCGGGCAGAAAATCCTGATGTGGTCTTTCTTCAGGAGTTGAACACAGAACTTGCCCGGACACTGCAAAGCAATTTCGCTGAAATATACCCATTCCAGGCACTCGAACCGGTTGACAACCCGACTGGCATGGGAGTGATCAGCAAATATCCTATCCAACCAACTGGTGATATCCTTCCCGACCACTGGCTTGGTGGACCAATGATCTTAGCGCTTGATTGGAACGGGCGAACGGTGATGCTGGTAAATTTCCACATGTATCCGACCTTTGGAGCCGCCCCGCCGTCCGTAATATCGCGCCAATTTCGGCTGCGAGAAACCCAGGCTAATAAACTTGCTGACCTCGCTCGCCAATCCGGACCGGTGATTATGGCAGGCGATGCCAATGCTGCGCCCCTCAACGAAGCCTACAAAATCATCACCTCAGAACTGCGCGATGCATGGAGCGAGGCTGGATTTGGTTTGGGGCATACATTTCCCGGCAATCCTGATCAAGAAAGCAACTGGCCAAAAATCGGTCCGTTGTATTTGCCTCCCTGGTTAACACGTATAGATTACATCTTTCATTCGGGAGATTGGGAGACTGTCACAGTCAGAGTCGCCCAATTCGATGGCGTCTCCGACCACCGTGGAGTCGTGGCAACCCTGGTCTTTCGTTAGCAACATGTCCACTCACAATGGTAGACTATAAGACAACCTATTAGATCTAGCACAAACACAAAGAGGGATACATTGATATGAGAAGAATATCGTCAATAGATAAAAACAATAAGACCGTATTTTTATTCATTTTTGCGATTTTAATCGTTTACGGATGTTCTCCGAGCAAACCGGGAGCGACCATAACACTTGTACCCACACCGGAGGACAAGACCAAACCCACATTACCGGAATCAGCCGCAGTCACTGATCCCACGTCAGAGGAAAAGACCACCTCTACCATGACGGAAGCAACCGCGGCAATTGAGCCCACAGCGGAGGAAGAGACCATGCCTGCCACACCAAATATCACTTCCAAAGAAACACCCTCAGCAGACATAATCTCATTGGATGTGAGCGGTGATCCGGGTGCATACCGCTTTTCGGTAGGAGTTCGCAGTCCAGACCTGGGCTGCGAGCAGTTCGCTGATTGGTGGGAGGTGATCGACGAACAGGGCGATTTGATCTACCGGAGAATCCTGCTCCACAGCCATACTGGTGAGCAGCCATTTGTGCGCTCCGGCGGTCCGGTGCCGATCGCCCCTGAAGATATCGTGCTGGTACGCGCCCACATGCACCCCTCAGGTTATGGAGATATCGCTTACAAAGGCTCGATCCAAACTGGCTTCCAAGAAATCGAACTAAGCCCGGATTTCGCGTCCGAATTGGAGAATACGCCGCCCCTCCCCGAAGGGTGTGCCTTCTGATGATACGCATCCCCCCGGAACCAGGCTCCTACGCTCTTGAATTTACGCTTTATCAACCGCAAAGACTCGCTATTGGTCGTCTGGGAGAAATATACTTCCCACAGGGTGAGTATATCTATGTGGGAAGCGCGCTCGGTCCGGGAGGTCTGTGGGCGCGCTTAGGCAGGCATTTGCAAAAGGATAATTTTTCCTGTCACTGGCATATTGATTACCTCAAAAGTTATGCTGAAACCCGCTCCTTATACTACCTGATGAAGTCACCGGGTGCGATACACCTCGATTTTTCGCAGGCTCAGGACAAGAGTGCGCTGCCCCAAAAACCAGTTGAATGCTTATGGAGTCAAACATTATCCGCAGTAGCGTATGCGAACATTCCTGCTCCAGGCTTTGGCGCCAGCGACTGTCACTCCGGATGCCGTGCCCATCTGATCCATTTTCCGCAATCTAATGCAAGTTTGAATAACCGCCCTTTAATACTGACCCAAGCATCTGTTCGCCGGCTTCTTGCAGATGCAGCCGCAACACCGCCTGATTTACTTGAGATTGAATTAATTAAATTCCAGACAGTCGGATTTTCTGAGGTAAAATTGGGGGAATTTAATCCATCAAATGGAGACATGATTTGAAAAGGTATTTAGCTGATTATGGGTTTCTATTTTCAATAGCTGGCGCGGTGATCCTTCTTGACCAATGGACGAAGTTTCTGGTTCGCAGCAACCTGGCATTCGGGGAAGTCTGGCCTCAAGACCATTGGATCGTTTTTTATGCCCGTATTGTGAACTGGAGGAACACCGGGGCTGCATTCGGCATGTTTCAAAATTTGGGCATTGTATTTGCAGTACTGGCGATCGTTGTAACTGGAGCAATTATTTATTATTTTCCCAAGATACCAAAGCAAGATTGGGCTTTACGGATTGCGCTCAGCTTACAGTTGGGCGGTGCGGTAGGCAATCTTATATCCCGCCTCACCCAAAGTAACATAACAGATGGCAATTTCATTGAGCGCCTCAGCCAGGGATACGTCACCGATTTTATATCTATTGACAGTTTCGCAGTATTCAACGTTGCCGACGCTAGCATTTCAATCGGAACGGCGATATTAGCCCTCAGTCTATTCCAACGTGAGAGAAAAGAAAAAACAGCCGAGAGCCCACCTGCCGATGATGAAGCATCCACCACCCAAGAAGTCATGAACAGCCAGTTCCCCGAGGAAGTCGAGGGTGAGTGAACGCCTCGTCACCTTCATTTTTGACGAACCACAGGCAAAGCGCCTTGACAAATTTCTAGTCACCTGCCTACCAGAATTTTCCCGCTCCCGTTTACAATCTTTAATTAAAGATGGTTGTGTTGCCATTGATGGGATTACTGCTCACAAAACTGGCGAATTGTTGGCAGAGCATGCAGTCGTGCAGGTACACATTCCGCCCCCAAAACCCAGTAGGCTCACTCCTGAAGACATACCCCTGGACATTGTTTTTGAAAATGATGATTTAGTGGTAGTGAACAAGCCCGCTGGGATGGTGGTTCACCCAGCACCTGGACATACGTCGGGCACATTGGTACATGCAGCTCTCAGTCACGCTCCCGAGATGGAAGGGATTGGTGGAGAAAAGCGACCAGGAGTAGTCCATCGCCTGGACAAGGACACCTCCGGTTTAATAGTGCTGGCAAAAAACGACCCGACGCACAATTTGCTGCAAAACCAATTTCGGAGCCGTGAGGTCCAGAAGGTTTATTTGGGCTTGGTGGACGGAGTGCCACCCACCCCGACTGGTAGGATAGAAGCTCCTATAGGTAGAGACCCAAAAACCCGCAAGAAAATGGCTGTCGTCACTCCGCAAAAAGGGCGCCAGGCGGTCAGCGAATACCTTACCTTGGAAACATTCCCAGATCACACACTTCTGGAAATCCATCCTATCACCGGGCGCACCCACCAGATTCGCCTGCACCTCTCCTTCCTGGGCTGTCCAGTCGCTGGTGATACGGTATATGGAAAGCGGCACTCCACTATCCCGCTGGACCGTCACTTCCTGCACGCATATCGGTTGAGCGTCCGACTGCTGGGTGAAGAAGAACCGTGCACATTCGAAGCACCCCTCCCCCAGGAACTAGAAGATATATTGATCCAATTACGATAATAAGATACATGTGCCCGCCGCACGAAAAATATCGCGATGTTATGCCAGCCAATTAATTTCCAGGAGTAATATATGAGTATCGTTGATCTGCGTTCCGACACCTTAACACAACCCACCCCTGCCATGAGGCAAGCCATGGCTGAAGCCGAAGTGGGAGACGATGTGTACGGCGAGGACCCCACTGTTAACCGTCTACAAGAAATATCTGCCGCTAAAATGGGCAAAGAAGCCGGCTTGTTCGTCGCGTCTGGAACGATGGGTAATCTTGTGGCAATTCTGGCACACTGCGATCGCGGTGATGAGGTGATTTTGGGGAATTTGGCCCATTCTTTTCTGTATGAGGCCGGAGGTATCTCTGCCATGGGCAGCGTTCATTCCTGCCAGATCCCCAACCAACCGGATGGCACCCTGAAATTGGACGATATCCGGGCTGCTATACGCCCTGATGATGCTCATTTCCCAATTACGCGCTTGATCGTACTCGAGAATACCCATAACCGCTGCGGTGGCGTTCCCCTGAGCGTGGAATATACCCACGCGATCGCTAAAATCGCTCAGGAACAGAACATACGTCTGCATCTTGACGGCGCGCGAATATTCAATGCTGCCGCGGCACTCGGCGTGGATGCAAAGGATTTGGTTGACTGCACCGATTCGGTCACATTTTGCCTCAGCAAAGGGTTATGTGCTCCAGTGGGCTCGGTTATCTGTGGATCACGCCCGTTCATTACACGCGCCCACCGCATCCGCAAACAACTGGGGGGAGGTATGCGCCAAGCGGGAATCCTGGCTGCCGCCGGAATCGTAGCTATGGAAAGCATGGTGGATCGGCTGACGGAGGACCACGCTCGAGCCAGCAGATTAGGGCGAGGTTTAGAAAAAATCCCCGGGATAACCCTGGAGCCTGGCACTCCTTATACCAATATGCTTTATCTCAGTCTGGATGAAGATTTTATATCACTAACCGGGACCCAGGTTGCGGAAATACTGGACGAGATGGATATTAAAGTAGGTGTAGTAAGCGAACGACGCTTTCGTCTTGTCACTCATTACTGGATAGATGACGCAGATGTCAAGAGGACTGTGGATGCTTTCAGCAAAGCACTTTTAATGTGAGCGCATGTTATAATTATCACTCACCTGGAATTGGGATTTCCCGGTCCCCGCCAGAAAAATTAACGGTGCATCAATCAATTTTCAACCAAGATCAAACTCGATATCACAAAAAGGGTTAGTCTTAGGGGCGGCTAAGAAAGTATGAAATCCAACCGAAAGGAGGTCAATTATTCTCATGAACGAATTTTTTTCGCTTGATCAAATCGACGAAGTAGCAACTACTATTAGCGCCCAAACCACACAAAGCCCATCCGTTGGTCTGATTTTAGGGTCGGGTTTGGGAACGCTGGCAGATTCAGTTGAACAACCTGCGCTCATCCCTTACGATGAGCTACCCTTCTGGCCAGTTTCTACCGTGATCGGGCATCAAGGCAGGTTGGTTGTTGGGAAGTTGGAGGGTCAACCGGTTATGGTCATGCAGGGACGCGCCCATTATTATGAAGGGTACAACATGGCTCAAATAGGATTGCCAGTTCGGGTCATGCAGCGCCTGGGCGTTAAAATCCTCATCGTGACAAATGCAGCCGGCGCTGTAAACCCAGACTTTAACCCGGGGGATGTCATGCTGATAACAGACCACTTGAATTTGATCGGCATGGCTGGATTGACACCACTGCGCGGACCAAATTTAGATGAGCTTGGCACTCGATTCCCGGACATGGGACAGGCTTATGACTGGGGTCTAAATGATTTGGCTCGTGATGTGGCTCATGAAAACAACCTGCTGCTGCGGGAAGGCGTATATGCATCACTGGCAGGTCCTTCTTTTGAGACACCAGCGGATTTACGCTTCCTCAAAGCTATTGGCACAGATGCAGTAGGAATGTCTACCGTTCCGGAAGTAGCCGTCGCCCGTCATGGCGGAACTCGCGTCCTTGGTTTATCCGGCATCAGCAACAAAGCCAACCTGGACGGCAGTACGATCACCACCCACGAAGAGGTATTAGAGGCTGGCGAAATGATAGTCCCGAAACTTCTGACCATCATTCGGGGTGTATTGAATCGCTTATAATATTCGCGTAGCGAAACACACAGTAAATTTAACGGTGTTTTGCCTAATGATCCCCAAAAAGGAGCGGCATGGAAGAAGCATTGGGCTTTTTTCGCGCCTTTGAATTCTGGATATATCTGCTCATTGGGTTAGGAGCGCTGTTTTTTATCCGTAAATTTGTTCTTGCATGGCAAGAAATACGAGACGCAGCCTTCGGTTTGGAACGAGAAAACGCCCAGGTACGACTCAATCAATCGGCTACGATGTTGGTTTTGCTCCTCGCTGTAGCAGTTTCAGAGTTTATTTTGGTTTATTTTGTCGCTCCTACCATACCAGGCGTGATTACACAACCCACTCCAACAATGAACCCATTGTCGACTCCGACGACTACCTTGTCAGCCACAACCCCTAACGCTGAGGGATTTGTAGAGAATCAACAACCTTTACTTACGCTTGAAGCGGTTGGCTCAGGATGTGTACCTGGACAAATTCAAATCTCCTCTCCTTTGGAGGGGATTGAAGTAAGCGGGGTAGTCGAAATTCTAGGCACTGCTGATACACCTAATTTCGGTTTCTATAAATTGGAAATCAAAAGACCTGATGAAACCATTTGGCTGACATTGCAAGCCGGAAATGAAGTTGTTCAAGACAATAAACTTGGCGATTGGGATACCAGAAGACTCACTCCCGGTGAGTACCAGTTAGGCTTGGTCGTAGTTGATAATCAAGCCCAGGCTTCTTCGCCATGTATTGTTAGTTTGCGTGTAATAAGAGCTCCGGATGAGACGCCCAGCCCCTAGATAAGGTAATTCTATGCCCGAGATCGAAATCCGCCCCGCCATTGCTGATGACATACCCATTATTACGAAGCTGGAACACAACTATGAGACCAGCTATGTCTGGCAAATGCAGTTCAACCAAAAAGAAGACAGGAATCACATCACAACAAATTTTCGCCGGGTTCGGCTGCCTCGCACCTTCCGAGTAGACTATCCGCGTTCGCCCAACAATCTCATATCCGACTGGACCGAACGCTCTGGTCTCCTGGTAGCAGTGCATGAAGGGGAAGCGATCGGTTATTCAAGCCTAGAGCTTGACATCGCTCCATCAACCACATGGGTAACCGATCTGGTTGTAGCGCAAAAACTGCGCCGCAAAGGGATCGGTTCCGCGCTTCTCTTGGCAGCTCTGGATTGGGGCTCAAATCACGCCTCCCGCTATCTTGTGCTCGAAATGCAGCCAAAGAACTATCCAGCAATTCAGCTAGCTCAAAAATTCGGCTTTGATTTTTGCGGCTATAATGACCACTACTACACAAACAACGATATTGGAATCTTTTTCGCTAAGTCATTGCACTGAACTACTTGCTACTTATGCCAACGGTGGTGCATGCCAGCAGTAAATAATTGCTCACTGAACCAGAAGCTTAGATATTGTGCAGGTATTTCAATTTAATTATCGTTATGTACGATATCTTTTTAGGTTTCCTGCGGACTCTGAATGACCTCCTCACAGCTGGGGTCGCCATCACCGCCTTTTCCTTACTCCTGTATGCTTTATCCTTTAATTTACGCGACCAGGTAGCCCGTTCATTTGCAGCCATATTGGTGTGCGTGGTCATCGTTTACGTCGGTGAGGCGCTCGGCAGCGTATCAGGAACCGGGGACCAATTAGAATTTTGGCTGCGCTTTCAATGGTTGGGAATCGTTTTCTTACCTGCGGCATATCTGCATCTATCCGATGCAATTCTAGCCACAACCGGTAAGCCTTCTCGCGGGCGGCGGCGCCTGGTTGTGCGGCTTAGCTATCTGCTTTCAATCCTTTTCCTTCTGGCTTTGCCTTTTTCCATTTTGGTCGGACCGCTGGTGCAAAGTGAAATCATTGCTCCTCACCTGCAGCACACATGGTTGACCTTGGTGTTTAGCGCTTTTTACGTAGTGCTCATGGTTGTGTCATGGTGGAATTTCTGGCGAGCATACCAACGCACAGTCGCAAGCGCAAGCCGCAGGAGGATGCGTTACCTAATAATGGGAGCTCTGGCACCAGCGCTGGGTTCATTCCCATACCTGCTTTTTGGCTCCGGAATTGCGGCTCAATTCCCAATCCTTTTTTGGACGATAGTTATCACCAGCAATATACTGGTGTCATTTTTGTTAATCCTTATGGCTTATGCGGTGGCATTCTTCGGAGTACCCTGGCCAGACAGGGTGATAAAACGGCGGCTTTTCAAATGGCTTTTGCGAGGTCCCGTGACCGCATCAACTGTGCTTGCTATTACCACGCTGGTTCGGAGGGTAGGAGGACGGCTTGGGTATGATGTTTCTACCATCATTCCGGTTTTGATGGTTGCTTCGATATTAATTCTTGAACATCTGATAACACTCATTGCTCCCGGTTGGGAACGCATGTTATTCCCCAACCGGGACCGAGCTGACATGGAATTGTTGCAAACATTGGAAGACAGGCTACTTACACTTGGCGATTTACAACAGTTTTTAGAAGCAGTTCTGGCGGCAGTTTGTGATCGCCTTCAAGTATCAGAAGCCTTTATTGCCGCATTGGGACCTCAAGGATTAGAAATGTTGGTTATCATAGGTGATGATCACAACCTGGATAAAGAAAACCTTTCAATAAATTTACTCCAGGAAGTAACCCAGAACGGTCAAAGCCGAGAATTTTTTATTTGGGGTGATTACTGGCTTATACCACTGTTCGATCAGGTTGAGACCAGGGATAATCTTCTAGGTTTGCTCGGTATTTTGCGCCAACCAGTTATGAACCTGGATGAAGAACAACAGGAAGCACTTTCGATATTGTCTGAGCGGGCAGCCATAGCTCTGCGAGACCGCAACATCCAACAGCAAGCTTTTAGTTCTCTCGAAGCTCTGACTCCACAAATGGACTTGATCCAACAATTGCGCGCCGCAGCCCGGTATGACGGTACAGAGATTCTCACTACTCCTGACATTAATATAGAACAAGAGGATCTCTCTCCTTGGATCAAAGATGCTCTCTCCCATTATTGGGGGGGACCTAAGCTGACCCAGAGCCCACTCATGGATTTACAAGTTGTGCAGCAAACCCTGCACGAGCATGAGGACAATCCAACAAATGCATTACGGGCAGTTTTGCGAAAAGCGGTCAACCAGGTTCGTCCTGAAGGTGACCGAAGGTTTACAACAGAATGGGTTTTATACAACATATTAGATATGAAGTTTTTGGAGGGTCGTAAAGTTCGCGAAATCGCAATGCGGTTGTCTGTCTCAGAAGCGGACCTTTATCGTAAACAGCGCGTAGCTATCGAGGCTGTCGCGAATGCGATTGTGGAAATGGAACATGAAGCAAGACAAGAAGAGGTGATAATCGCTGAGGATCAATCTTTTTCAGCTCAATCGTCTCAAGTAAAAAAGAATTAGGGGAGGCAGGAATAATGGTAAACGAAGGACAACACCTGGACGTCAAAGGAACACCACCAGCATTGGACGAGTCATGGTGGGATACTGTACTGGCTGAGGATGAAAATCGCAGCTCATCGTACAATTCAAGGGTACCTCCCCTAAACGAGCCGAACTACAAAGAATCTAATGAACCGGGTGTCGGTGTAGAACACGAGCTGGTGGATTGGGAATATGTGCTCCAACTCTACGAACAAGACCAAGTGATAAGCATGAAAGTCATTAGCTACAACCGCGGAGGTTTACTCGTAGAGAGTAAAAGACTGCACGGTTTCGTGCCGCTCTCCCACCTCTTAGATTTTAAAGAATGCGAAGAAAAAAAAGAAGGGGGATTGGAACATTATCTTAATAGAATACTGCAGCTTAAAATAATTGAGTGCAACCCAGAGAACAGGCGGGTTGTATTCTCGGAACGCGCTGCGCAGGCGGAACCTGGCAGGCGGATTCAACTGCTTAATCACTTACAAGCAGGGGATCGTGTTAGCGGCAAAGTGACGAATATCACCGATTTTGGCATTTTTGTGGATTTAGGAGGTGTCGAGGGATTGGTACATGTATCCGAAATCTCATGGGGGCGCGTCCGGCACCCAACCGATGCGGTCGCGCTAGATCAGGATGTTGAGGTCTATGTAATACGGGTAGATAATGAAAGATCACGCGTCGCCCTGAGCTTTAAGCGCCTACAGCCAAATCCCTGGGAAACGGCTAACAATCGCTACCATCCCGGGCAATTAGCCGAAGCAGTGGTGACCAGCATTGTCTCATTCGGGGCATTTGCTAGTCTGGAAAAGGGACTGGATGGTTTAATCCACATTTCCGAGATGCAAACCGGAGACGAGGATGTGTTGCTCGAGAATCCACTCCAAGAAGGTCAACGGGTTCAAGTGCGCATATTAAATATCGACGCTGCCAAGCAACGATTGGGGTTGAGCCTGCACAAATACGAATAATTCATCATTGACGTAAATTATTGCGATGTAGGAAAAGGATATGAAACAGTGGTGGTTGCTTGCCGTAGGGATCATTGGAGGATTGTTGGGTTCAGGCGTGATTTACCTGGTATCCAGCCAACCACGCGGAGAAGGGATCACTCTGCTGCCACCACCTACATCCGCCCCTATCGTCGTGCACATCGTTGGAGCAGTTTTAGAGCCAGGAGTATATTCACTGCCGATAAAAAGCCGTCAACAAGACGTTATCGAGGCTGCAGGAGGCTTTCTTCCCGATGCAAACCCTCAGGCGCTCAACCTGGCAGCCCCTCTCCAGGATGGTGATCGCATTGTTGTACCTACTATACCCTCTGATCCCCCAACGCCGGCAACCAACCCATCAAAATCAACCATAGTGGAGCTCCCCAGTTCTAACACACTTATAAACATAAATACCGCATCTCAAGCAGACCTGGAAAATCTACCCGGCATTGGTCCGGTGAAGGCTCAGACAATAATTTCATACAGGGAGTCCAACGGTTTTTTTGGGTTAACTAAAGACATTCAAAATGTGCCTGGGATCGGTCCAAAGACTTTTAAAAACCTGAAGAGTCTGATAACAGTTGAAGATCTGTATTAGGAAGTAAAATATGCCATCAAGCACTATATTGTCCAATATTTTGGAACTAAGCAGCCAACACAAGCACATTTACAGCATGAGGCGACTGGTTATCCGCCGCCTTATCCCATTTTCCCTTTCCCCTTAATCCTATGAACTACACCGGCGTTCTCTCTCGTTATGGCAACCTGCTAGACCTTCCCGAACATATCACCCCGATTACCTTGCTGGAGGGGGACACACCCCTGATTCCTGTCCCCCGGCTGGCAGAAGATTTCGGCGGCGGGTTCGAATTATTCGTGAAGTATGAAGGTTTAAATCCAACCGGTTCGTTCAAGGACCGTGGAATGACTGCCGCCATTAGCGAAGCAATCGGGCGCCAGGTTAAGGCAGTGATATGCGCCTCTACCGGCAACACCGCCGCTTCGGCTGCTGCTTATGCAGCCAGGTCCGGTCTTCGATCTATCGTCCTAATCCCGCAGGGAAAAGTTGCAACCGGTAAACTGGCAGGAGCAGTCGCTTACGGCGCGCAAGTGGTGCAGATTCAGGGTTCTTTTGATGATGCCTTGTCCCTTGTCGTTGAGATCACCCAAAAGCACCCCATCGCGCTTGTCAATTCCCTCAATCCATACCGTTTGGAAGGTCAAAAGACAGCCGCTTTTGAAATATGCGACACCCTGGGGAGTGCCCCTGATTGGCTTTGCCTTCCAGTGGGCAATGCTGGGAACATTACCGCCTACTGGATGGGATTCCAGCAGTACAACACAATTAAAAAAACAGGTCTGCCGCGCATGCTCGGTGTGCAAGCTCGCGGTGCGGCTCCGCTCGTACTCGGGCACCCAGTGGATAATCCCGAAACCATCGCAACTGCAATCCGCATCGGCAAACCGGCGCGCGCCGAGGGTGCCCTGCAAGCAGCCGAACAGTCCAGAGGCAGGATCATCGCCGTCAGTGACGAGGAAATCCTGTCTATGCAACGCAGACTGGCAGGCGAGGGTATCTGGGTTGAGCCTGCCTCTGCCGCCGGGCTGGCGGGTTTGCAGACCGAAATTCAAGCTGGGAAACTCGATCCAAAGAAGAGCTGCATCGTCGCGGTGTGTACTGGACATGGTCTGAAAGATCCTGATATTATTACCCGTCAGATGGCGACGCCGACCATCCTACCCCCTAAAATTGATATGCTGGAAGAAGTGATTCTGAATTAATCAGGAGTGAATTCAATGTCTACTGAAACTCAAAAGCTGTATCGTTCGCGGGACGAACGTATGATCGGCGGCGTATGCGGTGGGCTGGGCGAATTCTTTGGCATCGACCCGACCTGGATGCGCCTATTATTCGTCTTACTGACAATCTTTGGTGGGTCTGGAGTACTGGTCTACCTGGTCATGCTTCTTATTGTGCCCGAAGAGCCGCTGGACGCAACATCTTCCCCACCTGTACAAGAACAGGCTGAACCAGAGCCGTCAGCCGAAGAATCTGAGGGCGAGGATTAATATTCCAAAAATCGATTTCATTGTTAATTACTCCTGCTTCTATCCGTCTCCAACAACGTGAGTTTCTTTTCGGTGAATAGGCTGGTAGCCACTTGCTGCTAACTCAGGAGTGGGAACGGAGGCTTCATCAGGTTTATCAGACAGGCTGAAGATCAGAGAGCCGCGCGACCTCCACGCTAATGCCAATTCACGAACTTCTTGTGTGATCAAGATCTCTTCCGCCAGCATTCTACTAACGGGCAGATTGTCGTCCAAGAAGCCCATGCGCCTAATCGTTGTTAGGTATTCAGAACGCCGGAAAGCTTTGAATGGAGTGGGGTCGCCGGATTGCACATTTGTGAAAATTTCGCCGTGTATCTCAGCTAAAACAGGTGACAAGCCAGCTTTCCTCGAATCTACCTCGTTTATGAACTCCAAGAACGAGGTCAATTCACCATTTCTAACCCTCCCCAGGATATCATTAAAGTTATACAAGCCGCTTCCCAGGATCAGACAGATATAAGCCAGATAATCCTGGTTATCGGTGGTGAAGGGGTGGAAATCGACCTGGTTCAACTGCCCGTACGCTTTATTAAAGGTCTCCTCATCAAAATCGCCACCTAACAGGTCTGCAACCGTGTCTTCCACTGCCTGCATACGGACCTGGTCGATGACATGCGAATTGCGCCCCCTCGCCCCGAGAGCAGTCTTGTCAATGTCGATCAACACAGCCGTAGACTCATCCACAGCGAAACCAACCGAAGAGCAATATTGATCGAACTCCGACAAAGCCGCCCAGCGGTTGGACAGATATAAGGTCTGCTCACCGACCAAGGGAACGATTTCTATGGATTGCGGTAAATCATTTTCTGCCCCGATAAAAGCTATTCCGGGCCAATCCCCGGACAAACAGATATTTTTAAAAGCGGTCCCATCCAGCAACTTGGTATCGCCAAAGTAGATCAACCGCTTGATCCGGACGCCAGGAGCATCTAGTTCCCGTGCCAAACGCAGCAAATGGACTAAGATACGCGCATAATCGCTTTCTGATTTACGGGGGACACGTCTAACCGGCAGGTCCAATTGGACGCGAACTTCTTCCAAAGGCGGCAGGCGATGGTCAGAAGGGACCAGATTGCGATAGACGACACTATCGCCTAAAAAACCACTCAATGCTGCACGTCCATACGATTTCATCTTTTGCCCATCAAGCAGGTTTTTCCCCGGGTTTAATCTGCTTCTGTGTAGTTTTCTTTACACTTTCCCTGCCTATTCAATTAACTGGCGTACCGCACGCGTCGCGCTGGAAGCATCGGGCGCGAAAGCATCCGCACCAATCTGTTGGGCGTATGACTCGGTCACCGGCGCACCGCCGATGATGACACTGACCTTATTGAGCACATTCGCCTCTCTCAGGGCTTGGATGGTCTGTTCCATTTTGGGCATTGTGGTCGTCAACAACGCAGACAATCCGATCACCTGGGCACCTTCTTTTGCAGCATCCACAAACGTTTCCGGCGGTACGTCCACCCCCAGATCACGCACCTCAAACCCTGCTCCTTCAAGCATCACCGCCACAAGATTTTTTCCGATATCGTGCAAGTCCCCCTGAACCGTTCCAATCGCTACTATTCCGGCAGACTCAACCCCGCTGTCGACTAGGTAAGGCTTCAGGATGGCTAATCCCGCCTTCATGGCACGCGCCGATATCAACATCTCTGGTACAAAAAATTCGCCCTCCTCAAATCGTTTGCCGACCTCACCCATTGCAGAAATGAGTGATTCGTTTAGAATTACATCGGCCTCTATACCCTGATCAAGCGCCCCCTGCACTCCTTGCTCCACTTCTTGAGCCTGACCAGCAATTACGTTTTTATAGATTGTTTCAATTTCAATCACGTTAGCACCTCATATCCAACAATGTTTACATAGATCAAACTGGATGCATCACTAATTATGCGCAAATCTTCACGGATTATGACTGATTTTTCAATGTTAGCGGAAATTCGCGAAGATTAACAGATTCTCTCACACTTTAGGCAGGACGATCGATTCTTGTTTCTGGTACTTGCCTTTCTTATCGGCGTACGAGGTCTCGCACTCCTCATCGGCTTGGAAGAACAGCACCTGGGCGATGCCCTCATTTGCGTAAATCCTGGCTGGTAAAGGGGTGGTGTTTGAGATTTCTAACGTGACAAAACCCTCCCACTGCGGTTCAAATGGCGTCACGTTGACAATAATGCCGCAGCGCGCATAAGTCGATTTCCCTACACATATGGTAAGTACACTGCGCGGTATACGAAAATATTCGACCGTGCGCGCAAGGGCGAAAGAGTTCGGCGGTATGACGCACACATCGCCCTTGAAATCCACCATAGATTCACTTTTAAAATCCTTCGGGTCAACAATTGCTGAGTAGACATTGGTGAAAATCTTAAACTCATCCGCCACGCGGATGTCGTAACCATAAGAGGACACCCCGTACGAGATAACACCATCGTGCACCTGATTGTCAGCAAACGGCTCAATCATACCCTCATCGCGCACCATCTTTCTTATCCAATGATCGGGTTTCAGTCCCATAATCTCCTCCTGAGTGTAAATTCGTTTAAGTATAAAGGATAATAGTTGAATAGTGATAAGGTAATTGGGGATCAGGGTTCTTCCTGATTGTATCTGATCCCCATTTATTGCCTAATCGCCCATCCTCATCGTCACCACGCTCAGTTTCCCGGGGTTGACCTCGATGGTAAACTCCTGGCGACCAAAGTAGGGAAACGAAATGCGGTACGAGCCGGGCAGCAGATCGCCGACAGCAAAACTCTCTTTCCATGGAGATTGACCGATCAAGTCCGGCTCTTCGTAACTCAGAAGGTAAATCTCAAAATCAGAAGTCTGGTCAGGACCTTCCGGCAGGTGCTCGATGACAACGCTGGATACTGCCAGTACATTTCCATGCTGGTCAACCACCCGTACGGCAATCCCACCATTACGCTGCTTATTATCATCCACGTTAGGCATCAACCACAGCTACGGGTTGCGGGCGCTTTCATAAGAGTTCTCACCGACGCGCACTTCAAAGTGCAGATGGCTGCCCATCGACACTCCAGTTATGCCCACCTTGCCGATTTCCTGACCGGCTTTCACCAGCTCACCTTGTGCTACCGAAATCTCAGACAGGTGCGCGTAGAGCGTGTACACCGGTTGAGGGTAGTCTCGTACTGCCATTAACAGTTCCACCGGCACTTCGTGCTCGATGACGACCAGGTTGCCGTAGAAATTGGAAAACGGTCCGTAATAAACCAAAGGCCACTCACCCTGGGGTGATCCCGGTTCGAGATCATCGCCAGCCACCACCACAATCCCATCAGCCGCGGTATGGACAGGCGTCCCGAAACCGTTGACCATCTCGACGCCGTGATGTGGTTCACGCCTCTTGCCCTGGGTGGTGCCGAAGCGATAGGTGGGGTCCACAACGTCATCCCCTGGCATTTTAATCGGTCGCTCCAGGAAGAATTGGCCCGAATAGATACATACATCGGAAGAGCATGGAGTTGGGGTAGGGGAAGAAGAAGGTGTTATTGTCGGCGGTTTTGGGGTTGGGGATAGGGGAATTACAGTGGGAGTAAGCGTTTCTGTAACGGTAGGATACAACGTCGCTGATGTGCTTTTAAGCTCCTTTCGAGGACCCTCCGTTGGTGATTTGGCGCGGCTGGTCGAGACTGCCGGGGGCGTGCAGGCGGAAGCAGTAAATAGAAATAAACTTCCCATCAAGGGTGCCACCCAGGGAGGAAGCCTCATAAAAGGCGCAACCCTCCCCGCTTGATGAGATCGCCCCGGATTTGAGCTTCGATGGGTATGGCGCGCTGCTCCAATTCTTCCATCTCTGTCAAGAGCGATTTTACTAACCCTTCATCTTTCAGGCTGGCAGTGTTTATACGCACGTTGTAACCCGCCCCGATCATTGCTGCCTTCGCTAGCGCCGCGCCGGTGGCCCCATCACTGATAGCGTTCAGGTTACCTTCAGCGACCACATCTGCCGCCAG
>SDBT01006701.1_pt1 | contig 19048 bp, 29 predicted proteins | sample 2277101 | NCBI WGS metagenome assembly SDBT01 (sample SAMN10404973, study PRJNA504765) | marine sediment metagenome | isolation source: marine sediment core GS10_PC15, 103 cmbsf | place: Arctic Ocean: Southern Knipovich Ridge | collected 2010 | reverse complement strand
GTGCCCCGGATCTTACCAGATCGCCGCGTTTCGTGAGTGTAGTCATCGCCCTGCGCACCGATGTTATCGGCACCCCTTCGTCACGGAATACCGACCTCTGTATTGCGCTAGGGGCGAACGATCCCTCTAGCCCATGAAACCGAATTGCGAATCGCAAAATGCGTTGCTCCTGAGTGAGCGCCTTCTGTTGAGCCTCGGTGAGTTCCTTGGCCTCCAAATGAATCGTGTTATAGAAGCTGTCGTTCACTACAAATCCACTCCTGTACGTAGGTTCGCATTCAAGGTTTGCCATCCTGAGAATTTCTTTTCAGCAGCGCTCCGGAGGCCACTGAGCAGCGTGTCATGGTAGACCGCCTCCTCAATATCACGAAGCACTCGTAGATAGGCTATCGATTTTTTTGCCTGCCGTGTTTTATCCGCAGCCGATCCGGTCTGCGCCTTCGATTCCTCCATCGCAAGCACGATGCTCGCGTATTTGTTTAGGAACCCTCGCCGCGCTGACCATGCAGCCTGTGGCTCTGAACTATGCGCAAGGAAATGCAAACACTTCTCTGCCGTGTCCCGCGTGATCTTCTTTACAGGCGCATCGCTGAACTCATAGTTCGAGTCGTATGTGTAGCCCCGACCATCGACCGGACCCCCGGTGTCTTTGGTCATTGGTTCCAATCGACACCATGCGCAGCAAGTACGTCCTGCGCCTCGTGCGACGGTATCCCTCCCTGATTCCGCGCAATGCGTTTCAGTGTGTCCAAGAACTTCTGCATGGTCTCGGCAGTCGCTTGGAGCCGCGCACCGATCAACTGATTCGGCTCATCATCTTGGTTGCAGAAAAACCCGGCCTCGCAGTAAAGGTCTTCGAGTAGTTGCCCTGCATCGGTTTTGTGTGTCATGTTCATTCCTCGCCGTTTGCAGGACCGGACCCCGAATATTGACTCGCTCAGAGCCCGCCCCTGCCATTATCTCGTCACCGTCCTTATGATCGGTCGACCGAGTTGTCAGACTTTATCCACGTTGCATTCGTGTGGAATCTCTGACGTATGAGTGATCTGTTCCTCGAAAATCAAGGTCGCAACTCCGAAGTCATCCTCATTGGGTCCGAATGCTTTGAGAATAAATTCCTGCCCCCGAAAGCGAATGCGATCACCGGGTTTGATTATCTTACCGGTACTATCTGCGTATTCTTGGCCGCCGCCGGGTAATGTAATCATCAGATTAGCTTAGGTTGATCCGCGTCCGGCTTGAGGTCTGCCAGCCCATCCATGAACACGCCGGGGTCAGCGAGAACAAGCACACAATCCTTGGTCGCATAATCCGCCAAGTCATGCCTCAAATCGCTACCGGGGGCCACAGTAATCGTCGCCCTGACACCATCCTTGAACGTGACCGAGAACAGATTGCAGATCACTGCCTTGTGACCCTGTGCAGATAGAACTTGCACGGCCTGTTGCATGGCGTTGTAGACACGATCCGAGAGCCGCGAAATTACGACCGCCTGTTGTGCCTCGGGTGTGTTGTGCCACGGTTTGTCGAGCGCACGAATCTCGTCAATGAGTGTCTCGGTCACTTGCGCAGCTAATCCAGATGCCGCGTAATTCCTTGACCGTTCTAACGCTTTTTTCGCCCGGACTCGGGCCTTAGCAATTGTATCATCGCGGGCAACGGCAGCCTTCCGATCCTTTTCGCTCGGTTTGGCCTTTGTTTTCGCCTTCGATTTGCGCTCCGTGCGCACACTCTTTTTCTTTGCACTTTTCTTACTCGCTTTTTTAGCAGACTTTTTCTTAGTCGCCATGGTCCCACCTCCATTAGTGGTTAATTGATAGCTTGCCACAATCATGTTCAGTGGCAAATTTGTCGTACTCCGCTTGTAGGCTGTTCCAAGCCTCGACACCTTGCTCCTCGCTTATGTGTGAAATTGTCGCAATGACATCGACCACTTGCATGCAAGCCTCGAAGCCACAGTAAAAAGCGACCCGCTGTTCGTGTTCAGCAATTGGGTCAGATTCCAGAGCTATCGCGTCTGCGTAGATCGCGAAGCACTGCTCCAAACTAGGTCTCAGTGATGGCATCTTTTTCGCAGCCCTTTACATGGTATCGCTTGAACATAAAAGTCCGCGCTCCTCGATGCACTGTAATCATCGCTCCTCGTGCAAGCAGTTCGCCCTCGCTGACCGTGTACACGCCTTCCATTCGTTCGAATGTGCATCGGTAAAGGTCTTTCGATTCAATCGGGAGTGGTGGCGCACAAGCAGCCAACACGAACAGGTAAAAGATCAAGGTTTTTCTAAGCATGATTCACCTCGCTAATCGTAGAATGGTTTTTAAGTTTTCGGGGGGTGGGCAGCACAGCGAGACCCACTGACCAGTAGCCAGTTTGCCTCGCGATTCGGTACGGCGGTATAGCTTTTTGCGAGTCGGGTTCTTGACGGCTCCTGCCGCTTCTCATAATTCGCAGCCATCCCCGAAAAGCCCTAGCTGCGAACTGGTCCCGGTTCGATGTGACTGTGAACATTCCCTGTGACTGTTGCACCGACACCGCTAGACCTTGCTTGTCGGGGCTTGACACTGCACAATTCGTGGCAGTCGCAGACTCCTCGCCGGATGCTCCGACAGGTAAGGCCGAAAGGGGCCTGTTTCCACAGGCCCCGGACGGTGCAACCAGTACCACTACTCTGCCCGCTCAGTCAAAGTTTCGCCCACTGAGGCTTCGCCAGTTGCCTCAGGAGCCCCGATGCCGACCACGTTGGAACCCTGACCCCCGCCCCGGCCCTTCTGGTCGCCTGTCGGCTGCTCCGCGGGCCACGGCTGATTTAGCCGGTGTTTCCCTGCCCTCGTTATCACGATCCGGCCTCGGCTGGCAGTATCGACAAGCCCGCGCTTTGCGAGACTCCGGATGCTCGACAGACTTATGTCGGTGAACCACAGCGGCACCCCGCTCCGTCCGTGAGTACGAATAGCGTCCAGCACTTCCAACTGGTGCCGCGTCATCCACGGCGTCTTCTGCTTTTTTCCAAACATGATTAGTCCTCGTCGAAAAAATTTGGCACTCCGGAATGACCCTGCGGCACGCTCGGGCGAGTGCCAGCCCGGAAGTGCTTCAAAAACCGATTGAGTTCTGCATACAGGAAATTGGTGTAAATCTGTTCCATCGTCACATGAGTAATGCTGATTCGCGCATCGGTGTCGGGGTACTCCGGACAATAGGAAACATAGTCGCCGTTGGTCACGCCCGCGCACATCATGTGGCAATAAATCTGGTCTTTGTCCTCGGGCAGCAATCCGTGCTTGATGGCGAACTCGTGCTTCGCCTGATCGGTACGCACCTTGCCCTCACCAACGCACATCGAGCCGTCGAGGTTTAGCCAATCAGGACTGCTCCCAAATTCCTTGATCGTGGAGTGTCGGACAAAGCCGGGGCGGTCGATCTTCGGGTGATCCCCTCGCTGTTGCAAGATGATTTCGTAACGAGCGATCAGCCAGTCCTCGCGCTCGCGTCCGAGCTTGATGGCACGAGGTGTAGCGAACCCGAAGCCCTGAATGTATTTGTCGAGACACGCTTCCGGGCAATCGACCTCCAATTGCATCGTGTCCAGCAACTTCGACTGAGCCGCTAGGGTTCCGTGTGCAACGATTTTAAGCCGTGTTGATGTAACGATTCCAAGCCGCAACTCGAACCAATCACGGCTGCGCTGCTCAATGTAATATCTCATGGTCCCACCTCATAAGTTGTCGTTCAATAAATCCAGATGTGTGCGCACCCGGCATTGTCACAAACGGTGATTAGGTCAGGCCCGAGGTTCGACGCGCTTTCCTTTTCCGCTTTCGTCATGTTGGCATACTCCTCCTGCCAATACTCCTCGGTTAACTGCGCACAGCCAGAGAGGGCCGCAAGGGCAATAAGTAGTAAAATTTTCATGCCATTTTTCTCCTATCAAACCGGCGCGACCATTCGCACCGCTTCATCATAATCTTTGTCCGGTATCAGCGACAGGGAAGCAACGCCAAACGCCCGACATACAGTGTCGGTCGAAATGTCATGCTCTGCGCAGAGGTCGGTGAGCGTCCCGGTCTTGCCGTGGCCGAAAACTCGAACGCCCTCGCCCTCGAATATCACTGGTTCGATTGTATCCATGATTGTCTGAGCAGTTTCGAGGCGACCATCGTCGTCGTGGGGCCAGTGTTTCCATGCCCGACGAATCACGGCCTTTTTTTGCATTTCGCCTTTGAAGCGGGACTTCCAGACAGCGCCGCCGCGCGGGTTCCTTTTCGTCGCAGCCTCCTCGACCGCTTCCAGTTGTTCCCGGTCCATGACCTCGACGTGCTGCTTGCCATTACTGAAACAAGCGACACAGTATGCGTGGGTGACGTCACCACGATCCGCCCTCGCTTCTTCGTGCTTCACATAGCGACCAGCACGGCCAGTGCCAACCACAAAAATTGGGTCATTCTCGCAGACCAGCGCAGCCTGTATCGACTCGACAACGCCAGTGCGAAATGCCAACTGCTCCATGCCTCGATAACCGATTGCCAGTGTCGCCTTTCCACCATAGGGAATGAGGTACAGCAGCGACCGACTAGGGGCCAGCGTCAGACCTGTGAACGCGATATCGAGCATACAGTTATGGATTGACTCGGGACTGCATTCTCGAAGCGCCTCGCTTGCCTGAATTATTTGCAAGGCGAAACTCCGCTGCGCCGGGTAGCGCATTTGCCTGACCGCCTTGCCACGATTGAAACGGCTGATGAGTGATCGGCCGTCGAGAACTTCTTTGTAAACTGTCATTGCGTGTGTCGTCATGTTGTTCCCACCTCTCGCCGGTCGATATGTCCGCCAGCCTCTTTGAAAACCTCCTCCCGATCAATCAGGAAGCACTTATCCGCAGACAATGAAACACGCACTTGCCGGTCGGGGTTCACCGCTGCGATTGCAACGGTCAATGTATCGCCAGTTGGCTCATGCGTGATAATAATTTTCTGTCCGGGGTATCTCGTCAGGTTCAGCATTTTCCCTCCTGTGAAACGCGGGACCGGCCCACCCGGCCCCGCGCAGTTATCCCTTATGCAGCTATCGCAACCGGGACCGCCTCGCAGATGTTCTTCCACTGAGCGTTGGTGAGGTCGATCAACTTGGAGCCGAGCAATTCGATATCCGATGCTCTGTCGTAATCGACTGCCTCCACATTGGCGACTTTGGTGACCGCATTGACTATGCCCCATCGGGAATAGTCGCGGTCTTCTATCAGGTTTTGCAACACCTGATCGGATTCCGGCTTGGTCAGATTGTGTTCCTTTGCAAGCAACTCAATCGCCGGGACAGGGTGCGCGATTGTCGAGCCTTCTTTCAGAGACCTCAACTTGTCACCCATCTTGCCGACGAACTCCGGACTCGCGATAGCGTGCATGACGTCCGTGACCTGACTCAAAATGGTTTCGTCTTCGAGCTTCTTGCTCTTGTCCGAAAGCACTTCGAAGTCGGCCCCTTCAATCAGCGCGCCGCCGAGGTGAGTTCTCCGATACTCGAACGCATCCGTCTTACCGAACACGCAACCGTTCAGGCAAAAGTCCCTGAAAAAGAAAGCAGACACCGACAACGCGCCGCCGCCTATCTCTGAGTTTTTCAGAACAAACCCCGGCTTGACGATATCCGGAGTGCCATCGCGGGTCTTGCCGATTTCCTGCTGCATTTCCTCGCCTGTCAAAAGCACCTTAACGTACAAATTTCGATCCGTGACCTGCGAACTGAGCAGGGTCGTTTCGAGTTCGCCCTTGACGATTGCCGGTAACGCCGATCCAAGCACCAGATCGTTGTCGATCCTTTTATATCGATTCGACAGGAACGCTCGCAACTTGCCATCCATCGTGCGGAGCAAGCGTGTTCCCGGCTCCCTCTCGAATAGCTTGTTCACGTTGTCCATGACGATATCGCGATGGTCGTGCAGCATCCGCTCGTAAAACTTCCACGGTATCTGCAATCGACCGGCGATCTGCCGGTGGGCGTGCTCGGTAATTTCCAACCGCTCCAGCATCGGAAATATAGCGGCGTCTTCTCTTTGGATGTCGCCCGAATAAGCCTGCCCCTTCTGCAATACGACAGCAACCTCGTTAGGGAATCCGGCCATCGGCACCATGCGAACATCACTGGCGGTCGACGCGACGTAATCCTTTTTGCTGGCTGATTGACGTTGCACTTCGGTAAGCAGTTCTTCGATTGTCATGCCTTTTTTCATGTCGTGTACTCCTGTTCAGTATCGGAATTGATACCAGAGAGCGCACCCGCAGATGCGCTCAAGTTATCAACTACGTCCATTGGTGGGCGATCAAGTGTCCCGCCAATTTCATGCAGCGTTGACCATTACCAGACTGCACCGGGCAGCGCTCTTGCAGGCCAAGCTGTTCACGCGCACTGTCGATGCTCAAACCACGAGTCTGCGTGTAAACCTCGAAGCCATCCCGCTCGTCGACGTAATCGTGAATCAGGACTGTTCGACCGCTGACAATTGCGCAGGTGATTTCCCCGAACTCAGTGGCGGCGCTCCACATCGAGCGACATTCGCCCTCCCGAAACAATTGCTTGTGTGTTTTCGTTCTCATGTTATTTACTCCTGTTGTCGATCACTAGCATTCAGCCGCTTCGTACGCGTCCGATGCAATTACTACTGGCGCAAGTCCATTTGCGATTCGCAGTGGATTTGCCCGTTCGATACAAACGCGGCAAATAGCCTGCCGAACTCCATCGATGCGAACGCTCGGAACCGTGTTGGGGTTGTAAGTCATCATCGCCCCGCAGATGCAATTCCCCATTACGAACATATAGCCCATGTCATTTACTCCGTGTTGGCATCGCAGCGACAGCCGCAGCGATTGATTTTTTGGCATCCATTAGGTGTTCGTTGATCTTTCGAGCCTTACGAATCGGAAACGCAGTCGAGTAGAAAAGCCGTAAAGCAATCTTTTCGATATCGTCGCGAGTCCGCGACATTTCCAAAATGATTTCGCACCGCTCCAATGCTTCGCCGTCGTCAGTCGCGGGCTTGCGAATTGGGATCACTGTTCTATTTGGTCGTGTGGTTCTCATGTTGATTACTCCGTGTTAGGAATGGGTGTATCCGTCAGGTTCGATTCCGAGCCACATATTGCACCACGGGACCATGATGCAACCGGAACCGCGCCGAACCATGCGCCGAAATTGGCGGTAGGTCACGCGGGTTCCTTCATGCCTGAACACTAACGAATGTCCGGGGCCGCGCGGACTATCAAATTCGCCCACGATCCAAAGTGGGCAGCGATCAAACACGGCTTTTAGCGCCGTTCGCTGTTTCTTGGTCAATAGCATTGTCATTTACTCCGTGTTGTCGTTGGCGAGGTCGGCGTAATCTTTTGCCTCGCCCTCGATGTCGAACATTTGAAATTCGGTCTGGTTGCACATATCGATAACCAGCCACTCGCTAACGTGCCATGCAGGCATTTGTACTACTTGAAATTGCGTCATGTTCTTTACTCCGTGTTAGATGAGATTTTCGTAGGTGCCGCGACGAACAACGATCTTGGTATCGCTTCCAAAGTGGTATTGAGCGGTGCCAATGGCATCGTCTTTGTCGTCGGTGTAATAGATTGATGTCGGACGAGTTATATATGCACGACCCATGAAAGCAGTCGGCACTTCAAATTCGTCGAACTCGTTTTGGCGGATTGTTACAGTGCGGTTGGTCATTTTCTTTACTCCGTGTTGGTGGTTCCGTGTTTGGCCGGTCTTGGGCCTAGCTCAATCTTACTCCGCAGCCCGACAGACACCAGTTATTGTCGACTTTTGCAACCGTTTATTTTCCCGTTCCAGAGCCGTTGAGCCATCCCGGCCACAGCGGCATTTACTCGAGGTCGACCGACTGCGCCGAATACCATATCCAAAATGCGGAGATTCCCGCGTTACAATTGTCGAGCGTTTGCAGCAGCACAATGTACTCGCCGGGTAGGTCTAGCCATTCCGAATCCAGAGCAGGAATAGGCACTGCGTCGCAAGGTGGTAATTTTTCTTTTGGTATTTCAATCGGGACTTGCTTGGTCACTCGGATTATTTCGGGCTTTGTTATAGGCGGCAATCGCGTTGCGCATCCCGGTAAGCAAATCAAAAGACACAGGCTCAGAAGCACAGAAAAAATCATCGTCGGGAATTTCATTGGTCGCAATCTCCATGTTGGCTATCGCTTCTTCGTGTTCGATTTCCTTTTGTCGCAGTGCGTCGGCGATAGCCACTTCGGCATCGATAGTTTGGATGCGCCTTTGCTTTTCAGAGTCGGCGAGTTCTTCTTGTATTTGAATTAACTCGCGGGCGACGGCTTCCTTCGCGGTATTGGCATCGCGTAGCGCCTGATTCTCACAGACCAAAACCGCTTGCGCATTTTTAGTCAAGGCATTCTTTAGCAGGTAGCCGGTAATGGCATTGCTTGCGATCAATCCGAGCAGAACATAAACGAGAATTGGCCCGGACAATCGACCGACGAACCCTGCAAGCAAACCGATCATGCGTGAGCGACACCGCTCTGCAAAATCCCGAGCTTGAGGTTGGTCGTCGATGTACCGACACCAATTATGGTGACGAACTCACCAGCAACGGCATCAACCTCCGGTGCGATTCCGCCCGGTGCAGCGCCAACGATGTAAGTCTCACCAGCAGCAAGCACGGCATTGAACGTAACGTCGCCAGTGATGGCATAATTCACCTGTTGTCCGACAGCAGCATCGTTTAGGGCGACACCAACGCAGGCAGCATCAATCGCGGCTTGGTCATTTTCACAGAGTTCGAGGTCACCATCAGCGGCCTCGAAAACGGATTGACCGGCAGTAATCGCCTCGCCCGCGATGCCATTTTTTGAAACGGCACCAGCGGCGGGCAGAACGTTTGCAGCGGTAACGGAAATATCGGTCATGCTCTTGTCCTCAAACTAGGCCATGCACGTACTGCGTGTGGCCGTCAATTAGTTGAGCGGTAAGCACCGCCCTCCGGTCTCTTGACGAATCATAGCTCACATGGACCCATTCGCGAAATTCGTGGATGAGCTGGTCGAACGGCAAATCCAGATCGATAATGATTTGCGCGACCTCAAAAGGCTCTATGCCCGGCACATCGATATCGCTTGCCTTGCCTTCCATGTGTTGCGATGTACCCGAGCCGCCGATTGCGACATTGAGTTCGAAGCACCGAAACCCGGAGTTAATCCGGATCGGTCTGCCGAGGTGATCCCGAAGCGGTTGCAGAACATTGATGCAGAGCGATTCCATATTCGCAATCGCAGCAGGATTCGGCGTGTTGTCGATGCCTTTCCGCGCGGCAGTTTGAGAGCGGGTGAACTCAGCAAGCGAAAAAGAGGCCGACAGGTTCATGGTGTGAGGCCCCGCAGGTAATGCTTCATCCCCTCCCAGATCGCGAAGGCAATAGCTGTGACCACCACCAGCACAATGCTCCGTGCAATCCAGCCGCCCACATTTTCAAATGAAGCCATATGCTTTTCAGTCCAACGTAAAATGTCCCGTGTTTTCTCCGGGTGATCGGGGTCGAGTCCAAGTTTTCGGAGTTCGCTTTCAACGACCTGCCTAATCCGTTCTTCGTCTTCCTGATTCACCACTGTACATCCTTTTCTCGGCAGGTCGTTAGTGTGGGAAATTATGCCATATTTAGCACGCTCGGTCAGTTATGGAACTTTCTGGCAAGAAGCTGTTGCCACTTCGTGCGGCCTAATTGCACGCCGAATACGCGTGCCGGTACGTTTCACTACCATCGCACCGCCCGCCTTACTACAGTTCGCATCTTGCTTTTGGAACTCCTCAAGCTTTTCATTCGGGTCAACAGTTGTTGCCGAACTGCACCCGAATACTAAAAATAGTAAAAGATATCGAATCATTTAAAGTACATCATGCATTGCTCAACGTGTGGGTCTACTACGCCATTGCCATCGTCCATGACCAGCGCCAAAAAGACGTTATCGATTTTCGCGCCTGATACTAAATTGATCCAACCAGTATCGATCAGGCCGGTGGAATCATGGATATTTCGTACGGCCGAAGAGCCAAGAGTTAGGTAATCGCCGACACTTGTGCTGAATGATGTGAAGTATCGGCACTCATGGAATGAACCGGCGAAGCCTACAGTCAACATATGCGACATCATGCGAACTTCTGTATATCCGGACAAATCCATCTTGGTACGATAGCTGCTGTTGTTCTGGAAAAATAACAACGCCGCCGACTGATTCAGTAACGACACGCTGCTATCAGGCGGAGCCCAAGCAAAACTTAATATATTGCTGATGCCCGCGGTCGGAGAATCTTTAGAGCCATACACCCAGTATTCAGTATCGGTGTATTTGTAAACGCGGACCTTAGCACCTTGTGCCAGCGATACGTCACCAGCGACAGGAGCGGCTCCGCCCTCAAGAAACAAGACGGTGACGCCAGCGCCTTCGGCTATCGTTAAGGTCTCAGTGTCGTCATTAAACACATCCCAAAACGCACCTTCTCCAATAGTCGAATCATCGGCACAAGTAAACGAGATCGCACCACCAGCATCCTTGTGCCACATGTATCCGTTGTGCTCTTTATCGAACGTGTCGGCAACATCAATTTCGTAGACTTTAAGATCGGCAAATCCTATGTACCGCAACTGATTATTGCCGTCCTGTATCAAAGCTTCGGACAAAACATTTCCGCCGCCGCCAACTCGAATCGAATCAAGGCCACCGGCCAATCGAAGGGCAATCGATCCTGACGATGCATTGATGATCGCCTGCCCTACTGAATGGCTCAATTCCATATGGGCAGATTCAGACCCATCGAAAATGCGTACCTGCATGCCATCAATGAAGTCAAAGTTCTGGTCGTTGGCAAGGCCACTAACCCTGAACTGTGTACCATCCCAACCCATTGCAACATCGCGACTTGAACCAAACGTCACAAAATCGTTATCGAGCATATCTATGTCGAACGTGTTCGAACTAAGATCAGCACCTAGCTGTGGGCTGGTGTCGTCTGCAAGGTCGGACATATAACCAGCAATTGCGTGGTTGCCCCAACCGAATGCTGCGTTCCAATTAGTGAATGCAGCGCCAGTTATCTGACCCTCAACTATCGTCAGCGCGGCCTGATGTTGCGTGACGTTGCTCTCCGCAATTCGACCATTGACGAACGTGCCGGCAGTGATCTTGCTGGCATTGAGGTCCGGTATCCTCGCAACGACAAATGTACCCGAGACAATATCGGCAGCAGGGTGCGTGTGTGAATCGACTGCCGCTCCGATATTTGCAGGAGTGAGTGCGCGGGTCGCAATGGCGGTGACGATGCCATCGGTAACTACGATGTTGCTGAAAACATTTGCACCAGTGAGAACCGACGACGCCCGATCAAACGCAGAGTGAATGTGTGCGAGGAGTGAATACGCGGCGTCGCCTTCGGCTGGCGTTAGGAAAAAGCCATCGTAATCAGCGATCAACGGCACGACCGCGCCGGTTCGAGTATTAAACGAATCGACACCCGAACCCGATGGCGTGTCGTATGTGCCATCGCCTTTGAGGAAAAGCGTTTGGTCTGCTACTTCCGCAATCGGCACGAGACCGGGGTAAGTCTTGCCGCTAAACACGACCTGTCCAAACTGCGTGCCGAGCGAGCTTATTTGTATTGAGTCGATGCGTAACTTGTCGGCAGTGCCCTGATCGTCTGCCAAACGAATCGCAAAAGTGATCCAATTGATATTGGAGGTCGTCGCAAAGTCGTGGACTATCTCGACGGTTGTAAACGTCGCGGATCGTGGCAACGTGATTGCAGGAGACAGGCCAAAACCTGTCGAGGAGCCGCCGAACTCCTCCTCTTGTATGATGATTGAAACCGAAAAGTTATCGTGGTCTAGCGCATCGATTGAGCCTTCGGTCCTGTATTTAATTTGGAATAAAAACGTTCCGCGCTCGCCCTTGAAGCTAACTCGTTTCTTATGTTCAAGCTCCGTCGAGCCTGAGCTATTGTCCTGCACCAAATCGATTGCGACAGAACCGAATTGGCCACCGGCCGCAACATGGTCTGCCGTGCCTGAGCCAATTATATTCGCTCGCCAAAAATCAGTTTGGCTACCGTTGCCATTGCTTAACCAATTGGGGTCCGGGTTTCCGATGTCGAAGTCTGGATCGAGTACCCAATTTTTTCGTTCGCGTAAGGGCTCGGTTGTTGCACCAGTTGTGGAAGTATCTGGATCGAAAGAGCTGACGTTGCCGTCCGCGTCAACTGCGCGACTCCAGTAATACAATGTCCTTTTTGCAACTAAGTCAGCAACATCAACGAATGATTCTGCTTTGGTTGTCGCAATCACCGTTGCCGTGGAACGGACGTTTTCGTCGCTTCGGTGTATCTCGATGTGGTCGAACTGACCTGCTGGCGGATTGTTCCAAGTTAATATAATGCCTTCCAACACCTTCCCTGCGGCAAGACCGGTGGTTGGTGGCACAATGTCGCCTTGGTCCTCCTCCGGAGCAACATCGCACGGTAGAAAGGAAATGCGAAAATTGACGCCGCTCTGATCGTAGTCGCTGATTCGACTAACAGGCATGAACGGTGCCATGTTCTTTAGCGGCGCATTGACGACATCAAGATTTCGGTTCTGTCCAAACGGGTTGTCAAGGAAAGGCAACGCGAACTGCGCCGGGACCACTCCGGTCTTAGCCTGAAAATGTCCCGCCAAATCAGGGAAGGTTTGTGCGCTACCATCGATCAGCCAAAGCAATGCCCCCGGAGAACCAGCACCACCAGCACCTCCGTAAATGTGATATGTGCTGACCGTGTAAAACGTGGTTGGCTCAAGACCATCGTCGCCGTCGAGCGTGATTTGTCCACCGGCACCAAAGTCGCCACCGCGACAAACAATGCACAATGCACTCCCTCCCGCGCCACCGGCCCCGCCTGTTGCCTTTTGGTGAGTTCGTCCTTGGATGCCTATTTTTTGGCCAGCACGATTGCCGTAGGCACCTCCGCTGCCGCGCATATCGGTCGGTATTCCAGTGATTGAGCCACTGCCCGAATCGGATACCTGTAAAATGATGTTTGGAAAAGCATCAAATCGTCCAGTCGTAAGAAAAGCGCCGGTAATCCACACCCAATTGATTAGCTCATTGGTTCGAATCAACAGGCCGGGATGCGCCGCGCAGTTGCCAATGAATCCCGGTGTGCCTGATTGTTCGTCATCGCGCCAAAAATAATGCTGGTCGAGGTCGAACAAATTTGTGTCGGTCGGGTGGCCGTTGCCCGTCCCATCGATTGTGCCATCGATCGTCAGGAAGCCTCGAACTCGCAACTGCACATTGCCCTCGATTTCAAGCGTGGTTGCAGAGGCAATGGTCAGCGGCGCATCGTGATAGAAAATAGAAGCCGCAGCGTTCATGTCGGCAGACCCGACCAGCGTAAACGTACCGGAGTTGGTGACATTGCCGGTCATCAATCCGCCGATTGAGTTCAGTGCGGTTCCCTCTTGAGCATAAAAGGCATCCAGCAAACACTGCGATGCAATGACGGGCGGTATTTCGTCGGCCCTCTCTGCGCTGCCAAAGAGTTTCAGCTTCACGCCCTGCAACCAATCAACCGTCATGCCGTGTACGACCATCGTGCGGTCGAGGCTTGCCCCGGCCTGCGTGTAATCCCGAATGTTACTCAACGTCACGCGACAAGCATCGCCGACCTCAATTTTGTTCATGAGGTGGAACCCGGAAACAGGCAACCGCAAGGGCGGGCCTGTGTACATATCGCGCAACGAGGTCAACAATTGGCGAAGCACTTGCTCAGTGAATCGCGTACTCGCCAATCCCCTGAACCCCATGCGCTTTTCCGGGGCCTTGCCATGCCGCGTCACAGATGCAGAGTCGAGAACAATGGTTGAGCGAATGAATCGCTCGCCATTCCAATTCCAATCGATACGCAGATTGTTCTGCATCGATTCCATATCGTGAGTGAGATTTCCGGTGCTGCTTACATTGTCATCATCCACAGTAAAAATAAACGGCGAATCAGAAAGCGACGGCACCATTCTTTTCAGCCCGAGTTGCCCGTCAGCATAGACCGGTGAGAACAGACCAAGGAGCAAATATAATTCCGTTTCGAGAAACGACTTGGCGTCCTGCTTATCTAGCCCCTCGAATCTCAGAACTACGCCAGCGGTGTCATCGCTAGTAACCCAAAGATCATCACCAATGTTTTGAAAATCAGTCAACCGCACGAAGGCGGTCGGGACGCCAGCGTGCCAATTACTCGGCAACACATTGGCAGTTCCCTCAATGACGCCGGTCAGGATCGCGTAAGCGAGTTTGACTGCCGGCAGTTCTAAATATACGAACTCCTCCACCTTCGGCCGCCTGTCACTGGCCTTTGTAACATCGACCTCCACGGCCTGCGCATCACTGCCAAGCACACCACGAGTAACGCCAGTAAAACTATTTCCAGAAATCCCGGAGACCGGGCAACGTATGATTTCCTTTGTCTGGTCAATCTTGATGTAGATGACGTCAACGCTCGGGGCATCCGTGTAACTCGTGCCATGAAAGTTGCCCTCGAAGTTTGAAACATCGAGAACCGCAATGGTGGTGGCGACGTCAGTGATTGAGCTTGTCAGATAGGTCAGCGCAAGGTTGAATATCTGCTTCTTGGTTTCGCGCTGAATGTCTGCGCACGATACCGAATAGCGGCCCTCTCTGGTCTGGACGCTGTTTATAATTTGAGTTTGGAAAAGCGTGAAGTTATCAAAGTCGGGATTATCGTCAGTGCTGCTCCCATCAAGGATGCCCGCGCCATCATTCTCCGACTTATAACCCATGTGAAACGTGACGGTTCGGCCACGCAAGCCAACATCGTTTGTGTCGAGTTCGGTTCGAACTTTATCGGTGAACGCATTAGCCAAGTCGACTATATCAAAGGTCATGCTGCCGATAGTTGCGTTGGCCTTATCGGGATTCAGCGTTTGACTGGTCGCGCTGATTCCTTGAATAACATCGAGTATTGGCGACCCCGGAACATTCACAATGTCGTCGTGCGAGGTCAGGTATTGAATCGATCCATCGAAGTCGATGCCAATGACATATCGCGGGTCTTTCGACCCGAGAAGGTTATCAGTTTCAAAAAAGTTGGAGTCAAGCCTCACGTATCACGAACCCATAGCGGTGAAATGCCTTCGCAACTTCGTCCTCGGTAAATACTCCCGACACCATGTAGCACGTCACAAGGTTGTCCGGCTGCGCAGTGCTGCCGTATCGGTCAAAGGTGAAGGTCTCGCCATTCTCCACTGATGCAAGGAACTCCAAAATTCTCGCCTCGTCCAAGCTGCGCGGAACGATAACGCCGGTTTGGCAACTGTAGTGTTTTTCCGACCGCAGCAGCAGCGATTCAATCGATCCGCTCAAGCCTACATTTTGCTTCCGTTGCGGTTTCCTTTGCAGCCGCTTGGTGATCAGTCGAAAATCGCGGGTGACAATCTCAGAAGCGCCAGTTCCCGGCGACAACTCTCGCAATGCAGTGTAGGTAAATATACTCATGAGTTGGCCCCTGCCAATATCTCTGCATTTCGACCAGTGCCAGAGACCACGATTATGTCGCGGTTTTCGGATGCCTCACGCAGCGCGTCAGCAAGCGAGTCAATGGCATCCGGAGTGATGCCAAACAGATTCGGAAAGATCAACTGCACCACACCCTGACTCTGCACCCCGGCTCCACCACCGCTGCCGGGGTCAGGCGCAGCAGACGAGCCCTCGAACCCGCCACCCGACGAAAACCCTCCACTGATACCACCCGCCCCACCTCCGCCGCCAATCGAACTGACGCCAGTCAGGGCCGTAGCAGCAATCAGCCCGACCTGCGCAGCGCCGAACGCCTGAATCGCAGCAGCAGCCGGTGGACCGGCAATCGGTCCGAGTTCTGCAAGCGCCTTGACCGAGGCAGCAGCGGTATTCTGAACTGTACGAGCAATCGCAAGGCCCTTCTCGACCAAGAACAATGCCCGCGCCACGGTCTTATTTTTTCCGACAAGGGTTTGCAGAATATTGATCGCCGTAACGGCGGTCTGTTGTTTCAATCGAATGGTGGCAGCAGCGGCCCGCTCTTCGAGTTTCCCCTGTGTAATGAGGGCGCGTTGCTCCTCCTTCGCTTCGGTGAATCGAATCCCTCGCAACTCGCGAGCCTGTTTCAATGCCCCTTGTATTGTTTCGCTGCGTCGCTCCTTTTCTAATTCCAACCGCTCCTCAAAAAATTCTTGGTCAGCAATCCGCTCTGCTTCTTGTCGCTGCATCCTTGCCTCGGCCTCTTGCGCGAGTTTTTGGTCAGCAAGTTTTTGATCGGCCTGCTTGATAATCTCCGCTCGCCGCTGCTGTTCCAGTTCGACCTCGAATAGCCTCTGCTCCGCAGCCTTCTGCTCCTCAGCCAATTCCAGCTTTAGCTGTGTCGCAATGAAGTCGATTCGGCCTTTCGTAGCAACCCCCAAAAGCGACTGTGACGTTGCAAGGGCTTCGGCCTTTTTCCGGAGACCATCGAATGCCTCTTCGGCATCGAGAATTTTGCCGAGGTTGATATCAGCACGGATGCTTAACTCAATATCGGACAGGCCGCGCACGTTGCTTTCCACAATGCCGACCTGTTCGAGTAACAGCGCCATCGCAGGAATGAAGTCGCGCCGGATCGTTACCACGAACCCTGTCATCGCCTCATTGCCCGCCTTCATTCCCGGAGCGAACCTCCGCGCAAGATCGAAGCCAACGCCCTTGATTGATTCCGCTAGGTCGGTGAATGCGTCGTTCGACTCCTCGATACTGGCAGCATCGACCGCAGATATTGCAGTGCCGTACAGTTTTGTTTTCTCTTCGGCTTCCGCGAATGCATCGCGACCCGCCTCAAGTGTACGCAGCAAAGCAGCACCACGACCACCGAACAACTCGTATGCCGCCAGCACCTTTTCCGATTGCGTATTGACGCCTTTCATGGCATCCGCAATCGCCAGAAACTGCTCGTCGGGACTTTGTTGCGACAGCGCCTTGGCTTCCAATCCGAGTTTTTTTAATGTGTCGGTGGCAAGGCCGGTTCCTTCGGCCGCTTCCGCAACAACGCGAGTGACATTGATTAGCGACTTTTCGAGTGTCTTTTGCTCGATGCCGGTCTTGGCTGAAACCAACTGGAAGGCCGCAAGTTTCTCGGTGCTGATCCCTAGCAGTTGAGACTGTTTCGCAAGCGCATCGATTTGTTTCAGGGAGGCCCGAGTTAGCAGGACCGTGCCAGCGACTGCGCCAGCGAGGCCGATTGACGCAATTCTGCCGAGCCCCTGATTGACCGAACGGAACGCAGATTTGGTCCGGTCCCGCGCGGTTAATACTATTTCTGCTTTGTTTTGTCGCGCCATTGCTGGTGAACCGGATACGGCGACTCGCCCTTGACGTGCAAGTATGCCATCCAAAGGTGAAATTCGGTAGCCGTCAACGCATCGACCTCATGCAATCGCCATGAGAGGTGGTCCGCGAGCCAGAGCCGTGCGAACAACTCCGGGTCATTCCTTATTTTTTTTTAGCGCCTCGGTGAAGGTGGAGGTCTCACCATTCAGCGCCACCAGTATTCGTCCGATTATGTCCGAGGGCTCATTCTGCAACGCGGCCTTGTCCAGCAGCGTGAACATCGGTGCACCGGTTCCGTCCATGCACTGACGGATAAGTTGCATGATGTTCTGCTCGGTGTTGGTCGAGTATTGACCTTCCAAAGCAAGTACGTCATTGACTGTCAGGGGGTAGGCATACATCACCCACGGCTTTTCGTCAGTGTCCCACTCGGGAACCTTAATGGCTCGCACCGTTCTTTGGGTCTGCCGATGTCTGTGGACTTTCCCGAACACGGTATCGTCCGGGCCTTCGATCTTCTGGTCAGTCATGCCCCACCTCAGTTGATATCAAAGTTGTCCGGGCTTACGGAACCGTGTCTCGAACCACTGCTCCGCTGGATATGGCGTAGTTGAACGATTGTGGCAAAATCTCATCGATCGCACCAGAGGTGCTTCGGCCAGTAATTTGCACGGTCAGTGTAATTCGCGGCTCGGTGCTGACGTTCCCCTTCGGATACAAAATCAGAACACCAGCAGCGCCCGCGTCCATCGATTCTTGTACAGCATCGCCTTCGTCGTAGTGAACTTCGATTGCGCCACTGGCAGAAGGCAGTCCGGATTTCGAGGTCCGGTTTGTATCCCCCATCGCAGTATCATCGATTGGCTCTGCCGCCTCATCAAGCGACCAGTTTTTTAGCTCGGTGACATCGGAACCACCGAAACTGAGCACTCCTGAGTTACCTGTTTGTGTCGACATTTCCTATCCTCGTTAGCGTGCTACGTCAGGCGACCCTGCCGCCGTGCGGTAAGTGTAAAGAAATTCCATCGCGATTGCACCATGCGGCTGGTCAACGTCCTCACCCGCAAGGGTGCTGATCGTGCCTTGTATGCCGTGATAGATTTTGGCAAGCCCTGCCTCGCCAAGCGCATCCAGTGCCTGTTCGACCTCCAACGCGATATCGTCTAGCTCATCTTCGAGGTTCGAACTGATCCGGACCACGCCATGCACTTGCAGTGTGACGTCGCGCATTGATTCGGTTGGCGAATCCTCCCGGCCTGAATCCTCGCCCGGAGTGAAGATCAGAAGTCCGGGTAATTTGGCCTGATCCAGCGGGTACACCCGCGACACGAATACCCTATTGCCTGTGGTGGCAAGCCCCTGCAGCGCGCCCTTGGCAGCATTGCGTATCTGCTTGCGAACATGGTCAGACATCGTCTTGCAACATGAGCAGCGTCATTCCGAATCCGTCCGGTGCCGCCGTGACCACTTCACCTTCAAACACCGAGCCATCTGTCCGGGTGACTTTGACCGGCTCGCCTTCCGTAATGTCGCTTGGTAACTCCGCGGTCGAACATTGAAACTGCGGGTTAGTTGATTGAACAGAGACCGGCGCGACGCCTTCCAGAAATTCCGTAGACTCGTCGAAGTAGCCCTCGACCTCTCGGCCACGAATTTCCGCAATT
>SDBT01006700.1_pt1 | contig 19056 bp, 23 predicted proteins | sample 2277101 | NCBI WGS metagenome assembly SDBT01 (sample SAMN10404973, study PRJNA504765) | marine sediment metagenome | isolation source: marine sediment core GS10_PC15, 103 cmbsf | place: Arctic Ocean: Southern Knipovich Ridge | collected 2010 | reverse complement strand
TGTATTTAAGTTCACTTCTTGTTCTATATTCTAATACAAAAAAATAAGGATCGAGTCCAAGAATAAGTGAAAATAGGTAATAGAGACTTCCACCATCTTGTGCGACCCATTTTACCAAACAAGCATCGTTGCGAAACTTAGGACAAATAGAGAGCCCTCCGTTGGATAAGGTTTGAAACTTAGTTAGGGTATATTCACAATAAAAAGCAAGAGAAATCCCCGGCATAATGTGACATAAATAGCTAATACAATCAGAATCTGTAATACTTTTTCCTTTTTCAATCCAACGCATATCACACGAGTCGTTGGAAGGTGATATCCTAGAATAGAAATTCCACCGATTGATATAAGGAATAGTAAAACTCAGACCCTTTGGCTTATTTGCAGGAGGAAGAGGGAAAGAAGGAAAGGTAATTGTATTTGAAAAAGACATAATTTATCCTTTAAGCATAGAGTTTCAAATACCATACTCATAAAGCATAAAGATGTCTACAAATCTTCTCCAATCAAGAAATAATCCCATTTTTTAAAGCATCCATGCATGGTTTCTTCACCTGATGTTTTAGGAAAGATGTTTTTATTAATTAGAATTGGAAAGGATCATAATCGATAATTATTGCTTCTTTTAGCATTTTAATATAGATAGAAGAGTCAGAATTATATTCATTTATATTTGTTGTTTCATATTCCAATATAAAAAAATCAGGAGGTAGGCTCATTATTAATGTAAAAAGATAGGAAATTCCTTTATCTGTTTTTTTAATCCATCTTATTAAATACTTATTTTCGCAAATAGGGTCTCCAAAGTCATATTTTGTGTTGTAACGTAATTCTATTTTAGAGGTTATGTCCCTGCAAAAACACTTAAAATTTACACTAAATATCCTCTTTGCTTCAATTGAAATGATGTGTATACATTCCTTTTTGATTTCATACCATTCCTGCAAGTATACCCCAGAAGAATCAACCCGATTAGTACACTTATTCCATGAATCAACATGAGGAATAGTAAAATAAATCGATTTAAGTATGGGAAAATTGGTCATTTTTGGAGATGATATAGCCATCATATATCCTTTGAATATAGCGTTTCAAATACCATAATCATAAAGCATAAAGATGTCTACACATCTTCTTGGCCTGATGTTTTAGGGAAAGGTGTTTTTATTAATTAGAATTGGGAAGGATGATAATCGATAATTTGTACATTTCGTAACATTTCAAGATAGATGGATTGGGAATTGTAGTCCGTTTGATCTTTTGTTTCATACTCCAATCTAAAAAAATAAGGAGGGATTCCTACCAGGAGGGTAAATAGATAAGTGAGTTTTAAACCGCTTTTTTTAACCCACATTTTTAAAAATCTATCTTCGATAAAAGGTTCCAAAAATATGTGTTCTCTATTTGACACCAAGTTAATTTGGTCAATTCTCTTCTTACAAAAAGTAGTAAAATTCATATCATGAATCACTCTAGATTCAAATATAATACGATGTTCCGATTCAGCAAGACTTGTTCCTTTTTGACACCATTGCATAAAGTATGTGTTATTGGAATCCCTTGATGTAGAATATAATTTCCATTTGTCTGCATGAGGAAAAGTAAAACTCAGAGCCTTTGGCTTATTTGCAGGAGGAAGAGGGAAAGAAGGAGGGATAATTGTATTTGAAAAAGCCATCATCTATCCTTTGAGCATAGAGTTTTGAGTACTATATCATAAAACATAAAGATGTCTAGAAATCTTCTTCAATCAAGAAATAATCCCACTTCTTAAAGCATCCATGAATCGTTTCTTCTCCTGATGTTTTATGGAAAGATGTTTTTATTAATGAATTAGGTTGAAGGGAAGAGAATATATAATTCTTGTTTCTTTTAGCATATTAACATAGGGCATTGAGTTATAATTATACATCCTTAGATTTTTTGTTTCATATTCCAATCGAAAGAAATATGGAGAGTTTCCAAGAATTACTGTAAGTAAATAAGTGGGAAATGTGGCACCGATTTTCTTCCACTTTATAAAAAAAATGTCTTTGCCAAAATAATTCAAAATCTCATAGTCCCCTTTTGAAAATCTCCTAATATTGGCGTAGACCAGATAACAAAAATTATGAAAAGTAATATCATGAATGATAGCAGCCTTATAGGTGAGCCATTGTTCTGTTTCTCCAAGAGTTTTCCCCCTTTCATGCCATTGTATAAGATGACTTCCATTGAGATCACTCTGATCAGTGTGTACCTGCCATTTATCTGCATAAGGAAGAGTAAAACCTACACCCGTGGGAATTTTTTGAGTGACAGCAATAGGAATAAAAGTATTAAATTTAATTACTGCAGATATAATTTATCCTTTGAGCATAGAGTTTTGAGTACCATACTCATAAAGCATAAAGATGTCTACACGTCTTCTTGTCCTGATGTTTTAGGGAAAGATATTTTTACTAATTAGGTTTTCGATGGGTGATAATCGACAATTTTTGCATTACGTAGCATCTCAAGATAGAGGGGAGCTTCCGCTTCGTACCTCATTTTATTTTTTGTTTCATATTGTAATATAAAGAAATAAGAAAGTTTCCCAAGAACTAATGTAAAAAGATAAGTGGTTCTTAAATCACTTTTTTTAACCCATTTTGCAAAAAAACCATCCTCGCGAAACTTAGACAAAATCTCCATATTTCCTCCCGATAATGAATTAAGCCGCTTCGTTATACTTTGGATATAAGTAGAAAAGGTAGTTAAAGGTATTATTTGACTTATACAGGAAATATGATGTTCAGAATCAGCAAGACTTTTTCCCTTTTCACACCATTGTCTACCTTCCCCATTATTGGAATCCCTTGATGTAGAATATAATTTCCATTTGTCTGTATGAGGAATAGTAAAATAAAATGAGTACGTCTATTTGATACTGCCATAATTTATCTTTTCGGATATAGAGTTTTAATCCTCATTAGTAGAGTTTTAATCCTCATTAGATCGTACAATAATGTCTCTTAACATGGGTAAATAATATTCGCATTTTTGTGTGTCCTTTTCTTGGATTGTTTGATATTTTAATACAAAAATAGTTTGATCTTTTTTTATAATCGCTTGCACTTCCTTACCGGTTTTTTTGTCATCCTTCCATTTGCTTTTTATAAGGAGCGTATCAGAACTTGAAGTAGTTTCAAGTTTAGTAAATATGAAAGAACCATATGACTTAGTCATACCCTTAAAATATTCATCTACAGTAACCATTAAAGACGACATTATTTTTGCCATAATCATTTCCGTATTGTGGGGTGCTTGTTGATCTTTGGGAATAAATGTTAGAGAAATACCGTTTCTTTTCCTCTCAAAACCAATCACTTTCCATTTTTTGTTAAGAGGAATTACAAAACTAAAGGTAAGATTATTACTTCTATGCCATATTACTGTTTGACGAGATAAGAGAGGAAGAAATGGGCGATTACCTGAAAAAATCGCAGAGGTACACATGACGATCCCAAGTTAATTTCTAAATATTCTACAAAGAAAGCATAAAGATGTCTACAAATCTTCTCCAATCAAGAAATAATCCCATTTTTTAAAGCATCCATGCATGGTTTCTTCACCTGATGTTTTAGGGAAAGATGTTTTTAAGAATTAAGTTTTAGAGGGAGGATAATCGATAATTTGTGCATTTCGTAACATATCAAGATAGATAGAAGAGTCAGAATTATGTTCATTTGTTTCATATTCCAACCTAAAAAAATATGGAGCGTTTCTTCGGTTAAAGAAATAAGCCAGTTTTTCTCGGTTATTAGAGTTAATGATGATGTCTCTTAACATGGGTAAATAGTTGGCGCATATTTGGTCGTCCTTTTCTATATCTGTCGAATATTTTAATATAAAGAAAACACCATGTGTTTTTATAATAGCTTGTACTGAAGTCTCCGTTCTTTTTTTATCAATAAATTCATCTTTTAATATGTACCCACCTGATTTTGAAAGATGTTCAATTTTTGTAATCTTTCTCCCAGAGACACTCAATTCTGTGTTTAATTTCCTAAAATAGCTTTCTACAGTGACTGATCTTGAAAGCGCGGCATGTGCTGTAATTTTTTCAGTAGGATTAGCTAACCTCTGATCTTTAGGGATAGCTGTTAGTGTAACACTCTTTTCTCTATCCACATGAAATACCTTCCATTTTTCTGGAACAGGAATTTGAAAACTAAAAGAAAGGCCCTTCTTCCACGTACAGGATATTACTTGACGAGGTAGGAAAGAAAGTGTCTGGTGATTTATATACGTGACAGGTGGAAGTATTGCCATAATAACTTCTTAGGTTAATTTACTAAATATTCTACAAAAAAAGCATAAATATGTCTAGAAATAAATATGGCTACACATCTTCTTCTCCTGATGTTTTAGGAAAGGTGTTTTTACTAATTAAGTTTTCGATGGGTGATAATCGATAATTTTTGCTTCTCGTAGCATCTTAAGATAGATAGAAGAGGCAGAATTATACTCATTTATATTTGTTGTTTCATATTCTAATACAAAAAAATAAGGAGTTTTGCCAAGTATTAACGTAAAAAGATAGGTAATTCTTCCATTTTTTTCTTTCATCCATTTTATTAAATACTTACCATCGAAAAAAGGCCTCCCAAAGTTATATTTTCTGTTGTAACGTAACTCTATTCCAGAGGTTATTTTCTCGCAAAAAGTAAGAAAATTCATACTAAATATCACATTCGCTTCAACGGAAATGTGATGTCTTCTACATTCATTTTTACCTTCACCTTCACACCATTCCTGCAAGTGTACCCCATTAGAATCAACGTTATCAAAATGTAATCTCCATCTTTGGATATTAGGAATAACAAAAGAAATCAATTTAGGCGGCTGAAGAATGGGCTTCTGTGTAAGAGATATGGCCATAACTTATCCTTTCGAGTATAGAGTTTTTAGTACTATAGTCATGAAGAATAAAGATGTCTAGAAACAAAACATTCAATGTCTAAAGTAGGTTGCTGCTGCTTTTTCTTTTTGAGCTGGGTTTTTAGAGAAGGGTGAATTTGGCAGCCCCGAGTCTAAAACGAAGGGGCGATAGCCAAAGAGGGCTCGCCCTTATAGTCTTATACTATAACGTTGAACTTTTTTTTGGATTTTGTCTATGAAGAATTCTAAAAGCTAGTGACCTATCTCATTATTTGCAAATACATCTTACTGGAGTCCCGCCACAAAGCGGAGGCTCCACAGTAAAAGACTTTAAGAGTCTTTAAGAGAATATAGGACTTCATTTTTAGGAGAAGGATTTGCGCCAAATGGTGGTAGACCTTGCGCCAAATGGTGGTAGACCTTGCGCCAAATGGTGGTAGACCTTGCGCCAAATGGTGGTAGACCACAACTATTAATTTAATTAATTTGCTTCAATTGATTTTTGGATATTCCTTCGAACTTTTTTTGGTTGAGGTGGAAACGATATATTTTTTCTACGGTTTTACCTGTAATCTCCTCGTAGTTTTCTATCCAACCAACATCTATAGCCACCTGAAAACACTTATTTAGTATTTGTTCTATTCTCTTCCACTTTCTGTTTTTAATGTATCCATCTAACCTCAATCTATAGGATAAAGTCTCAATGGAAAACTCGATAGAAGTTGGCCATGTTTTTTTGTTTTTACCTTTTTGGAGGGTGGCTGTCTGAAGTATTAAGTCTGTGAAGGCATAGGCATATTTTGATGCGCCAGGCACTCTTAGTTTTATTTCCTGGTACATATCTGCTGGTTTTAGTACGAAATAAGAGTCGATTTGGTCTACAAGAAGCGGACAAGGTTCTACAACAAACCCAGAGTGCTTTCTTTTTACTGTTTCCCCTTTTAGACCTAAAGTTAGTTCTTCATCTTCTTTTTTTGTTAAATTCTCCCAACCTTCGTATATCCTAATAACAGGAGAGACGGTTTGAATTCTGTCAATAAACTCATTTCCCTTTTCGTATCTCACCCTTTTGCTGATTATTAAGTGGTTTTTTGTAGCTAGATCCTGGAGGGCTGAAAGAGCATTTTTTGATTCTCTTCCGCCAAACTCTAATTTTCCCCTGGTTGTTTTGTATTTTTTAATTCCATATGCTTCCAAATATTCTGCTCGAGTGAATTTGATTTTAGGAAGATATCCGGAAAATTTAAAGTCGTTGCGACCATCTAAAGTTCTTCCCTCGACATTTCCTTTGTATTTAGTATGGGCTAGGAGTGTTTGGACTGCATGCAGAGCCCGTCTATGTTTGGTATCTAAATCTAACCCTATTACTTGTATTTGAACGTTATTGTTTTTACAATCGTAGGGGAGCTTGGGGTCGCGTAGGGTTGGTTTGCTTCCATGTTTTGAAGACTCCAAATGCATTGGACTTTTTATTGGTGTGGGCCCAAAAAAGGAAAGTGTTTTTTTTGACTGGTTTTTTTTATCAGTTCGCTCAGTTAATAATTCTAATAGTTTTTTCCAGAATTCCCTTTCTTGAGATTTATTGAATTTTTCGTGGGTGTTATCTTTAGTGGTTAACCCAACAAATATAGGGAACCTAATTGTGTTTGTGGATTTCACAACAAGAAGAGGGGTTATGATTACAAATATCGAACCTTCAAAAGAAATATGTTGCTGTGAATGAAATTCTCCGTGAAAATTAATCTTTGAAAATGGAATATCTTTATCTTTAAGCAAGAGAATGTCCTTGGGAAGTTCAAATTCTAAATCGTTTTTTATGATTGATATTCGGCCTTCATTTATAGTATTTAAGATCTTTTCTTCGTTCTTTGAAAAATCTATTTTATGTTTAATCTGCGGCTTTTCTTTGGATAGTTGGCTTAAAGAATTATTTATATCGCGTTCTATGTCTTTCCATTTTGTTTGTACTGGATAGCTTGTTTCAATAAAGGGTTCAGTTTTGTTTATTTCTGGATAGCTTGTGTCTTCAATAGCGCTTTTTAGATTGCTGACAGCGTCTAAGATCAGATTTTGTAGAAATGGAGAAATTCTGTCGTCCCACATTTGAGCTAGTTTTTTTTGTGGGATTTGTTTCATGCGCGACTTTAATGGCGAAAGTGCATTTTTATAGTCTATTTCTAGTTTGAGTTCTTTTGTTTTTACCACTGCGGGTTTAACCATTTTAAGCATCCATTGTCTTTTTCTAATATTTGTGGGTCGATAATCTGAGTGAAGTTTGATTTAACCATTCGCATGGTTATTTGGTTTTTTTCCACCTTTTCTTCATCATTTTGTTTAGAAACGACGCGTTCTAAGTTAATTTGAAGTCTCACTCCGTCCGTGAGAGCACTAGACCCCCTTGCGGAGCCTTGGTCAGTAGCACTCCCGCTAAGTCCAGATTTATTCATGTGATGACCGAAAATGACAGTCGGGTTTCCTTTAAGTTCTATGGTAAACCTTTCTAATAGTTCGATGAATTCTGTGGCGGCTGCATTATCAGTCTCAGCATCTGCCCCTAAGAATCGTGAAATAGGGTCTAAAATTATGCACGACCACCCCTCGTCGGGTTCTTTATTGCGCAGCTCATTCAAAATGTTTTCATACATAGCTGTTGGAGTGCTTTTGTGAATGAATGAGGCTTGCATTCCAGTAAAAGACATCACAGACAACCGTTTAGAAATGAGTTCTATCTTTTCTTTAGACTTTTCAAAGAGCTGTTTGAATATTTTATTAATGAGTCTATGAATATCATCCTCTCCGTTTTCACCTAAACCCATGAATACTGCTCCAGGCTTTTCTATAGTATATTTATCTAGAAAAGCTTGTCCGCTGGTAATTGATAAGGCTAATTGTATTAACCAATGGGTTTTCCCCATACCACCAACACTTGCCAACATTGCTACAATTCCTTTGCGTATGAATGTCCGTTGTTTGCCTTGTTTATCTATGAAATTTACTAAGCGAGGCATCTCAGGAGCATCCTTTATAAGAAAGTTTGGGTCATTTTCGGACAGAAATTTTATTGTCAAAGTTTTCGATATGTTTGATACCGCCTTTTCCATCTTTTTAGCCCAGTCTAAGGATTCTTCTAGTTGTTTTTTTTTGTATAATAGCTCCAGAGCCTGATTTTTTTGGTTAGAGTTTTCTAATGCGTTAATTGATTCTTCTGTTTCTTCGTCTTCTGGTAAGATTTCTGTTAGTGCTTCTTCAGTTTTAAAAAGTTGTTCTAGAAAATAATCTGCCTTATAAGATAGTTTTAAGGCGTCAAATGTTTGCTCCCCTAATGGTAGTTTTATTGGTTTTATATCAAGCTCTTTAACAATTTCTCCGACTTCCTTTTCTTTTTCTATAGGAAAAATATAACCAACATCAATATAGTGCCCCTTCAATTCCTTAAATTTGTCACGTAACTCCCATAAACTCTTATTTTTTTTGCAAATGATAAGAAGATATTGTTTTTTTTCTGTTTGTGTAGCTGTTGTCATTAATTTTCTCCTTCTAATTCTTGTTCAATCTCTTCAATTGTGTGTAGAGATTCCCTTAATCCTTCTGGGAGTGATTCTATGATTTTTGTTTCAAACTCAGCAACCCCAATTGGCTTATTAATATCACGCAAATTTCACTCCTTTTTTATCTTTTCATTCCAGTCTAAAGATTTTTCTAGTTGGTACTTTACATCTTCTGTAGAGAATCCGCAAACGGATATTAAATCGTTGAAATCGTCGACCTTGATTCCTTCCGGGATGTTTGCCGAGCTAAAGTCCGGAATAGAGTATGTAAAGGGAGGTTCTACTTTGTGCAACGCATCCATGGCTGCTTTGCTATTGTCAAGTGCGAGCTTGATGCGGAGTGATGGGAAATTTTTCCGAATAGCGGCAACGGCAACGGCGATGTTCCCTGCCGAGCCTACGGAAGCAACAACAATTTTCTTTTCTAGAGCTTCCCAGATAGTCATGGCTGTTGCGACCCCCTCTGCAATGTACAGCTGCTCCCCTTCTTTAATGTCTCCAAGGAGAAAAAAGCTGCTTAGGTAGGAAATGTCCTTTAGAAAAAATTTTCCGTGTTCATTGATAAATTGCAGAGTCTGTAGTCTTCTTTCCGCGTTATAGAAAGGAATTACCAAAGAATGATTGCCGTGGTCGTCTTGCCCAAACCGAACTCCAGGAGGACTTGAAATTTTCTTTTTTGAAAGATAGGGGTGTTTTCCAGTTTCCGAGCACTTGTTCCAACGGTCGTTAACAGAAATCTTAGAGTGTTCACTAGAGGTCTTGTGAGGGAGTTTTGGCGCTGAGCTTGGCTCTCTAGTGAAGGATAGGTGATGTGGATGGAACTGCGACGCTAATTGCTCTACTGCATCTCGAAATTCCAGGCCTGAGGATTTAGCATAAAGGTCGATTAGGTCGCCTGTTGCGTTACAGCTGTGGCAGATATATAAATGGTTTTCTTGGCTAATTGAAAGACTTTTTTGTTTATTTCCTTTGTGAATAGGGCAATAGTCTCTAATTTCTTTTCCAGAGGCTGTTGGAGAGCTTTTATGGTATCCAATAAACCTTAATACTTCGGTAGGCTCTAGCTGTTCATTTAATTCCCTAGCATTCATTGTCACTCGTTTTCTACTCCCATAAATCTTTCCAGTTCTTCCTTGGGCAGGCGCCAGGCGCCTCTCTCTATTCTCCTTTAGCTTTTTTCTTTGGTTGCTCTTCTTGGAGAGGCACCACTTTAGGCATCAATTGGCCTTGTATAATTCCTAGATGGCGACTTATCTCTATAACATTATTAGTAAGATTAGATATATCTGTTTTAACCGCAGATAGATCTTCTTTAGTAGCACATTTCTCTTCTAGTTTATTTATTTTCTTCCATAGTAAATACATTAGAGCACCTAAAGGAACTATTATTGCAGCTAAATCTTGTATATTTAAATTCATTTTATTTCTCCTCTCTTTATTTTACCATTTCCCTTCATTTCCGGAAAAGTAGATTTCAGGTCCTTTGCAAGTTTTTCAATCGTCTTAGCTCCCCAGCCTTCTTCTTTTTGCCTCTTCTGAATTGAGATACCTATATCCCAATAGAGTTTGATTAGCTCTTGATTGACAGAAACAGCAGCTTTTAATTGAGAGGATAGAATTTTATCTTTGATGCTCTTTAAAAGAACCTTGTACTCGTTAGACAAGATTGCCTTTTCTTTCTGAACTGGTTTTTTGTTCATGCTTTTTTACAATCCAATTTTAGCTGCTGAATTCGCCTCAAATTCTCTATGCATTCTCTCATATTTTCTAAGAGTGTCAATATTTGTATGGCCAGTCTGTCTCATAATCCATGTTTCTGGAGTGCCTCTTTGAATTGAAGAGGTGACGTGTCCAGCCCTCAAACTATGTCCGGCAATATTATCAGCAAACCCAAATGGCCTGCATCTCTTTTTAAGCATTAAAGCTACCGATCTACCGCCTAAACGTTTCCGTATAATTGTGCCACTTTTAGCCACTTGAAGAAAAACAGCACCTTTTTTGATTTGGGCACAATGCAACCATAATTTCAGGTTTCTAACCGGACAATACTCTTCATTTGATGAAAACGGAATATCAACATGTCTTCCAGCGCCTTCTTGATCTGTTTTTGATTTAGGAAGGAACACAGACACCCCATTTTGTTCAAAATAGAGATGCTCTACATCAATTCCTACAAGCTCAGAGCGTCTAAAGGCTCCTGAAAAGCCTATGAGAATCATCGCTCTATCTCGAACTTCTATTGGTTTTACAAAGGGTCCAATTGAGTCAATAAGAAGACGAATGTTTTCAGTTGTCAGTGGAAGTTTGCGTGTTTGTTGAATTCCATGTTCTCTTTTGATACCAGACATCGCTTTTCGTATTTCTCGGTGTCTAGTATCAACATTGATACCCTTTTCAAAGTAAAAATGTCTGAGTCCAGCTATATAGGTAGAAAGCGATGCAGGCTTTAAAAGTTTAGCCTTGGCCATTGAGCAAATGAATAGTCCTATCAAAAGCTCGTGGTAAAATTGATATCCCTCTTGTGGTGGTATGATAGGATCATAATTATGTTCTTGGCACCATGTTGTAAACCTTGTCCAAGCAAATCGATATACGCGAATGGAATTGGGAGACTTTGATTTTTGGACATACTCAAAAAAATCGTTAAACTGCTGCTTTTTGTATTCTTCAAGATTGTTTTTACCCAACTGTTTTATAGCGTCCATTGAAGCCCTCCTTTTTCCGTTAACATCTACTTAACGGTACCAATATATCCCGTTACAACATTTTGAGTAAAGATGAAAATAACCTTGCATCTTATTGCTTTTCAAAATAAAAATATTTTTTGCCAATCCTAGGGAGCTCCTGCATGCTATTCAAGAGCTTTTACATATAATCAAAGGTGTGATAATATCTAGCAAGAAAATGTAGAAAAAAAGGTTTTTTCTATTCAAGAGCCTTAAAATAGATGTTCATTTTTAAAACAAATCAAAAGGAATATAGTTATGGCTTCAAATACGAGAAAAATTGATCCGAATGTTGGTGTTTTTGATTATAGTAATCAAATTAAATCTAGGACCCTTAAAGTTTATATGTATCTAACTGATATCACATCTGCATGGATAGATGGGGATGGTATTACGGTTACATTTTTTGATGGAAAAAATATGATTTTTGAATTACCAAAACAAACACAATATGACTTTAGTGCTTTCATGTTAAATAAAAAGCAGGAAGGATATTATCTTCAAAATATGAGCGGTACTATAACCATTGATCTTAAGAAAAAAGAGACGCCTACACTTGAAAAAACAATATTAAACGAACAAAACGAACACAATTATGTTAGGAACAATTATAAAGTTTTACAAGAGAGGATCATAGCATCTATTACATCAAATCCCGAACTTTTTGCTTTTTTCACTAATATAACAACAAAGTATGATGATGAGACGGGTCAGATTTCACTAAAATGTATAGGAGCCTGTACACTAACTTCTACTTATCAAGGAGATAAGAAATTCTTTGAACAATGTTTCTACGCAGATGTGGCACAATTCTCGCAAATAGCTAAACATTTGCCACCATATCTAGCAAACAGACGCTGGAATACAAAGGACCAAACGATATTTCTTTTTCCAGAGGGTGCACATGTAAATGAAATGCATTGTGGTGATAAAAAACAGTTTCAGCGTCGGGGAGAGGGTTTTACATTTTCATGGAGACTATCGCAACACTTGGAGGATGACAAGGAATTCCGCAGTTTAGTAAGAGATGGTCTGGAAGAGATGAACGACTTTAAGATGGGTATTGAGTTTTACGACGGACCAAAACCAGAAATGGATTTAGACTCTGACACATATGTATGGATCGACACAACTACTGGGGAGTATACATTCAACTTGCAAAGATATGATGCTATGGAAGACGAACTCCTTACACGTATTAATCAGATGCTCCTAATCGATTGCAACAAGCAGGACACCCACATCGGGGACGAGGATCAACTCTGGAGGGGGGAGAAATTGGAAAAGAAAAAAAAGCCATCTAATACTAGTATACAAACAATGCAAATCACCCCCCTTAATATTTGAGGGTGTAGATGGAAAGAATTGCCTCAAAGTTGGCTTCATCTAAAGAAAGACTAGGTTGGAGGATCTTCTTGAATCCTAGATAAAGCCCTCTCCACAAGAGAAAGCACTCCTTCTAGGCTCTTTTTCTCTTTGAGCTTTCTTATCTCACGAAAAATTACCTTCAAACGCTTTACATCATTTAACTTAAAGTTAGAGAATTACACAAATAAGTATTGGACGATCAACTGTGTACAAAGTAATGCAAGAGACTTAATAGCTGAAATTGCTTAGCGTACGTTTTCGTACCGTTGGGCTTCAAACCCCTTAAAACATTTTGAGTAAAGATGAAAATAAACAGGGCATTTATTGCTTTTCAAAATACAGAAATGTATTGATAATGAATATGAGCTTCCAAAAAGCAGTATATGCAATGAAAATAATCTCAGTCGTTAACCAAAAAGGTGGCAGCGCTAAAACTACAACAAGCGTTAATCTTGCCGCTGCTTTAGCAGAGAATGGAAAGAAAGTTCTATTGATGGATATAGATCCGCAAGGATCTGCTAGTAAATGGCTCCGTTGCTCAAATACTGAAAAAGGCATTTATGATGTTTTTGTAGAAAATACCAGTATTTCTGATATTGTTGTAAAAACAATAATTACTGGTCTTTACATGATTCCTTCAAGTCAATGGCTTATTGGTTTAGAAAAAGCTTTAGCCTCGGAAGTGGGAGCAGAGACTATTTTAAAACGAAAACTTGGAGAATTAGAAAGACAATGGGACTATATACTGATTGATTGTCCTCCGGCATTAGGACTTTTATCTTTAAATGCCCTTGTAGCAGCGCGCGAAGTTTTAGTTCCTCTTGAGACTAGAGTCATGGCTTTAGACGGCCTTGCTCAGCTGTTAAAAACAGTGGATACAGTGAAACAAAGATTGAACCCTGAGCTACTTATCAATGGAATAGTGGCATGTAGAGTGGATAAAAGAACACGACTTTCGATGGATGTAATGAAAGAGCTTAAGAAACGCTTTGAAAACATGTTATATAAGACCTATGTTAGAGAAACGGTTAGGTTGGCAGAGTGTCCTAGCTTTGGTCAACCCATTACACTGTATGATTCTAAAAGTCCCGGGACTGAAGATTACAGAAATTTAGCAAAAGAATTCATTAGCAGGAACAAGAGATGAGTAGACAAACGATCGGAGAAAATCCATTAGACGCATTTTTGACCTCAATAGAAAAGCCTCAGTCAAAAAAGAAGCCGAAGTTGCATTTTGACAAACAAAAAATACCTTTAGCAAAGAAAAATAAGAATCAAAGGTTAACAATTCAAATTTCTGAAGAGGTTCTTGAAAAGGCCAAAAATGCTGTGTACTGGACTCGAGGATTAACTTTGGCACAGCTTACTGAGAACGCGTTAGAAGAGGCTCTTTTTGTTTTAGAAAAGAAGTCCGCTGTCTTTGATGATTTTACTGGAGAGGCACTCAAAAGCAAGGGGGATCCGTTTCCTGATAGAAAAGAAGAGCTAAAGAGTGGACGGCCCGTTAAATAGTTCTTCTGCTTTTTTAGGCTGTGGGGCTTTTAGTTTGCCTTTGTTTGAAAAATATATTACAGGTTTCTCTTTGGTATACGCAGCACTAACAGGAAACAATGCTGTTAAGGTTATTAGAGAAAATCCGAGCAAAAATTTACTTATTTTTTTCATCAGACTTCTTTCGAAACTAAAATTTTGGTTATACTGTATTCATTCCAACGAGCAGGAGAAGATAAAATCTTAGATAATCAAAAATTTAGACGATGAAAAGTTTCGTCGTTTAACAGGTGTTAAGCGCATTATATTTGCGAAATAGACGTAAAAGATTCGGCCTTCGTTTTAATTTAATCGATGGAATTTACAATCTGGAGCTAAGTTAATGAGTTTCGAAAGAAGTCTATCGATTCTTTTTCCCATCTTTAAATCCATACATGTAAGAGAAGCCATTAAAATATCTTGGTCTTTTACCGTTAAATCCATCATAGTAGCCTTCATAGTAGCCTTCATCATATATATCAGCTTCATCTAGTCCTTGCTGATTGCCTTCTTTTTCTTTCTGATTAACCCAAAATCCATACATGTAAGAGACGTCATTAAAATATCTTGCTCTTTTGCCGTTAAATCCATCAAAGAAGCCTTTATCATACATATCACCATCATCTAGTCCTTGCTGATAGCCTTCTTTTTCTTTCTGATTAACCCACCATGAAAAAGGCTTTTTCTTACCATTCCACGCAGCTTCATAGCCTTTGTCATACCGATTGTTGCTATCACATCCAACAAGACCCAATCCAATTGCTACCATAATACAATAAATAACCCATTTCATGCTATTAGCTCCTATACTTTAAATACCATAAATACCGGTATTTATTCGGGGCCCCTTATCGAGTACTTCCCTGATACCTACCCCACACATCGTAATGTTTAATTTCTCCGGAATAAGGATCTCTTTTTGAATATCCTTGATGTCTACCCCACTCATCAAAATAATCTTTACGAGAAGGATCTATACCATACATATCTGCATAGCCCAATGACATTAGCATCAAAGAAGCCAGTGATGTATAAAATAACTTTTTCATGTTTTTCCTAATTTCAAATTAATAACAATACTAAGCTAAACTAAATGATTAATTTATGAAAGTATAGACTTATAGCTAGTTTATTATCTAGGTACAAACTTTTTTTAACTCAAATTTGTATGTTGATTAATTGATACGCCCTTAAAAAGTCAGAGCAAAATTGCGAAATTTTCTGTATGACAAACCCACACCAAAAAACACTTTAAACACATGCATTAACTCTAATGACATAAATACATGCATTTATGTAATGTGAGGTTTTACTGGCATTGCCTTATTTGGAGTGATTACTTGGATATTACACTTAGAGATTATCAATTAGAAGCCGTTGAGCAGATTTTAGAAAATTATAAAAAATGTGTTGAAAGACAACTTATAGTACTACCCACAGGTAGCGGAAAGACCATTATCATGGCAGAATTAGCTAAAAGAATGGGTAAGAGAACTCTTCTTTTAGCTCATCGTGAAGAACTTATTTCTCAAGCTATCTTAAAATTCAAATTAGTGTGGCCAGATGTAGACTGTGGAATTTGTATGGCTGACCAAAATGAATACGAAAGATTCGTAGTTATGGGAAGCGTCCAGTCTTGCTACAGAGAAGAGCGCCTTGCACTACTAAAGAATCAAAACTTTGAATTACTACTAATTGATGAAGCGCATCACGCCAGCGCATCTTCATACCAAATGATTATTGAAGCCCTAGGTTTTTCTGCTTCTTCTGCCTCAAAAAAACTTATGGTTGGCGTTACAGCCACGCCTATGCGCTCCGATGCAAAAGAGCTTGGAAACATCTTTGACAAACAAGTTTACAACGTGCCAATTGGAAGTATGATGCAACAAGGATATTTATCACCTGTTACAGGGCGGAGAATTCTTACTAAAACTTCTTTAAAAGGTGTACATACAAAATCAGGAGACTTTGCAGTTGGAGAACTTTCTGAAGTGATAAACACACCAGAAAGAAATCAGTTGGTTGCTAGTTCTTACTTGAAATATGCAAAGGATCGAAAAGGTGTTGTGTTTTGTTGTGATGTTCAACATTGCAAAGATCTTGCAGAAGCTTTTCAGCAGACCGAAATTACAGCAAAAGCTATCTATGGCGACATGGACTCTCTTGAAAGAAAAGACACGCTCACGGGCCTTAAAAATGGTCAAATTCAAGTTGTTACATCTTGTGGAGTTTTAACAGAAGGATTTGATGAACCAACTGTTAACTGCATTGCCATGGCACGACCTACAAAATTTAAGGGTTTATACATTCAATGTATTGGAAGAGGACTACGGATTCATCCATCTAAAGCGGATTGTCTTGTATTAGATTTTTCAGATGAAGGACACAATCTAGAAACAATCGCTAGCCTATCAAAAACCATCCCAGAAGCAAGATATATTGATAGCAAGCCAAAAGAACACTTAGAAGAAGCAGACAAACGGCAGCATAGCTTACAAATCACAAGAGAATGCGATGAGGAATTTAATATTCTCGGATCCGCTCGTTTTATTTGGATTCCTATTGGAGATGGTGAATGGTCTTTAGCTGATGATGAAGGCAATGAAATTGTGCTTTGTCCACAAGGGGATGGTTATATTGCTCGACTCTTTTGGAAAAACGGCCGCAGCCAACAATCTGTCTTAGTAACTACCCCCATTCCTATAGAGTATTGCTCAGGAGCTTGTGAAGATTTTGCTAGAAAACATTTTAAACTCAACTTTGCTTCACTAGATTCTCCTTGGATTAACACACGAGCAGATGCAACTCCTAAACAAATAACGCAACTAATTAAAATGGGAATCACTCCAGATGAATTCTCAAAACCCCAAGCATTCATGAAAATCAAAGAAGCCATTGCTTTAGAGAAAAAGAGAGTTCGCTTATATGGACAAGAACCGGCAACGCCTAAACAAATTAGCTTTCTAAATCGTCAAGGATTATGGAAAGAAACAATGACAAAAAGTGAAGCTACTCATGCGATTTCAATGTTTGTGAATAAAGACAGGGCTTTGAATAGACGTAAAAGAGGTAAATTCAGTAAAAGAAGTTATAGATGAAATACATGTATTTATTGTAATACCAGCAAATAAAACAATTCATTGGAAAGTATAAAATGGCTCAACAGGCAACAAAGAAAAAGTCGAACAGTAAAATAGAAACACAAAGTTCATTATTATCAAAAGAAAAAATTGCCTTAGTTTATAAATATGACAAAAAAAGCAATACAGACAATAAGCTAGAGCTATCAACAGAAGCAAGGCCAGAGAAACCACATTTGGCATTTTGTATAAAAGGAAAGTCTGCCAAAGAAAAGGGGTATAACAATCTTTTATCAGCAATGATTTGTAATATTTTTGGAGTTACAGAACCAAATGTAGCCTCTTCAATCTTCAATGATTGTGTTAATGCGATATTAGACACAACAAGCTTTCTAAATATGCCTCCAGAACAAGCTAAGAGGGGGTTAGAGCGCATTGTCACTGATACCTTGAGCTTATTTAAAGAATTTTGTCCAAGAGATGTTTTTGAACTTATGATGGTGTCGAAACTCATCATTTTACATTTTATGAGCAACAAAGAGTTTATTTCTTCTTCTTTGGCTTCTTGCTTAGAGACAAGAGGCATGCATCAATCAAGGGCTATAAAATTAAGTCGCCTTTGGTTGGAGTTTAAAGAAAAATTAGATAAGCACCGAAAACCAGATCAACAAATTACAGTAGAACATGTGCACATCAACAATAGTGGACAAGCAATTATCGGTTCTCAACTTCATGCTGGAGGGGGGTAGGTAAAAAATAATTGGTGATACCCCTTGCAAACAAAATAGGAAAAGAAAATGTCTAGATGTAAAGCTAAAAGTAAAAGAAGCAAAGAGCAGTGTAAAAACAATTCGGTTATCGGAAAAAGCGTTTGTAGGATGCATGGCGCATTTTCAGGTCCTAAGACAGCTCCAGGTATTCTTTGTATAAAAAAAGCCAACACAACGCACGGAAACTACTCTAAAGAGGCTATTATGGAAAGGAAGGCATTTAGAAAGTTTATGAATAAGCAAAAAGAAGAACTAAAGGCTTTATAAAAGGCAAAGAATGGAACTTCTAACTTTATTGAAATGCAGCTGAGTCTTTTTAAGTATGAAGATATATACAAAAAATGGACTAGAATTTGGGTTTCACTTACTTTTGGGAAGGGGTTTTAATCTAGTCCCTCTATTTGATGCTGAAGATGACTCAGGCCATCGATATATATATATATAACATTTCGGTTAGAAGACCCAGTGCGCCCACAACGAGAATTCCCTTTATTCCAGTAATATCGCTCGTAAGTGCTAGTATTGCGGTTCCAAGCAAAAGAAATACGGCGGCGCCATCTACAAGCCTATTCTTCAAATGTCGCCGATCCTCTATCATTCTGTGCAAATCTCGTTTAATAAAACTGTAGGGATTATAAGTGGCGATTGCATGTGTTATTTCATTCAACATATACTATATCCTCTCGTAATTATGTTTTAATTTATAGAATTTGGGTCGCAATGGTTGTATTAAAGAGAATGATATCTATTTCCGTTAATTTTTGTCTACGATAGCTAAGAAAGAAGCAGGGCTAACTCATTAAAATGTTTTTATAATTCCACAAGTTCTTTTTTAGAGTAAGTATTACGAGAGAGAATCCCCGATAAATTTCTGTTTTCCATACATAATTTGAGCTGCAAAGGAAAAGGTATTTTAGGGAAAGGTGTTTTTAAGAATTAGGTTTGGGAGGAGGGATATCGACAATTTTTGCATTACGTAACATTTCAAGATAGATACCGGATTCAGAATTGTATTTAAGTTCACTTCTTGTTCTATATTCTAATACAAAAAAATAAGGATCGAGTCCAAGAATAAGTGAAAATAGGTAATAGAGACTTCCACCATCTTGTGCGACCCATTTTACCAAACAAG
>SDBT01006699.1_pt1 | contig 19058 bp, 22 predicted proteins | sample 2277101 | NCBI WGS metagenome assembly SDBT01 (sample SAMN10404973, study PRJNA504765) | marine sediment metagenome | isolation source: marine sediment core GS10_PC15, 103 cmbsf | place: Arctic Ocean: Southern Knipovich Ridge | collected 2010 | reverse complement strand
GTCCATGTCAATAATTACTGCGCTGATAGTATCTCCTCTTTTAAAAGCATCCCGTGCGGAACGGTAATTTTTTACCCAGGAGACATCTCTCAAGTCAATATATCCCTCCACATTTTCTTCTATTTCCACATATGTTCCTTCTTTAACTAAATGTTTTATTTTAACAGTTAACTTCTGGCCGACAAAATATTTAGTAGAGATCTCATCCCACGGGTTGGGGAGAACATGTTTTAGATCAAGAGTTATTTTTTTATTTAATTTATCAATGCTGGATATTTTGAATTCTACAATATCATTTTTTTTCACTACTTCAAATGGGGTTTTAATATATTTGGCCCATGTTAAGTTCTCTTTTGATATATACCCCTCAATACCCGGTTCGAGTTCAACAAATACACCGGAATTGATGATCTTTACAATAGTCCCTTTTGCGATCATTCCTTCCTGGAATTTTTTATCAATAGTATTCCATGGATTACTCTGTAATTTTTTTAAACTTAATAAGATTTTTTCTTCATTTTTGTCAAAAGAGAGAACACTTCCTTTCACTTTTTCATTTATTGATACAATTTTATCAGGATCAACATTCCTGCTCCAGGCCAGTTCGGATTTCGGGATAAAAGCATCAATTCCGCCCAGATCAACAAAAATGCCGAAATTTTTAATATTTTTTACAATACCTTCAAGCACGCTCCCTTCCTCAATGGTTTCCAGGATCTCTTTTTTCTTTTTATTATTGATTTCATTTAAATATAGCCTTCGTGACAGGATGACTTTTTTCGTTCTATCTTTAATATCTATTATTTTAAACATTAACTGTTTCTCTTTTATCTCTTCAAAGTTATTCACCCTTTTTATATGGCTGAAAGGCAGGAGTGCGGGAATTCCAATATCAACCTTATAGCCGTTATCCATTTCTTCTGTTATTTTTCCTGATATATACGGCGAGGTGTTAAAAAGTTCGTTGACATTGTTCCACACTTTTATGAATTCAGCTTGTTTGTGAGATAGTATTATGTTGCCGTTTATTTCATCCTGTTTTAAGACAAGAACTTCTAAACTATCATTAACTTTAGGTTCTCTCTCAAACTCGGATAAGTCAATCTTTCCTTCCATTTTATATCCAATATCCAGATAGACCAAATCTTTTTCAATTTTAATAATTTTGCCATTTATAATATCGCCTTCCTGTACAGGATTGATTTCAACATTTTCAAGTTCATTTAATTCAAAGTTTTCCATATCCATATGTTCCTCATAATTTGTTGCAGGTATTCTTTCTTCAATACTATCAAGAAATAATTTGGCATTAGTTCCGTCTAAAATAAACGTAACCATGTGGTCTTGACTGTTTGTTGTCGTTGAATTAGAACCGATTTGAATATCATCATCTCCACTAACTCGTAATAGTACACTTACAGTCCTATTAGGCCATCTTTGAAGAGTGATTGAATTAACAGCTGTAGCACCTGCTGCATTTTCATTCAGATGAACGAGATCCTCCTCACCCCCTGGAGTGTCATCTCCGTTTATCCATACGTTGATTGATAATTCAGTAGTATGAGTCAGTGTGGTAGGGTTAGAAAACAGGTTAGGATTAAGCCCTGTGGGGTCTGCATGAAACGCATTATTTAATATTCCGGGGTCGTAATCAATAGGGCCGTTTATCTCTGTTAAATTAGGCCCTGCTCCTAGGTGCGATTCATTATTTTCCAGCTTATAATAAAGGTCAGCACCACCAAAAGGATCAAATAGTCTTATGTCAAAACACTGATAATCTCTCTTTATTCGATATCTTATCTTAATTTTATTATCTACTGTCTTGTAACTATAGTAATGAGTCCACATATACCGTGACTCAAAAGTTACTTTCATCTGCTTGCCAAAACTAAATGGGCTTGTGATATCGAAATTAGAATTATAAGTGTTCTCTAAATCCCTGATTAAGTATTCAAATATCTTTCCTTTCGCATTAGTAAAGCAAATTCTTTGATCTATAGGAACTTGATTCACATTGGATATATCACCATCAAACTCGTAGAAGTTTTCAACAATAATATTTTCTTTAAAGGAAGCTTTTCTATGTATTACGGTGGGTATAAGCATAGTGTATTCATCATGGTAATCCATTTTATTAGTTGAACTATTGAATTTAGGCACATCATAATTCCAATATGCTGCTGTTCCATTTGTAATATTTACTGTTCTATTTTTTGCCCTCATTAACTTACTTCCATCAAAGATTCTAGTATATTCATAAGCAGTCTTTTCAAATGAATTGCCATCCCATACACTGAATATTGTTTTGGTATTGTACACCTGGATTTTAACTTTCTCATCAAGTGCTACATAAATAGAACTAGCTAATATTACTATTAATAAAAATCCTATGTAATATTTCTTAGACAACATAACTCACCTGCAAATCCTCAATATATGTTTTTTCTCCTCCTTGACCTAAAAATATAATCCTAGCTCTTAAATCAGTTCCTTGAGTGGTGAATGTTCTCTCAACTCCTTTAGTGAACTCTTCCCAGCTAGTACCTCCATCTGCACTAAGCCAATACTTGATTAAATCTCCTTCAGTATATTTGGTTTCTGTTGAGTTTACAGTAGCTCTTATTACAGTCTGTGAATTTAAGAATATAGTCTTGAAGTTGGCTATAGAGGTATATTGTCTGCTTTGGTCTGTCGCAGTATTCATAGCTAACCTAAATGTTGTCGTATTCCAATCAGCAGTATTAGGAGCATCAGTGTCCTTAAAATCTTCATCTCTAAAGTGGTCTCTAAATGTATTTAAGGGATTAACCACTCTTATTCTAATTTCTACTCTTCCAGAACCACCCACAACTTGCTGTCCACCACCCCCAGTTCCAGTATTAGTTCCAACTATGCCATTAGTTGAAGTCCCAACTATCCAAGCATTACCTAGAGTATTATTTTTAACAATAGTAGATTGTTCTTCTACACCTACAGTTTCAAAATAATCTGCATCTAAGAAGAAAGTCACATCTGGGTCTTTTCCTAATTGGTCTCTTATTGCAGCAGTATCTTTAGTCATTTTAAACGCTTTTTATAAAATATTTCTTTGAGACTATTAAATCTTCAGTTCCATTATTAGTAAAACTTCTCCCAGTAAATACAACCCTATCATAATTAACAGGGGTTGCACTTTGTTGTAGTTCAAATTCCTTATAAGTAGTTGTAGTCCCCCCTGTAGAAGGCAAAGTATAGTCTATCTTGATAGTCTTACTAGATGTAGTTGCATTTGATACTGCTAATAATGTAGTAGCATCAGCAGTTTCAAGTCCAGTATCACTTTCTAGACTAGCTGTTCCACCGGTGCCTAATTGTCCTTTGTCTATATCAGCAATTATTAAATCCCTTATTCTGTTTATTCCTTCAAGTAATAATGTCATGTTACCACATCTCCTTCTATTATAGCTTCTTGGTCTTGTTCAATTTGCATATTTGAAAACCATCCATGTTTATTTATGGTGTCTCTAACATCCATAACCCTAATTAATTCAGCATCTTGTCCTGTATTCTTATTAGTTACCTTCAATAAAGAACCTACTGTAACAATAGATCCTTTACGGTCTATAGTCCCTTTATATCTGGCATTAGCTAATCCTTGTACTAAACCTCTAGCTCTAGCCTTCCCCACCTTAGATATTTCAGTTCTTAAAGCAGCATTATATGTAGAATCACTTGTTACCGTAACTCCCCAAACAGTAGCAAAATTATAAGCTTTAGCTTTATAATTATTACCTCCAAAGGTGAAATCAGTTTGAGTATTATCTAAAATGAGATTATCTGCATCAATCTCTTGCTTGATAAGTGTTTGAGCAATATCAGTCATAGCAATAACTTTCATCTTCTTGGTCTTTACATTAGAAGTTTCTTCAACATGATAATCAAGAGTTCCCTTTCCAAGTAAATCTTCACCGCCCCTGAATATTATGAAATTAATGGTATCAAATACTTTCTTATCTAATTTGTAATTAGTTATTCCTGTTGTAGTTCCTATCACAATAGTATTTGCAGCAGTAACAGTATCATCCGTTTCAAACCAATGGAGTCTATTCAATTCATCCACAAAATATAAGAAAGGTCTACCATATACTATATCGGTAACATCAGTAAGTTCATCAGAAGTATTAAGATATTCTATTTGGCTTAGTTCATTCATCCATTCATATACTGGTTTCCACACTTTAGCCAATACAGCAGTTGGAAAAGTAGTATCAGAATTAACTCCCCCTTTCTCAGTTGTTGCTTTCCTTGTTTCTTGGATGAAACCCCCTTCGCTTCCACCACCAGAACTATTTCCTAATCTTGCATCCACATCATACTTTGCCCCTGCATCCCCTCCAGTGCCAAAGAACTCACCATTTTGATTCTGACTTGAGAACCTAACCACCTTTTGAATAGCGTGTGGCGTATCTAAACTATCTGTATCTGTAAATGCTCTTGCTAATAATCTATTGAATAAGATATAACATTTATCTGCTGACTTAATCTTAATTGGTGTCCCTTTAATATTTTCTTCAACATTAAATTCTATAATATAGTAAGTTCCCTTCAAATCATTTGAGGTAGGTTCTGATATAATATTGCCATCATGTTTAGTAACATCATTGTTCCATACTATGCTCTCAACATCAGACATATTATCGGTATATTTAAGGTAAATCTTTATTTGGTCTTGTTCTTCAAACTTAATAATTTTTTGCCCATCTATATATTTATGGTTTACATCTTCAGCACTATCGAAAGAAACAGCAGGATTCTTTAAGGTGATTAAAGCCACATTGTTCTTTATATCTATCCCCCTACCTACATTCATATCTACTGAATCTGTTATGTTATTTGCAATGGTTGGCTCATTAACTCTGAACCACAATATCTTTTTTAATAAAACACTCATATTGTACTTGTCTCCACTTTTAATACAATCCCTCTAAGAGTATAAGTTATGATATCTGAACCAGGTATTTGTCTTGGTTGTATATCAAAAAAGAACACATGGAGATGGTAGAAATTATCTGAAATAGTAAATGCTGATTTCTCTGCATTTGTAGTCTGATGACCGAACTTAGAGTTCAAAGCTAGTTGATAAATTAACTGACCATTGTTATTCTCTGCTGAAGCAGAAGTATAATCATACCATATAAGTTTATATCCGTTAGTAGCTATAGAGTCTAATAGATGTTGGACTTTAGCCATATCAGAAGCTACAGATGATTTTAACTTACAAGTAAGTTGGAACTGTATATTCTCTATACTACCTAGATTAACTTCTGCTGGGATAGCAGAACCTAATTCTGGTTCGCTAGAGATATTCCTCCTCAATGATGGTACAAATTCTGCTGTCTGCAAAGTTACTGCTGTACCACTATTCATCCTGTTTCCCGAACTAGCTTGTGTACCTTCGTTAGTTGGTTTTATATATCCCACATCTTGTATTTTTATTGAACCCATGTTAATCACCTGTCATCTCCGCTTACTGAAGAAGATTGTGTATCTTCCTCTAATGTACTTTCCCTAAAAGAGTTTAATCTTCTTTCAAACGAAGCAGTAACATCATCATTAGATTTAATCAATGTTTCATTCTTAGCTATGATACTATCTGTTGAGGCAAGAAGCCCATTTGTCTTTTCACCAGATATGATATCCATTTCATCTCCTTGTGATTCTAAACTATCCACTAAACCGTCTTCTCCAGTTATTGTATCTATAACATTATCTGTTTGAGGGATTAAATCTTCTTCCATAACAGTAGCTAAAGTCCCAGTACTTGTTCTAGCTGCATCAATTCGTTTGGTTACTTCCTCTGGAAATAGTATATCCATCTGCTTTTCTAATTGGGGTGTGATCCCCAATAGTTTGCCCATGATAGAATCACTGCCTAATCCTAATCTTTCAGAAATGATTGAAACAATATTTGTTGTAGGGAAGAAATCTTTTGCTTCTTTTATCTCAGCTATTTTCTCCATTAATTTAGGGACTCCAAATTGAAGCCCTTTAAAGACTAAGAAAAATGGGATAGCATAACCTAATCCTGCTGTCCAAATTATAACTCCTGTTGCTAAAGCCCCAAATACTCCTGCAAGGTCGCCATCTTGAAAATCCTTCCACCCTTGGAACGCTAACCAAAAAGTGAAACCTACAGCCAATAAATTAGACATAAACATTAATGTTCCTTTTATAGTAGATAATTTACCTAATATTGTACCAGAACCCCGTAGAAAACCACCTATCCCAAATATTGCATCCCAACCTAATTTGAATTGACCAATTAACATCATTCCTGTGCCAAGAATAAATAATCCAGCAGATACAGCCAAGAATGTAATTTTCCAACCAGCACCCATCTGAGCAAAGTTATTGATTACTCGGATAATTCCATCAATAAAATTAATGAAAAAATCGGTATTGAGTGCATCAAAGATACTAAATTTAAGAAATTCCCACGAAGCTGAAAGTCTTACTGTGGCTTGATTCAATCCTGAAGTATTATCCTCTGCTCTTTTGAATGTATCAAATACTGAACGAAGCACACCACCAAAAGCTCTTCTTAACGCCATACCTCCAAACAACAATGAAAGCAATCTCATATCAAAAGTAGCTGCTCTCTTGTTTAAACCACCCATAGACTTACCAACCGCTTGTACTGCTTTATCCATAGAAACAAACTTCCCAGTTCCTGTTTCAATTATCTTGCCCATAGAATTCATCTTTAGGTTTACCTTTCCTAGTCTCTCATTAAAGGCTGCCAATCTAGTTGCTTTATTAAAGTTAGACATCCCCCTAGTTATATGGTCTATACTTTTCCCAACTTGGTTAAGTTTTTCAACTGCATTACCAGTAGCGTTTACTGCTATGTTTAATGTCTTTGTACTAGCCATCTGATTTTAATCCAAACCTTTTAGCATCTAAATCAAAAGCGTGCAATAGGTTTTCTTGTTGATTAAAGCGTTTCATTATGGGGTACTCTCCAGTTATTCTAACTTTATAATAATATTCTACCAATGCAATGTCTTTTGCAAGTTCAACAGTTTTGTCCTCTTCTTCATCTTCCATCTCGTCAAGCATATCAAGTATTTTCTGTTTCTGTTCTGATGGTTTCTTTTTATTTATTTTATGTTTTTTTTTAATTCACCTAATTTCTCAGGAGTTGTCCATCTAAAAGCAACTAGGAAGTCCTCTACAATCTGATTTATATTTACTCCTATCCACCTTTTAAGGGATTTTTGATTCTCCTCATCCATTGAAGTTTCACTTCTCATAACCATCTTAAAATAGAGTTCACCAACTAATTTAAATAAGAGAGTCTGGTCTCCTGCCTTCTCTGCTTGGGTTTTTGCTGCTAAAAAGTTGTAGTTATCATTCTCTTCTGGTTCTAAGATATGAGTTATCTTACCTATTGTATGTTCCCACTTTCCTATCGCTTCCTGATATTTATTTTCCATTTCATTTTCCTCCATCCCCTATTAAAGGGATTTCTTCTTCTTTATTTTCTTTTTCTTCTTCAGCAGATTGTTCCGTTTGTTCGTCACCATTGCTGATTAAATTGTCATAAGCTTGGGCTTTTAAATGGTCAGACCATATCTTAGCCCAATAGATATCGTTATAGTTCTTCCTGCAATCTACTCTCCACAAGTTAGCTAACTCTTTTGGAAATCCATTAATCCAATAGCTAATAGTCTCGTGGACTGATGTAGGAATACTCAATACCTTAGTCTTTTCATCAATCTGCTTATACAACTTATCTCTTTCTGCTTTAGTCATTTTCTTCATTTTCAAAACCTCTATTTAATCTAATTGTCTATCTATGTAGTTCTCTTGAGCACATACTCCTTCAAAGTCTCTTTCTAGGTGTCCATCAGAGCCTGTAGCTTTAATATCCCCTAATGAAGTAAGAAACAAACTGTTAAGGAGTATCTCTCTTATTCCAGATCCATGCTTGAATAATACAAGTATAGACATAGGCACTCTTTTCTTTCCTGATGTTGAACTGCCATACATATAAGATGTATAAGCACCAGTTACTACTTGTGTTCCCGCTCCAGCCATAGCTAAATCAAAGTTGTCTTCTGCTACTGCATCCAAAAGCAAAGTGCCTGATATCTTAGCTAAAGTAAATGCTTTTTCTTCCAAAAGATAATTCTGAAAGGTTTGTGTAGTTCCTAATGCTGATGCTGTTTCTCCAAGTAAATCTATTTGGTCTACTTCTCCAACTGGGGGTGTAATCACTATGTTCTTAGCTTTGTTAAATATATCTGTAGATGCTGTAAACAAAGAAAGCAAGGTTGCTGATGTGCTCACAGTTACTGCTGCTGCGTTGGTATAGACAGTTGCTCTTTGTACTCTCACTACATTTGGTTTAGTTAGTTGGTTTGCCATTTTTAATCCTCATCCTCCATTCCACAATCTTGTGCTAGAGCTACTGCTTCACAATCTTGTTCCCAATGACCGTCTGCTCCTGTAGGTTTTGCATCTCCCATCTTGGTTACTATAACATTAGCCATCTGGAAGTTCTTTATTCCAGAACCATTGTTCCAGACAAAACCTAAATTTCCTACAAGAATCCTTGCATTAGCTGTTGCAGAATCACCATAAGTATATCTAGTGAATGATGGGGTATCTGCTACATCAATGCCAGTTCCATGAAACAATACTTCTAAGGAGTCTCCATTAGGTGTTGTAATTCCTGCTTCATCATGGCTCATAACCAAAACAAATGCTACTTTTGCTGGTGTCCAACTCTTTTCTTCAAGAGCTTGATGTTGGAATGTTCCTGATACTGGAACTCCTGCACCAATAGAGTCTAACGAATCTTCTCCCCATAAATCTATCTTTTCCACTTCACTCATGGGTGGAGTCAATATCATGTTCTTTACTTTAAATATACTAGCTCCACCTTGTGCTTGGTCAAATGATGTACCTGCTGCAAAGGTAATAGCTGCTTTATCCACATATAATGCTGCATTACGAGCATGAATGTGGCTTATAATTCCTGCCATTATTTATCACCTAGTTTGTTTTTTATCTTATTTGAACTTCTCAGCACTTTGGCTGCAATGGAAATATCATCTTGATCCACATCACCATCTCCATCTAAGTCCATATTAACAGTTTCTTTCTTCTTCTTAGTAACCTTTTTCCCAGTATCTTTCAATATACCTCTCATAATCAGAGGGTGTTGTACTGTATGATATTCTTTTTCATCATATTCAACTATGTCTCCTTTCTTGTTCTCTTCATAATCTTCTGTAAATTCATATTTCTTCATAGTTCTCACCCTTTTGCTCTTAATGCTCTACTTATATGTTTTTCAAATACTCTGCCTGAATCTTTTTCCATCTTTTGAAATGTTAAATCAAAGTAACCTGGAGTTCCTGTCCACTTGATAGTATTTCCACTAGGAGATACAACCCCTGGTTGTCCATAAGCTATCCTTCCTTGACCAGACATAAAATACCTATTACCACTTGGGATTGTAGGACTATCTCTATTAACCCAAAAATTGTATTTAAATCTTCCTGGGACAAAAGATATTAATTCCATCTTGTTCTGAAGCAACCTAAAAAATATCCCTTTCTTCAATACTCCTTTTTTCTCTGGAGCAAGTCTTTTAGCTAATGCTTGACCTCTCAATCCTAGTGTTCTTAATGGGGATTTGGTATTCTTCAAATCTCTTGCTATCTTTCTAAATGCCTGTGCTACTCCTCTTGCATTACTTTTTACCACTACAAGTTGAGTCATTTTAATTTAAACCTCAACACAGCACTGACTGTGTTTAATACTTGATTATTATCCTCAAAAGTACTATTATTGCTCACTTCCCACCAATCATCCTTATTAGGAATCAAACCATTATCAGATTCTAATGAACTAAAGTTAGCTATGAATAAAGCCATTAATTGACTCAAAGCCTCATCTAATGCCTTCTTGCCATGAAGCTCTTTAGCATATAAATCCATCTGTATCTCTATTTCATAATCTTCTCCTGTCCTGTCCAAATTAAGCAACATGGGTTGAATCATAGCTTTATTCAATACTAGCTGTGGGAAAGAAGCGTCTCCTCTATGGTATGCAGCTAATATATCATAGGTAAAGGTTGTATCCACTCCTGCTACGGTTCTTACATAAGTAGGTTTATTATCCTTCAAAATAGTCTTAATTGCATCAAAAACATCTTCATATATTGTTGTTGGTGAAACTGCCATATTAATCAAATCGTTTTGAGATTGAAACAATCCAAGCCACTAAAGTATCTTCAATGGCAAATCTCTTGGGTTCTACTATATCATATTCATCTCCATTGTAAGTTATCTTGTATTTAGTTGTTCCTTGTATGTCAAAGGTGGCTGTTGATTTAAAGGCAATCTGTAATCCTGCTGTTTCAAGATCGCCGAATGATTCCTTGAGTAATTTCTTGAATTCTTCAAAGGGGATTGCTAATTCAGTGGTTGTACTTGTAGTAGTTTCTACCTGCCCCGAATAGCCTTCATCATCTGACGATTGAGTAAAGGCTGTTATGGTTGCAGTTGATCCTATAACATTAATCGCACTTGTTATCGCATTGTTGATACTATCACCAATTCCCATCCTAATCTCCCCCCTCACATATAGGGCACATATCTAACCCTTCAGCAGAAGGTACTTCTCCATGTATGTTACAAAACATCTATATCACCTCAATACCCTGTTCTCCTAATTGTCTCCATAACTCCATCAATTCAGGTTCTATGCTAGTAAGATACTGTGAAGAGCTTTGAGCACCACCTTTAAGCTCTATAGCCCCTATTTTGATGTCTCTAGTGGTATCAAAGATAGCACCTGTGGATTTAGTGGTTATTATCATCTTAGAAGCTAATAAAATAGTTAATCTTTCAACTATCTTAAGCAAAGATATAACTCTCCTATCTGTTGAAGTTCTATCATAACCAGCAACATAAGTAATTTTCCAACTTCTTTTACCCCATCTTGGGAAGTCAGTTATGAAGTCTATAAGTCCAGTATCTGAATCTTCTAATAAGAAAGCACCGCCACTGCCAGTCTGTTCGGTAAGTGTAGTAAAGCTATCTGTTGCATCAACGGCTGCTTTGTTTATAGATAAAGAAGTGATAGATACTACTGGTTTAAAGTCAGTTTTAACTCTATTGTTTCCAAAACCCCTCATTGAATCTCTTCTTGAATTAGTGGCATAAAAACCAGAATAATATCCGTCTAAGTTATCATGGGATGTTTCTATAGTGTATCTACTTACAGTATGCACTTCATCAGTTCTTGTCACTTGTTTAAAGAATGTTCCTGTCTTTATGTCAATCAATCCCTCTGCCCGTTGGATGGACTTAACTATTCTTGTAGCACTTATATCTGATGAGGTCTTTGCATCTAACTCATCATAGACATCCTGAACAGTGCAATAGTCTATCAATTCGCTGTCTTCTACAGTAGATAGAGTTATATCTTGTTGTGTAGAAAATGACGAAGATGTGTCTATAGTTATAGTTGCTTGACCATCAAAACTAGTAAAGATGACATACATAGTGATTTTATCACCATCACTCCACCCACTGGCAAAATCATTGGCATCAAATACATAAAGACCATTTGAATCGGTTGTTTTGCTTATTAACTCATTAGTTGATTCATTTCTTGCTTTTATAGTAGCATTAGCTACTCCAGAACCGCTTTCTTTTACAGCCCCAAATGTTAAATAAGGTATTCCTGGCATTTTATCCTCCTCTCCTCATTAAACTATCTCTATGTTCGTGATAATCATTCTCATAAGCTTGAACATATTTCTTATCTCTTCTTGCCAAAATACTATTACCTTGACAAAATGCGGCTCTGAAGTCTATTATTGATTGTCTTGCCCTGTTATCTGTTACTGGAGTAGGATTCTCTACAAACTCTTGGATTGTTGTCTCTAAATCAGATTGAAATGATTTCTTCTGGTCTCGTAATAACTTGTTAAATATAGGGAGATAAGTCATTCCAACACCCATCCACTCCTGCATAGTTTGTTTCCTTTCTCATTATTTAGACATTTACCATTAGGCAGTCCATAATAGACACTGAATCCCTCACATTTCCAATAAATATCTCTATCTTCGCAATAATATAATTGGATATTATCTGACCATGATTGTTTATTTAAATCATAGCTTTCGTTATTTAAAATGTCTATTATAGATTTGTTTGTGTATATTATCTCTGTGCTTGTTGTTGTGGTTTCATAGCTGGTTTCCCAGCAGATTATGTTTGCTTCTGGGAAAATTTCAAATGTTAAAGGGCTGGTTGCGTTATTTACTCCTAAACTGGCTTCTGCTTCTGAAACTACTTTAGCTTTAATTGAATCTGGAGTATCTGCAATATCTATTTCAAAGCATTCTTCTATTGGGACTGTGCTAGTTGATTCAGTTATGTTTTTGGTGTAGCCTAAATATTGATAGTTGTATGTTACTGAGCTGACTAAAGTAAATGCTAGTAAAATTACAATTCCGAGTAAAATTGTTTTTTTCATTTTAAGTACAAGTACTAGCAGTACAACTTCCACTAATACAATCATTATCATTATCACAAGTTTCAGCAGTATCACATATCCCAAGTCCGCTGCAAACACCTGCTCCGCAATCAGCTCCACAAGTACCGCAGTTAATCTTTGACGTAGTCAATAAATCAGCACCACCCCCTATTGTTATATTGACTTCACCATTAGGACTTGATATATTTAACATGGGTCTACCCGAGGCACCTCCTGTTAGGGTGCCATCTTGGATAATAATACCATTAGTACAAAGAACCCCATCGTTGGAAATCCAGAAATTATCATCCCCGAATTTATCTGAGTTTATTTGAAAACTGTTTGATGGAGCTGAGACACATGCGGATATTTGAACAGATTCTCCTGAATTTACAGTGCATAACCCCTCACCACAGGCACAGCGGCTAAGGAACTCCACTGTACCATTACTATAAAATGTTGCTACATCAGTTCCAGAAGCATTTCTTATGATGAATGCTGTTGAACCGTCACCAGCATATACAAGTATAGCTAATAAAGCCAAAACTAGTAAAGCTACCATTATTGAAATAGTTTTTATATATCTCATCCGCCTAGCTGTATAATAACACTCCCATCTGTTCCAGATATTACTCCAGTCACATTAATATTTCCATTTACTTCTAACTTTGCTCCTGGAGTTGCTGTGCCTAGTCCTACATTGCCTGATGTATCTATTGTTAGTCTTGTATTTTGAGATAAAGTTGCAAGACTTTGAGCTATCTTAAACTTATCTCCATCATCATTATCAACCCCCATCATATAATCAGTTCCAGTACTTAAAGCAAATCCTATAGCACAATCTCCTGTGCCTCCTTGAACACATCTGATTATATCATTTGTTCCTGCATCTGTTCGTTGCGCTAAAAGTGTAACTCCCGCTACCAAAGAACCTCTCCCAAATGAACCGTTCGCATCAACTATCATATTACCTGCTACGTCTAACTTAGCTCCTGGATTAGTATTTCCGATTCCTACATTGCCAGTGTCCAAAATAGTCATTTGTTCAACCATTGTTCCTGCCGTAACTGGTGCTGTGAAGAAACCAAGACGAGTTATACTTCCAAGTGCGTGACTCATTACAGTTCCAATTTCAGCTCTAATACCACTTCCTGGTCCGCTTCCATCCCCTGATTTAAAAGCTACACTTGAAAATGGGTTAACCAAATCCCAACTACTTCCTGTAGAAGTGTCTGAAATCTCTAAACGAATAGGATTAGCTGTTCCACCTTGACCACCAGAATCACCTTCTATTTCAAGTAATTCTTCTGGACTAGCAGTGCCAATTCCAACTTGCTTGTCATTATCAATAGTTATAGCTGCATCATCATTAACAAAAATTCTAAACTTATCTTCATGTACTCCTATTGCTTTGCTTCCTGTCATACTTGGTTCTTTAAATAAAATGTTTGCTGTTGCATCTCCTGATTCAAAAACTGCTAGATTATTTTTAGTAGTTGCAGCTACAATCAGGGGTTCGTCTCCTGATACATCCCCAGTAGCCCCTATAAGTACTCGTTCTGTAAAATTACCTGTTCCAACAACATTTAATTTATGTGTAGGAGAAGCAGTACCTATTCCTACATTGCCATTTTGTAATATATTTAACTTTGCATCCCTTGTTCCTCCATCATCATCCGCAGTTTGAAACTTCAATATTCCTCCTGTATTTCTTATCCCCCAATTTTCATCAGCACTACCATCATTTTCTAGAAGGAATATATCGGGGGCTGTACTATTAATCTTAAGACAGGAACTACCACAAACTATATCTAATGGTGTTGTAGGAGAAGCAGTACCTATTCCTACATTACCATCTTTATCAATAACCATATCAGCAAGGCGTCCACTTGTTCCAAACCTCCAATAGTCATTAGCGAACACATAATTGATAAGACCTCTAAAATCAGCACTTGCATTATTATACGCTTTAATTGCTACCCCAGACACATTATTTCCTATAAGTGCAATATTAGCACTTCCATCATTTTCAATGACTAAAAAATCATTAGCACCTAAACTGCTTGGAAAGTTATCAACCACCCCTTCAGAGCCAAGTATATGCAAGGGTTTTTGAGGATTGCTTGTTCCAATACCAACCAATCCAGTTGAGGTTACAATTAAAGTATTATTCAAATTTACTGAGCCATTTACCTGAAGCAATGAATCTGGAGTTGTTGTGCCTATTCCTACATTACCGCCAAGATAAGCAGTACCAGTTACATTTAGATTACCTGTAACATTTAGGTCTCCATCAACTTTAGTCCTAGAGCCTAGTGATATAGTTGAGCCATCATCTATTATATTTGAATCAATTAAAGTAGTAGAACCAGACCATTTAGGGATAGTATTAGCTGAACCTGAACCAGATACTGCCCCTCCAACTACAGTACCAGTAAAATTAACATTACCATTAAATAACCATTTATCGTCTGCTGCTGAGTATATTAAGGCTCTTGTTGGTCTTCCATCTGTTCCTCTAGAGCAATCTGCGGCACATAACTCTAAATCAAATCCAGTCTGGTCTTCAGTAGTTGTTATTGTCTGAGTTCCATTTACTCTTACTGAGTCTATATAACAGTCCCTATCTGATTTAGTAGCTCCACAAGTCACCCTTATGCTGACAGAAGAGGCATCCCAATAGTCTGAGCCTAATTCGATTACTTGTGAATTTAAAGTATCTGTACCCCCATCATCTAATTGAATCTCCCACCCAGTTCCTGAATTGTTATTTGTCTCAACTGTAAAAGAATCAGCACCAATCAATCCAACCAAGCTATAAACAAAATTAAGGGTAGTATCGTTTAAGTTTAATGTGGAGAAGGTAGTGTTCATAATTACATCACCAAGCCCGCCAATGGCTTTAGCACATTGCTCATCATCACATAAATTTACTGGCTGTGTTTGGGGAGTTACAAACCAATCAAGATTATTGGTTACATCATTCACAAATATTCCTAAAATTCCATCAAATCCTTCGTTGATTGTATTTCTTTCTTGGCTTTCATTGAACCCAGTGGTGAAATTAACTGGTATTTGATTGTGAATAGTGCCTCCAAAAAATGCTGCATCATTGCCTTTTAGGTTAAAATCAAATGTTCCAGAACCAATAAGCCCTTCTCTTACTCTTAATTGTCTCCATACATCTATACCCCCGTGAACTAATAAAGTAGCCCCATATCCCTTAGTATCACAATTGAAAAAAGGGGTTTTATTGAATTTGCTGTATACTTTTAAACAATTAGAAGCATTTGTCAGATTTTTACTAAAAAAGTTTAACGCCATATCATTTGGCATTATCATCATACTGTTACCCCATATACCTGCTGAATTATTAAGCCCAGATTGAAGCACTAGCCCTGTTAAGTTTTCCTGAGCATATAACAAAAAGACTATATCTCCCTTCATTACATCAGGTTCATTATTTCCAAATACAAACGCTTCGGAAGAGCCTCCCCAATCTTCTATGTCTCCTAACTTTATATAAGAACGATTAGATGGTCTAAATCTAACTCTAGGGGTTATTATCTGGTTGGTTGCGGTTATATTAGTAGCATTTAAATCTGTAACTGAGTGAGCTGTTCCGTTCGTTAACCATGTACCAATATCATCTTCACAAACAGGGGGATTACCTATGCAGATTGTAGGAGTTGTTATGTTTTCTGAAACATTTAGAGTACCTTCTTGAAATCTCATAATCTTTTTTTTGCCTAGTGTCAAGTTGCCCTCCAGTAAACTATTGCCTCTGTTGAGCAGGGTTATAGCTTCTGATTTTGGTGCTTGAGCCAGTTGTTGTAAACTTATATCATAATAAGTACTTCCATCATCACCAACATAAAGGCCAAGACCAGCGCCAGGAGATGCTGGCAAGTAGATATCTGTTTCGAAGCAGCTGCCATTGATTAATGTAAAAAAGTTACCAGGAATCATTGAAAGGTTGGAATCACCATTAGCCAAGTCCCCCATTAGGAAAGAAACCCTTGTATTAGTATGGTTATTATCACCTCCAAACAATTTGCAGGTTCCATTAAAGAAGCAAGTGCCAAGGAAATTATCTGGGAATGCTACATTTTGGTCTATTATTAGAACTCCCATGGCAGAAGTGTTGGACTCACTGTAAGATTCTGGAGTGATTCCATCAAATTTCATTATTTCGCATCCAAATAGATTATGAATTAAGGGAGTAGCATTAATACCCACAACATTCAGAGAGGCACCAGATAGGGTTAATGAAGTATTAGGAGCTATGTTTAAAGAAGCTGCCTGACCTTGACCACCACTTGAATCAATAAATGGAATTAATCGCATCCTTAAAGTACCTGGTGGGCTGTACCAACTGAAATTACCCCCATTAGTATAAAAATTAGTTCCGTCTGGAGTTGTATTAATAATCAGGTGATCAGGAGTGAAATATTGAGTTGCGTTTACAGTGGTAGCATTCAATTTCTTTAAAGAAGCATCTGAACCATTCTTGATATATTCTCCAGGTGTAACTGGTACTACTCCCACTGTCAGATTACCAAATACCCATTCATTATCAGATTGATTGGTGGATTGAATCCTATCTAATAAGAACAACTCTGCCAGGAAATCATATTGAGGTTCGGCAGATACCATAATCATACTTACAACCAATAACAATAATATGATGGTTAGTTTCTTCATCTAAAACACCTCATTGAATTTCAAATAATCTAGAGTAGTTCTAGCATTCCAAGAAGTGATGAAATCTGAACTTCCCTTAATATAAAGATATTCTTTTGTGGAATTGTCAAACTTCTGAATATACCATTCTCCATTAACCTTTAGATATCCAAATATCCTATTGCTTGAATCTCCTCCTGCAAGACCATAATTTAATACTGGATTAGTTGTATTGAAAATAGGCAGTGCATTCTCCCTGGTTATTGGCTTATTACCTACTGAATGTAATATTGTTTGAGTAGAACCCCCTATAGTATCTATAGCTAAATTTCTTAATGCTAGAGTAATATCTGATTGTCTAAAGAATCCTATCACATCAAAAGTGAAATCAAGAGTTTCATTATTAAAAGGTTCTGTTACAGTAACCTTTACAGTCTCTCCAGAAGTATAACCTACATCAGCTAAATCAAATAAATACAATCCATCGTCATCAGAAGTAAAAGTTTTAGTAGCTATTGATGTTTTAACTTTTAAAGAAGCACTGGGAACAATATCACCAATAAAATTAAGAACTCTTCCAAAAATTAGGTAAGCTACATATGGGTTTGGCATTTCTTTTTAACCTCTCAGGTTATCGCTTCATCCTCTCAGGACTCATCAGCCTAGTGTTCCTTGCATTTGTATTGTTTTATGACGAACTAATTGTTCACGAATTTCCATCGCTTTAAATTCTACTTTTAATACTCTGATTGTAGTATCTTTAGGTAATTCCTCATCTTTGTTTGAAAGGCTTACATAATAAAGTACAGAACCTATTGGCTTATAAAACCAAGTTATTCCCGTTTCTGGATCATCATAATAGAATACGTTATGAACATTCTCTTCTGACCTAATAAAAGTATCCTTAACCAAACCTCTAAAATCTGTCAAAAATAGCCATATTGGTTTCATTCAACATACATCCATTCTCCATCGACATCTTTCTCATACATAGGTGTTTTTGTACCTGATGGATGGGCTTCTTGTGCTGGTCTATGCTTGTTTTGAATATCGTGATAACCTCTAGTTCCAGGATGTTTATGGGTTTCTTTTAAAGTTCCATCTCTCCCTACATAAACTTTATATCCTACTCCTTTCTTATGGATAACTGCTTCTCCTTTCTTAAGCTTATAAGCACTAAAACCACCTATTCCAATACCTCCGACAACAAATAGGACATATAAGAAATAACCAAATCCTTCTTCATCTGCTGGGTCTGGACAATCTAGTGGTTCTTCACATACAGGCCCATCTGAGGTATCTGGACAAGTCACAAGTTCAGGACAATCAGTTGCTTCTGGGCATACTGTATCTACGCATTCTGCCTCATTACAATTGGTTGTAGGACAACTTCCACTACTGCCACCTCCACCACAACTGCACGAAGGACAGTTTATAGGTGGACAAGATATCTCTCCTGTAATATCTAAATCAATCTGAGCACTGTATTGATAACCTCCTGACATGGCAATAATGCTTTTCTCACAAGTATCTCCTGTTCCACAGCCATCTAAAACTCTAACTGTGATTACATCTCCACCTTGAACTGGAATTCTATAAGCTACATTAGTAAGCCAACTCATACCTGATTCTTGCCAATAGCCACCTGAATCAGTAGTTATCTGCTTAGTAAAACCTGTATTTGCATTTGTGATTTCTAGTCTTGCTCCTGAGAGCAATTGGTCATTCCAAGAGACATAACCAAAAACAATGTAGGGTGTAGTAGGTGCTCCTGTGTATTTGACTAAAGCACTTGCACTAGAATCTCTGTGAAGAGCTAATATTTATACAGTAC
>SDBT01006698.1_pt1 | contig 19059 bp, 15 predicted proteins | sample 2277101 | NCBI WGS metagenome assembly SDBT01 (sample SAMN10404973, study PRJNA504765) | marine sediment metagenome | isolation source: marine sediment core GS10_PC15, 103 cmbsf | place: Arctic Ocean: Southern Knipovich Ridge | collected 2010 | reverse complement strand
ATCTTTGCCATTTTTGATCATTACCGTGATACAATCACCCTGATAGCCCTTAAATACAGTGAACATTCCGTAAACCTTGAAAAAACCCTAAATGACATTGAGGAGCGGATCCATGATCTCGACTTTAACTACCTGACTCAGGACAGGAAAGAATACACAAGCATTCCACTAAGATTGGACTCAGAGCGCTCGCAGTTCATGAATGGAGTTGCAAAGATAAAAAAGGAGATAATCAAAGGAAATCTTCTACAGGGGGTTCTGTCGAGAAGGCTTGTTTTGAGGACAGAAATTCCCGCGCTGGAAGCCTACAGCCGTCTCAGGTCCCTGAACCCCTCTCCTTACATGTTTTACCTGAATTACGGGGATTTTCAACTTTTCGGCTCTTCTCCGGAGCTCCATGTTAAGGTGAATGATAGAAAGGTAATAATGCGCCCGATCGCAGGCACAAGGAAAAGAGGAAAAGATAAGGGCGAAGATGAATTTTTAGAACATGATCTGCTTTCAGATGAAAAGGAGCTCGCAGAGCACCTGATGCTCGTTGATCTCGCCCGAAACGATCTGGGGAGGATATGCAAACCGGGAAGTGTCAATGTATCGGAGTACATGGGTATCGAGCGGTACTCACACGTGATGCATATCGTGTCCCAGGTCGAAGGAACCCTCATGGATGGGAAAAGCGGGTTGGATGCCATAAGAAAGACCTTCCCGGCCGGAACAGTATCCGGTGCCCCAAAGATCAAAGCCATGGAGATTATCGATTCCATTGAGAGAGAGAAGCGCAGCTTTTACGCTGGTATTGTCGGTTATCTCGAACCGGACGGGACCCTGGATTCGTGTATCACGATCAGAAGCGCGCTGAAGAATGATGATCTGCTCATACTGCAGGCCGGAGCAGGTATTGTATTTGATTCCATCCCTGAGAAAGAATATGAAGAGACCTCTTCAAAATTAAGAGCGCTTGAAAAAGCAATCGGAGTGGAGGTATAAATTATGTATCTGATAATCGATAATTACGATTCTTTTACCTATAATCTATTCCAGTACCTTTTGCAGATAGAAGAGAAAGAGATAAAGGTTGTCCGAAACGACCGGATCACAATCTCAGGTATTGAGAATATGGCCCCTGAGAGGATTATCATTTCCCCCGGACCAGGGCGGCCGGAGGACGCCGGGATTACAGTGGAGCTGATCAGGCATTTTGCTGGCAAAATACCAATCCTCGGCGTCTGTCTCGGGCATCAGGCAATAGGATATGCATTTGGAGCCAGGATCGTCGGGGCAGCAGAAATCGTTCACGGAAAAACCTGTGAAATAGAGCACGACGGCAGAGGTTTATTTAGAAATATCCCCCCCTCATCCCGGTTTACCCGTTACCATTCTCTGGTAATCAAAAAGGAAACAATCCCCCCGGCACTTGAGGTTACCGCAACCTCAAAAGACGGTGAGGTAATGGGCATCAGACATAAACGCTTTATCATTGAAGGAATTCAATTCCACCCTGAATCCATTGCATCTGAGTTTGGGAAAAAGCTATTGAGCAATTTCATCAATTATAAAAGAGACCCTCTAAACATCTCTCAATTCCTGTCAAAAGTGCTGGCAGGGAAGGATCTTTCAGAAAATGAAGCAACCTACTTCATGGAGGAGCTCACGAACGGCGAGCTCACCAACGCCCAGATCGCCGCGTGTCTCATCGCCCTTAATTCAAAGAGAGTCAAAGCTGTTGAAATAGCGGGGTTTGCTTCTGTCTTAAAGAAATTGAAAAAAAGTATTTCTTTTTCAAAACCGCTGCTCGATACATGCGGTACAGGAGGTGACGATGCTCACAGCTTTAACATCTCCTCAATGGCAGCCATAGTAGCTTCATCCTGCGGTGCTTATGTGGCAAAACACGGAAACAGGAGCGTAAGCTCAAGATCAGGCAGCGCAGACTTTTACAGCGGCATTGGAATACCGATCAATCTTGATCCTAAAAAGGCACTTAACCTCCTCGAAAGAACGGGCTTCACTTTTCTCTTTGCCCCGATATATCACAAATCCATGAAACATGCCGCGCAGGTCAGACGTGAGCTCGGCATAAAGACGGTAATGAACCTGCTGGGGCCCCTTTTAAATCCTGCAGACGCGGACTGTCAGCTCATAGGTGTGTATTCTGAAGAGCTGTGTATCCCCATGGCCGAGGCCTCAAAAATACTTGGTAAAAAACGGGTTATGGTTGTCCACGGCCTTGACCGGCTCGATGAAATTTCAGTGTCATCCCCCACGAAGGTGGTAGAAATTGATGAGAAAGGAAGTGTAAAAGATTATATACTGGACCCCGCGGATTTCGGGATAGGGCCTTTTAGTAAAAAAGAGCTCACCGGAGGCAGTCCAAAAGAGAATGTCCTTCTTGCCCTTGACCTCCTTGATATTGGAGGGAGGGGCGCCGGAGAGGTGTCCGCAGGAGCTAGTGCTGCCGGAGGGAGGCCCGCCATTAGAGAGGCCGTAGCTCTCAACGCGGGAGCAGCTCTGTATATCTACGGTCTTGCTGAAAACATAAGAGACGGCTATTTAATGGCAAAAGAAGCCCTAAAAACGGGAAGGGTCCTGGAAAAGCTTACACAGATAAGGGAAGAGGGAAAACTAATTGAGGTTGACTCATAACCTCATAATACTCCAAAGCACCTGTCACAGCCCGCAGGAGTAAAAGTAAAATGAGCATAATCGAAGAAATCGTTGAGAAACGGAGAAGAAAGGTAAAAATAAAAGGTCATGAAATGGGGGTAAAGCTTCCGTCAAAAAGAACCTTACCGGTGATTCCCTTTGGCAGAGATCCTTTTATAATATGTGAAATAAAGAGGAGTTCTCCCTCAAGAGGCGTTATTACCGGCGGAGTGGACGCGGTTCGCCAGGCAGGAAAATATGCGGATAGGGGAATACAGACTGTATCGGTCCTCACAGAGGAAGATTATTTTTCAGGCTCTCTAAGAGATCTTTTCGCTGTTAAAAATGCATTTCACGGGCTTTCTCTGTTGAGAAAGGATTTTATACTCGATGAGAAGGACATCGAAGTCTCATTCAGGGCCGGCGCAGACGCGGTTCTTCTCATAGCGTCGATGCATGATGTGAAAACACTTATCCGGCTGTACAGAAAGACAAAGACCCTCGGAATGGAGGTCCTCTTTGAAGTTCATAATAAGGAGGATTTGAAAAAAGCGGGGATGATTAAACCGGATGTTACAGGATTCAACAGCAGGGACCTGATCACCTTCCGGATAGACCCTACCGTTCCGATTAAGCTGGGCTGCCTCGCGGACTGGAAGACCAGAAAGGTATTTGAGTCCGGAATCTCATCTGCAGAAGACGCGGACCTGGCCCTTTCATCAGGATTTTCGGGGTTATTAACCGGAGAAGCTGTTATGAAGGATGTCACCCTGATTGATAAATTGAAAGAAGCGTTTTGCCATAAACCCGGAAATTTCTGGCAGAGGTTATTCTCAATTAAAAAAGGTGAAAGACCCTATATTAAAATCTGCGGTATAACAGGAGAAAAGGACGCGGTACTGGCCGCTGAAATGGGCGCCGACATCCTTGGTTTCATCTTTGCCGACTCCCCGAGAAGGGCCGCTCCCGAATTACTGGAAAAGATCCGGGATCTCAATATTTTAAAGGCGGGTGTTGTAGTGCTGGACACGGACAGGACCTCTTTATACGGCAGGGTTAAAAAACTTTTAAATGACGGCTTTTTGGACGTTATCCAGTTCCATGGCTCGGAAAGACCTGAAGACTGTCACAGGATGGCCTTTCCATACTATAAGGCGCTAAGGATAAAAGATACCGGGGACATTGAAAACATCGGGCTGTACCGCTGCCCGAGAGTGCTGACCGATACCTACATGCCCGGCATTTCCGGCGGCACCGGAAAAAGAATTCCCGACGAACTTGTGTCCGGAATAAAAAAGAGATACCATCTCTGGCTTGCCGGAGGTATCGGGCCCCATAACGCGCGGGAAATAATAAAAAGGTTCGAACCGGAGCTCATAGATGTTTCAAGTCAACTCGAATCATCTCCGGGAATAAAAGATCATGGAAAGATAAAACAACTGTTTGAGGAGATAGAAATTGGAACGGCTATATAATGATTTTTTCGGCTGCTTCGGGGGAAAATATGTGGCTGAAATCCTCAGGACCCCTCTTGATGAACTGAAACATGAGTGGCTTGAAGCCATGAAAAGCAAAGATTTTAAAGGCGAGCTGGATATACTGTTAACAGAGTTTGCCGGGAGACCCACACCACTGATGTATGCTGAAAACGCCACAAAGGCCGCCGGAGGAGCAAAGATCTATATAAAGCTGGAAGGCCTTGCCAACACAGGGGCTCATAAAATCAACAACGTTCTGGGTCAGGCTCTTCTGGCAAAACGTATGGGAAAAAGCAGAATCATTGCTGAAACCGGCGCTGGACAGCACGGTTTTGCAACGGCCGCTGTGTGCGCAAAACTGGGGCTTGAGTGCAGGGTCTACATGGGTGAAATAGATATAAAGAGGCAGAGGCCGAATGTCTTCTGGATGGAGCTTTTCGGCGCTGAAGTAGAACCTGTTAGAGGAGGAGCCGGCACGCTTAAAGACGCGGTAAATGAAGCACTCAGAGACTGGTCCTCAAGCTTTGAAACCACTCACTACCTGCTTGGATCGGCACTTGGCCCTTCACCCTATCCGGACATGGTGCGGGAGTTTCAGTCTGTTGTCGGCAGGGAGGTGGAATATGAAATCAAGAGGAGGGACCTCAAAGTTGAGGCATTGATCGCGTGTGTGGGCGGAGGTTCGAACGCTATCGGTTTTTTTTATCCCTTCCTAAATAAAAAGGCTCCCCGCCTCATAGGCGTCGAAGCCGGCGGAACCGGGAACGACCCCGGTGAGCACGCTTCACGGATGAGCGGTGAAGGCAGACCCGGCATTGTCCACGGATATAAATCGCTATTCCTGCTGGATGATGACGGACAGGTCGGATCAACCCATTCAATTTCGGCAGGCCTCGACTACCCCGGCATCGGCCCTCAGCTTGCCTATCTTGGACAGATTAAAAGGATCGAATTTACAAAGACCAGCGACAGCGAAGCGCTGGATGCTGTACAGTTCTTCTCAAAAAACGAGGGGATAATTTTCGCCCTGGAATCCGCTCATGCCGGAGCTGAAGCCATCAAATTCGCTGAAAGTCTCTCTCCTGAAAAATCAATAATTTTAAACATGTCGGGGAGAGGGGACAAGGACCTCTTTATCCTTGCCGGGACCCTTGATAAAAATAGATGGTATTCCTTCCTTGAAGAGGAGGTGAAAGGAAATGCCGGATAGAATAATGGCCCACATGGTTGCCTTTTACCCTGACAGAGAAAACTCTATTGAAGTGGCCCGGGCCCTTATTGACGGAGGATGCAATTACCTGGAGGTCCAATTCCCGTTCAGTGATCCCACAGCTGACGGCGCGTATATACAGAAAGCGTGCATGAGGGCCCTGGAAAAAGGTTTTAAAGTACATCTGGGTTTCAGCCTGATATCAAGGATCAGAAAATGTTCAAGCATCCCTATCTTTATTATGGGATACGCGAATACAGTCTTTTTTTATGGTGTGAAAAAATTTCTAAAGAAGTGTGTCTTCTCAAAAGTACAGGGGTTAATTATTCCCGACCTGCCTCCCGGTTACGATGAGGGTATTTTTGCCCTGGGAGAAAAAGCCGGTCTAAAAATAATCCCTGTTATCGCCCCTTCAATAAAGGATGATCGGCTTGACGAGGTCATGTCCCGGGACCCTGAGTATGTCTATGCTGTCCTCAGAAAGGGCATCACAGGCGCGTACACAGAAATCGGAGAAGACAATATTAGTTTTCTCAAAAAGGTCGGGGCATACGGAGTGAAAATACTTGCCGGCTTCGGGATTTCTGAGAAAAAACAGGTCCGCTCACTTTCGCCTCATGTCCATGCTTCGGTTGTTGGTACTGCATTCATTAAAGAGATAATGAATAACCACAGGTCAAACCCCTATAAAGTCATTACCGGGAAGATGAGGGGCCTGTTATAGTTTTTTTTAATTTAAAGACCCACAGCAAAAATTTTAGACAATAATATTTTAATAGGTTATACTCTTCTTACTGCTAAACAACAGGCGCAGCTAATATTTCTCCGGAGACTGCTGATGGCAAGAGAGATTATTTTTATTTTAATCGGGGGCCTGGGGCTCTTCTTTCTGGGGATGAAAACGATGTCAGACAGCCTGAAAAAGGTCGCGGGGGAGCGGTTAAAAAATACGCTTGATATATTAACAAAGAGGCCTATCATCGGCCTTTTCATAGGTGCAGTTGTCACATGTCTTATCCAGAGCTCCAGCGCCACAAGCGTTTTAGCTGTCGGCTTTGTAAACGCAGGACTGTTGACACTGAAGCAGGCCATCTCCATTTTACTCGGTGCGAACATAGGCACAACATTTACAGCATGGCTCATCTCCTTTTTTGCTTTATTTAAAATCACTAATTATGCTCTTCCTGCAATAGGAATCGGTTTTCTTCTCAGCACATTTGGTAAAACCCGCTCGGCCAAAATGTGGGGACATTTCATCCTGGGTTTCGGCATGCTCTTTACCGGCCTGGGATTCATGAAGGACGCCTTTTCTCCTTTAAGAGAAAGCGAGGGCCTGAAAAATGTGCTCGTGACCTTCGGCACCTATCCCCTGCTGGGCATTGTGCTGGGAACAGTAATTACCATTATCCTTCAGAGCTCATCCGCGACAATCGCTCTTCTGCAGATAATGGCTTTCTCCGGACTGATAAGCCTTAAGCACTGTATCCCGATCATCCTTGGCGACAATATCGGCACGACGATAACGGCGCAGCTCTCCGCAATAGGAACCAACACTGCGTCAAGAAGAACCGCGAGAGCGCACGCCCTTCTAAATATTATAGGTGTGTGCTATATGTTGATCCCTGTCTACACGGGTCTCTATTACCGGCTGATATTACTTATTGTACCGGGCCCGGTAACATCCGGAAACATCATGCTCCACATTGCCCTGTCCCACAGTGTATTTAATATTATTAATTCATTATTCATATTCCTGCCGCTGATTAACTTTCTGGAAAAATTAACCATCAGGCTCACACCCGCGAAAGCAGATGCTGTTGATATGAGACCGATGTATCTTGAAAAGCATCTCCTGGAAACTCCAACCCTCGCCCTGGAGCAGTCAATCAATGAAATAATACGCATGATAAACATTGCCAGGGAAGCCCTTAAAAACGCGGTCAGATCTTTTTTAGAAAATGACAATTCTTTTTTTAACAAGGTAAGGGAGCAGGAAGACGCTGTAGACAATTTACAAAAAGAAATCACACAGTACCTTGTGGAACTCTCCCAGAAAGATCTGGAAAAATCTGAAGCGGAAGAGATCCCTGTTTTACTACACTCTGTCAACGATGTCGAAAGAATAGGGGACCATGCGATTAATATTTTAGAAATCTCGGAGAGAAAAATTGATCAAAAACTTCCTTTTTCGGATGGATCAGTAATAAGATTGAAAAAAATGGTAGACATCGCCCTCTTTATGATGGAAAACACCATAATTGCCATGCATAAAAGGGATATAACTGCTGCCGGAAAGGTATTAGAGAAGGAAAAAGAGCTGAATGAACTTCAGATAAGACTCAAAGAATTTCAGATCAAAAATATAAACGAAGGTAAATACAACTTTCTTTCAGGCATCGTATTCAACGATTTTGTTGATAACATTGAGAAAATCGGGGACCATCTGACCAATATCGCTCAGGGTGTTATGAGGCACCTGCTATGGGATGAAGACATAACATCAATTACTTGAACATTCTCTTTAAAGTGGTCATCAGTTCATCTATTATTTCATACTCTTTATTTTCGATACTGTGCAAAACACAGCTCTTAATGTGGTTTTCAAGAAGGATATTTCTCACAGCACTCAGAGCAGAGTGGGCAGCGGTGATCTGGTTTAATATATCATCGCAATAAACATCGCCATCAATCATCTTTGTTATCCCTCTTACCTGACCCTCAATACGCGCGAGCCTCTGCGACAGGTCTTTCTTCATTTTATCAGATCGAAGGGTTTTTTTTATTCCGGATTGAGCCTCTTTCTGTTTCATATTCAAGCCTTTACAGTACAGATGTATTTTTAACCATCTTTTCAGGGTGCACCAGCATTTTCACATACTGCGCACGGGTAAAAGCCCACGGGTCTTTACTGTTTTTCCTGCTCAACTTTCCACGAAAATCATCGAGGTTCTTATATCCTTTATCATCCATCCATTTTTCAACAGCCCTGACCATTGTACTGATGTGAGTAACTTTATTTTTATACAGGGTGCTTACAAATTGTACACTGGCAGCCCCTGCGAGTATCATTTTGATCACATCCCTGGCATTCATTATCCCGGTACTGCTGCAGACATCTCCCTTTATGTTTCCATAAAGCAAGCCCGCAAAACGCAACGGCAGTTTGTTATCATTTTCAGAACTGAAATTAAAATGCGAGATATGTTTTTCTTCCTCAATTTCTATATCAGGCTGAAAGAACCGGTTGAACAGCACAAATCCGTCTACCCCTTCCTTATCCAGCCTCTTTATAAAATTGAGGGGATTAGAATAATAGGTGCTGAGTTTCACACTTATTGGAATTGAAACAGCCTTTTTTACTTCTCCGAGTATGTCAACCTGTTCATCTTCGATCGCTGAGCCCTCTTTATCAAAATCAACAGGCGACCAGTAGAAGTTTAGCTCAAGACCGTCAACTCCTGTCTCCTCGAGCAGCCTGGCGTACTCAACCCAGGTATCACTGTTAATCGCATTCAGGCTCGCAATCACGGGGATGCTTACACTCTCTTTTACCTTTCTTACCCACATCAGATGTTCCTTCGGCCCGGCATGCTCCAGATCAGGAAAGATTGAAACCATTTCAGGATGGACATATTTCAGCTTTTCTAAATCTTCTTCCAGTTTATACCTCTCGAGCTGTATCTGCTCCTCAAACAGTGAAGAAATAACAATCGCGGCTGCCCCTGATTCTTCTATTTTTTTTACTGAACCCGTACTGGTTGTTAAGCTGCAGGCGCCAACGATTAAAGGGTTTTTTAACTCAATCCCCATGTACCTTGTGACAAGTGATGCCATTTCACTTCTCCGATAATTCAAGATAGGCTAATATGAAAATACAATTTAAAATAAAGTTTTGTTACCAATGATAAACATTGCCCTGATAAATGTCAACCTGATTGTCCACCCACCGGCGCTCGCTCGCCCCATTAAGCCGCGTAAAGCGCGGCTTAACAGTATACAGGTATACACAGGCACCACCTCATCCCTTCCACTTAACTTTCACCCACTGTCTCGAATTTTTACTCTGAAGAATAGCATCCAGTATTATCATTTCATCATACCCGGTCTTAAATCCCGGCCGGGAAATGGAAGCCTGCTCCTTCTTGTTTTTGACCGCTTCGTAAAAATCCTTAAAGAGATTGAGTACCGCATCATGATACCCCAGGGGATGGCCCGCCGGCAGGGTAGCATACCTCGCGGTGCTAACGTCCTGAAGCACGGGGTTTTCGATAAGAATCTCATTCGGTTTCTCCCTGTACCCGATCCACAGTTCATTCGATCTTTTATGATTCCACGCATAGGAGCACCTGGCACCGTAAATTTGAAACTCTGTATCAGATTTTCTCCCTGCGCATACCTGCGATGTAGTAAAAGAACCGGGAGCCCCGTTGGAAAGCCTGAAAAGTACGGCTGAATATTCCTCGAGCTCAACTCTGAAATCCTCGGTATCCCCAGCGCCGACTTCTTCAAACGCAAGAACCTGCCTCTTTGGTTTCTTACGAACAGGGATCAGTGTCGCGAAATCACCCATCACTTCGGTTACCTTCAGGCCTGTGACAAACTGGACCAGGTCAAACCAGTGGCTTCCAAGATCAGCCGTAATATTGGACTCCCCGCTCGCCTCTTTCTCAAGCCTCCAGGTATAATCGTTTGGATTTGAAAGCCAGTCCTGAAAATATGAACCTGTTACCATTCTTACGGTTCCCAGGTCACCCCTTTTCACCTTTACAGCCATATCCTGAACAACCGGATAGTACCTGTAGCAAAAATCAACTCCGGTAACAACCCCCTTCTTCTCAGCAAGCTCAACAAGCTCCTCAGCCTCTCCCAGTTTCATCGCAAGCGGTTTCTCCGAGAGCACGTGTTTTCCTCTTTCAAGAGCCGCTTTTGTAATTGGATAGTGAAACTTATTCGGTGTACAGTTGTGGATCACTTCTATCTCATCATCATCTATGATTTCCACATTTTTACCGCACCATTTCCCGATGTTGTACCTCTTAGCCGCCTGCTCGGCAAGTGATATATTGACATCGCAAACCGCCTTCACTTTTATCCCTTCAATCCTAGACAGCGCCTCAAGATGAATAGGCCCGATGTAGCCTGCTCCGATCAATCCGACTGTAATCATTTCACCTTCTCCTGAAATTATAAAATATGGTTTTATACAACCTTATGCCGGCACTACAACCCATTAATAAAACAGTGCTCCTCCCACTTCTACCGGCTCACGGCCAGTTAAAAAAACAGTGCTCCTCCCAGGCATTTAACAGGGCTTCAATGTTTTCAAGAGGTACATCCTGACTGGGTATAGCGTAAATCATCAGGCCGCCTTCAGGAGAACCGATCCTTGCAGCAACCTCTTTCACCTGCCTGTTAATCTCTTTCGGGCTGCAGAATGGAAGCATCTGCTCGTCTATATCCACCAGCGCGCATAACTTCCCTTTATAAGACTTGGCGATACCCTCAACAGTGTTTGCCCGCACCTGGGGGTCGTGTATGGAAACGCCACACTCTACAAGGTCATCTATAATTTCCAGCATATTCCCGTCCGACGAATACCACACGTGTGTCCCCGTGTCTCTGCACGTTCGAAACATCTTTTTATATGCCGGCTTGAGATACTTGCGGAACATTGCCGGACTGAAAAGCAGCCCGTTCTGAGTACCTATGTCTCCATGGAACCACATCACATCCACACCGATCTCAAGGAATTTTCTTATATACTTCATGTTGTAATCAAGAACAATTTCGATTAATGTATTGAGCTGGGGCGGTCCGTTAATAAAATCTACCAAAAGATTTTCAAGACCCCTTAAAAACTGTAAACGGTCAAAAAACCCTCCATGGGCAAAGGACTCAGGCTCACCAATTGCCGGCAGCCCCTTTTTTTTCTCTTCATCAATTTTTTCCTTCATCTTCGCCCAGTCTACCTGTTTAACAGGGTCGGGAACTTCCAAAGAGTTGAGCGCACTCCAGTCGGCAACAGGATGTTCCACAACCTGTCCCAGGATGCCGTCCTGCACGTTGTGCCATACACAGCCCCAATCATCTCTATAGTACGTGTTCTCTTTAAAAAGAGGGTCCTTTTCATTAAAAAAACTCCTCTGCCCCTTTTCATACTCACCAAAAATCAGGGGATGGCGCAGAAGGACATCCTCCAGCCTTTTACCATACTTCTTCCAGACTGAAGGAAAAAGCTCAAAGGTAATCGGTATCCACTCAGGGCGGTTGAACTCAACTGCCCTTAAATAATTTTCTCTTTCACTTATGGTTTTTACCTTCATGTTAAAATCTTCCGTGTAGCCCCATAATATTCAAAGCCCCGGTGACACTAAAAATAATACTTCGCACATTTCAGATTTAAGATTGAAATACTGATGTTTAACGCCCTCAGGAATGAAAAACTTCTGCCCCTCACCAACCTTGCAGGCGTCTCTCATCACCGCGTCTTCCCTTTCAGATTTACCCGGTATGGATATCTGTAATGCTCCGCGCAGGACCCACAGAGCCTCATCACCTCCATGCGTTTCAGGGTCAGTAAATTTTCCCGGACTGATTACAAACTTACCCAGATGTATTCGCTCGTTGCTCACGAAAAAGGTAAATTTTGTCTCATTTTCGATCCCATGAATTACCGTTAAAGCCTTTTCCGGGGGGATGTGCACCAACCTGTTTTTACTGTCAGTCTCTTCCGCTTTCTCCGGCCAGTTCCCTCCGATTATTTCTTTAATTGATTCATTATTCTCCCCTTTATACCGGATCGTTTTCAATCTGAAATCAGACACCTGTTCAAGATCGTCCTCCACCCACATCCCGCCCTCTGCAGGCGCGATAATATCCAATTTTTTATCAGTAAAATTATACGCGTTATGCCAAGTCTTTAATGGGATATAGATACATTCTCCCTCTTTTACCTGAACCGCCTGGCCGGTTGTGTGGTCAACTTCAGTGAGCTCCCCTGAAAGTACGTAGTATGTTTCATCGCCGGAATGTATATCAGCAGGCTGGAATGACTGCCCGGGCGGCACCTCCCACTCGGAAAAAAGTATCCTGTCAGTGCTGCAGTATATAGTCGCGCATATTTTTTCCTTCCCTGAACCGTAAAAGATGACTTTAGCGTCCTCTTCCCTGAGGAGACAGGGCCTCTTTTTATCCGGGGGGAATGGTATATTCCCCAGCCAGTCCGGAACGGCTTCTGAATTTTTATCTTCTGACATAATCTGTTCCTTACTAAATAAATTTAAAGATTTAGTTTATCATAAATTACCCGGTAAGATATTCAAGTTTCATGTTTAATATTTCAGCCACTTTCTCTATTTCGCCGCTTATATCCGCGTGGACCAGGGCAAAATGGTGACATGTTCCGGCTTCTGCGATACGGCTGAAATAATTCTTTAAAGAAACATTCGGTTTAAAGATCGTGTGCTCGAAGTGGACATCACGGGGATAGGTGTCCACAGATTCACCGCGCGCCAGCCTGAATTCATATCCCCCTTCACATCTGAACAGAGTCAGAAGGTTCACAGGCCCTGGGTCTGTAATAAATTCAGGCAGAACTCCATTGTACGGAGCCCCTGGGACTTTCCCGAAATTAATGTACTGAGTATTCCTGAGTTTTGGGCGTGTTCCCCTTTTCGCCATGCTGAACCCGGCAGAGCCGCCTTCATGTCCTCCGAGTACCCAGTTTTTCTCTTCATCAAACATGAGATTTTCAAAGAAGTGCACAGGTTTCCCGCAAAGCTCTTTTATTATTAATCCTGCGACTGAGACTGAGAGGTCTCCCTCTGTTGCCACAACTATTCCCTTATCGATCAGCCTCGCCATTCCGACGCATGGAATCATTCCGCAAATGGGCGTGAGGCCGGGAAACATGTCGATTGCAAGAGCATCCACCTCTCTTTCCCGTACCAGTCTTTCCAGGGCGACCGCCTGCCGCGCGGCAAGCGCGATTTCCTCTTCAGTAGGCTCCACAACATCACAGATCTTATAAAGCTCTTTTATCAGATTATCAGTTTCACTGTCTTTGACCTTCTTCATGCCCTCCAGGAGCTCATTGATATAAAGAAAAACTATTTTAATGCCTGTCTGCCCCATCATCCTGGTTTCATCAGGAAAGGTGTCGTACATAGGTACCCCCGCGCTCCTGTGGGGCAATAAACCAATTTTTTTCCCTTTTAAATTTTTCACGCATCCTGCCGCCCTTGCATACTGCACAATTTCAGCGATCGCCGCATCATTTTCTATATGCCCGAAAACAAACCCATGATTAAAGCCGGGCCAGAGCCTTTTAAAGCTGCTAGGCAGCTGGGCCGCGCTGTTTACACCCCAGCATGTTCCGGATTCAATTAATGAGAAGCTGTCCGGGATGCCGGAAAGACCCTGCGATAGGAACAGTACCGGGAAAATACCCCTTATTTCATTGATCAGGGCCACACTCATCATATCATCAATGTAGGTAGCGTGGTACATTAAAACCATATCCACCTCATTTTCTAAAAAAACCTTTCCCGCTTTCGCCGCATCTGTCTCATTTTTAATCAAAAACGGGTACAGCACTTCACAGTCTTTTGCAAGACGCTCCTTTAATTTCAGGGCGCCCTTTTCCATGGCGGCAGGCAGCTCATCCATACCGCATTCTGTCCAGTACTGTTCAATACCCCCGGCAAAGAGCCCGATTTTCGGCTTTTGTAGGGAAAACATTAATTTCTCCTGTTCTATTTAACTATAAAATGATCGTATTTTTGTCCGAGCCGTTTTAGCGTTTTACCCGCACTTCTTCAGCTGAACTGCCTATATATCTTGTCATAAGTAATATGAGAGAAAGTGAAAACAGAAGTATAAGCCCGGACACAGCATACACCTTTGGAGAAAGGCCGAACCGGAGCATCCCATATAAGTAAACCGGCAGAGTTGTCCAGGTACCTGTCAGAAAATATGAAATGACGATCTCATCGAAAGAAACGGTAAAGGCAAGCAGTGCAGCTCCGATCATGGCCGTGCGGATCATAGGGAGTGTGACATACCATAGAGTTTTGACAGGTGTCGCGCCCAGATCTTGTGCGGCATCCTGAAAACTCGGCCCCATACGCTGGAGCCTGCTCGAAACCTGAAACATAACAAGAGGTGTGGTAAATGATACATGACCCATTAGAATGGTCAGCATTGAAAGAGAAATATTCAAATTCTTAATAAAAATCAACAGAGTGAGGCCCATTATGATTCCGGGAAGAACAAAAGGCAGCATGACAAGAGCGCGGAAAACACCCTTTCCCGGAAAACGAACCTTTGTAATAAAAAATGCTCCGGCGGTCCCGAAGATAAGAGCAATAGTTACCGCGCTGACACCTACTTCAATGGAATGGAGGAGAACTTTGAGGATCTCCTTATCCTGGAAAAGTTCTTTATACCACTTTATTGTCACTCCAGACATACCCACAATCGTTTTTGTCGGGCTGAAAGAAAAGATAATGACCACAAAGAGCGGGAGGTAGAGGAAAATAAAAACAAACAAACCGTATAATTTTAAGACTGTGCCCTGTTTCTCAAGCTTTGAGGCCTTAATGTGGCTACTCACCAAGAAAGCCTCCTTCTGTTGACCCGAATTTCGCTGTCAGCCCGAGTATTATAACCGATATTACAAAAAGAATAAACCCAAGCGCAGCACCAAATGGCCAGTTAAACGCAAACCCGAACTGGCTGTATATCAGGTTCCCGAACATGATACCCTGTGTCCCTCCCAGTTGTTGAGGTATTATATAATCACCGAGAGCGATAATGAATGAAAAGATAAATCCTGTAATAAGCCCGGGCAATGAGAGCGGTAAAACCACATTGAGAAAGGAATGAAACTCGTTGGCCCCCAGATCATTGGCCGCGTTTATTATGTTTTTCGGTATCTTTTCAAGTGCTGTATAGACCGGTATGAACACAAAGGGGATACAGATGTATGTAAGTGTGATGGCAATAGCAAACTTATTATAGAGGAAAAACTCCAGCGGCCCCTTTGTAATCCCGATTGCCATCAATATAGAGTTTATTACACCTCTATTCCCCAGTATAGAGCGCCACGCAATTATACGAACCAGGTAGCTCACCCATAGAGGAATTATGCACATCATAAAGAGTAAATTCCGGCCTCTTATCATTTTAAATGATACCATGTACGCCAGCGGGTAAGCCATAGCGATCGAAATAATCGATACAGACAGAGCCAGCCTGAGACTTTTAAAAAGAATTCTTGGATATATTGTATCAGTAAAGAAGAGTTTGTAATTTTTCAGGGTCAGGGTTTTCTCGATCTCAAGCCCCTCGCTTGAGTAAAAGCTCATTATAAAAGTGAAAACAAGAGGAACCACCACTAAAAAAAGGAGCCATACAACAATCGGTATCCCTTTAAAGTAAGATCGCGGGCTATCAAAACGGCTCTTAATTTTATCCATGCTTCCTCTACACAGCCTCTACTGAATATTTTATTACATCCTTTTCTTCAAAACCGGGAAACACAATGACATCACCGGAATTAAAGCCAACCCGGACAACGTCCCCTTCTTTCAATGAATGGTCCCACGATGTCGTGCCTATCACCGCCCTGATTCCGGACCCGTTAAATTCGCATGTTGCCTCATAATCAACGCCCCGGAACACGATCCTCTTAAGCCTCGATTCTATCATGTTGTCCGGCTTGGATTTCCCGGGATTCAGCAGCACCCTCTCAGAACGTATACATAGAAGAATCTCATCACCTTTATTTAACTCTGTTTTTGGTTTTCGTGTTCTGACAGAATTCCCCGATACTTCCGCTTTGCCTTCCTTTTCACCAATTGACAGGACCCTTCCGTTTAAGAAGTTCATATCCCCGATAAATGACGCAACAAACGCGCTGGCAGGGTCATTGTATATTTCATCAGGAGACCCTATCTGGTGCACCAGCCCGTCTTTCATAACCGCTATTCTATCACTCATGGTCATTGCCTCCGTCTGATCATGGGTGACATATACAAAGGTAATACCGACGTTTCTCTGGATATCTTTTAAAACTTTCTGCATGGCTACCCTCAATTTAAAATCAAGGGCACCGAGAGGCTCGTCGAGCAGCAGGGCAGCAGGCTCATTCACCAGTGAACGCGCGAGAGCGATTCTCTGGCGCTGTCCGCCTGAGAGCTGCTGAGGCAGCCTTGTTTCAAAACCTTCCATATTGACGAGCCTGAGTACCTTTTGAATCCGTGGTTCTGCATCATCCATTTTTACTTTTTTCATTTTCATGGGAAAAAAGATATTTTTCTTCACATCCATGTGTGGAAAAAGAGCGTAATCCTGAAATACCGTATTTATATTCCGTTTATAAGCCGGGATTTTTGTCACATCCTGATTTTCAAGAAGCACCCTGCCTTCTGTTGGTGTTTCAAGCCCTGCAATTACACGAAGGGTTGTTGTTTTCCCGCACCCGGAGGGTCCCAGGAGTGAAAAGAATTCTCCTTTCCGGATACCCACATTAAAATTATCGACCGCGACAACTTCATCGAACCTTTTTGTTAAACCCTGCAATTCAATAGCTGTCAAACCGTTGTTCGGCATATACAACTCCCCGATAAAATCATTCTTAATAAATTCGGATAAGGCCGGCCGGAAAGACCGGCCCTTTCCCTGCATCCAATTATGGTGTTGCTTTCACCTTATTCCACAACTCAACCCGTTTACCGGGGTCCTCTTCCGCGATCATTACATAGAGCGGTACAGGAAATTCACTTATATCCTGTCCATACCACCAGCAGGCGTCCAGCGCGACTTTACTATACGCGCTTTTACCACCCACATTTACAATTCCAAAACCGACGAGTTCCGCGAGCTGCGCCTGTCCCTGATCTCCTATCATGTAATCTATATATTTATGAGCAAGGTCAAGAGAATCACCGGAAGTCGGTTTTGTTATAACCCAGCCGTCTATCCAGGCGATCGTACCTTCTGTCATCAGATACTGGGTGAAGTTATCTCTTATACCGGCTTCCTCTAACTTAATGTTAAGAGGGGCGTTGTTTCCGCCCAGCAGGATAAGCGCATCTTCACCTGCAATTACACCGAACTCTGAATCAAGGCCGGTTGTAAAGGTCCGGGCATTTCGCTTCCACTCAAGCAGACGGGCCTCCACCCTGTCCCAGTCTCCCGCGCCAAAATTGGCGGGTGTTTTAATTCCCACATGGATGGCGGCAATTTGAGTGACGTTTGTAGATTCGTCAAAGAAAGCGGTTTTTCCCTTAAATTCAGGTGCAGTCAGAATATCAAGGGAAACAGATTTTCCGTCAGGGCTTAAATAGGGGGCCAGCTGCCCAGGGGAAATTTTCGAGGTGTTAATTGTAATGTCCTGGTCACCCCAGGTTATCGGAACATGGAATTTCTTTCCCGTTTCCACCTGCGCATAGGGATGTTCACGGAAATATTCCCCGACTTTTGAATAATTGGACAGCTTTGAGGTATCGATCGCCTGGATTAACCCCGCGTCATAATACATCAATACTCTGCCCGAATCATTAGAAACAATGTTGTATTCGTCCGTTGCTGCCTTGGTTTTAGTGAAATGTTCTTCAACCGTACCCGCGTAGGTCACGTTCACCTCACAATTGTATTTTTCTTCAAATGGCTCTACCCATGCGGGCTCCGCGTACCCCTGAAAACAGAGGATGCTTAAAGTCGGCTTACCTCTTTCGCCCTTTGCTGCCAGAAAAACCAGGCCGCATATAAGAATAATCGTAAAAACAACAAATGTTACTGAAATGCTTTTTCTGGTAAAGTTAATCATGCTAACCTCCTTATTAAATTATTTTTTAATGTTAAAAATAAAAAGCACACCTCCTTTCTTTGATGATAAGCTTTAAAACACCAATCTTATATTTTATGGCTGCCAATAAATGATATTTTATTCACAGCCGCCGGCTTACTATTTCTGAATTGATATAGTATAGTATGTATAAAAATATTACAACCTTTTTTTTCAAACCATCACATCATTCTATTCAGGCTGGCCCTTAACATATAAAATGGCTTTTTAGATACAGGAGGTGATGCTAGGAGCCTGGGACAAACAGGTCAAATTGAGCTCTCAAATATTTCGATTACTTTCTTAATCTCCCTGTCCGCGTACCCGGGCAAGGCATCCACGATATGGCTGTTCAAAATTGATTCAACCTTTTCATGGGCCCTCTGTATTACATCCTTCATCCCCTTTTTTCTCCAGTTTTCATACTGCTCCCTCACGGATATCTCCGGCTCCCAGTGCTCTCCCTTACCCAGGTATTTCAAAGTATGTTCTTCCGCCAGGTAGTTCCCTTTCGGGCCCAGTTTTTCAATAACATCAAGGGCGAGGGTGTCCTCATCCACCTTAATACCGCGGGACATTCTTTTTATGTATGAGAACAGCTCGTCATCCAGCACCAGCTGCTCAAAACTTACCACAAGCCCGGTACCGAACATGCCGCCGTTCACTATGAGATCGGCATGTGCCAGATAAGCGCTCCAGGTTGTCGCGCATTTTTCCCACGCTAGCTGCTCATCCATTGCATGGGTATCGGAATCAGGGGCAATCGCGTGATAGGGCATGGAATAATATTCAGCAATCTGGGAGCCGGCCAGCCTCATCAGCACTGTTTCAGGAGAGGCTATCAGCACATTGGCTGTCCTCATGTCAAAGGTTGTCCA
>SDBT01006696.1_pt1 | contig 19064 bp, 18 predicted proteins | sample 2277101 | NCBI WGS metagenome assembly SDBT01 (sample SAMN10404973, study PRJNA504765) | marine sediment metagenome | isolation source: marine sediment core GS10_PC15, 103 cmbsf | place: Arctic Ocean: Southern Knipovich Ridge | collected 2010 | reverse complement strand
GCCCGAGGACGAAAATTTTTTTTTGCATCAGGCAAATGCTGCGACGTCTCGCCGTGTGCTCCAAGAAGGCCAAGAGATTATCGCCAGGGGCCAGAGGCTGGGGGCTAGAAGACAGGAGACCACCCGGACGATGACCGGTATTTTCTTTTCTGGCGATCGCATGTCTGACTGACCTAAGGAATGTCGTCACCTTTCCCTTTACCCGACATCACCCTGAACACAACCACGCAGAAGGATTTTGATTTTTTTCCTGCGTGTACACACACATGGTCACTTTTCTAGTCGTTTTTGTCTGTCGCCGCAGCTAGCGCGTCTCCGTCGGTGTTTGTTGTTGTTGTTGTTGTTGGTGACGGTGGGGCTGTGAAAGCCTGCCTGATGTTGGCCATGACTTTGCAAGCATTTTTGTGTTGGGGCCAATCTTTTTTCTGACATTCTGTGGAACAATAGTAGACCGCCTTGCATCGCTTGCATCTCTGCAATTTAGCGGCTCTGGTTTGACAGCCGGGACCCGCGCAGGCTGCCACTCCTCCAAAGACACTGATCTGGTTTTCGTCGTCGTCTTCGCCGGGCACCAAAGGAGCATGCATGAGGTCTTGCTTTGTGATCCGGTTGCAGGCGTCGCCGTGGATGACCGACCATCGCCAGGCACAGCCTTGTCCATTTTCGCCGTCGATGGACACCACGAGCACAAAGTGCTGCGCGGGATCGTAGTGTTCCAAGGCCACGGCCAATTTACGGTTCCTCATGAAGTGAAGTTTGCCCTGGTTCTCCTTGGTGTTGGGTACGTAAGTCATGGCGAGACCATCGCAGTGTTTCGTGGCTTGTTTCAGCGATTTGAATCCCATCCAAATGACGCCTCTCTTCTCGGCTGGATCTTCTTTCTCCGTCATGCCTTCCAGAGCAAGCTGCAGCAACTTCACGCTCTGGTTCATTGCCCACGCCTCGAGAGCGCCTATGACTTTGTTGCAGTCCTCCATGGTCTTTTGATCTAAGATGCGTAAGGGTGTATTTTGTTTTTATTGTTCCTTGTTAGATTCTGTTTTTCGCTTCTTTCTGGGACTCTCCTCCTCTACTTCTTCCTTTTTCTCTTGTGACGATGATGATGATGAGACTGCACATGGGACTGCACATGGACCAGCTTGCGAAGTCTGGCTCAGAAGACAGAAATCTTGGTGCTGAAGCTCTGGAATATGATCAAAAGTACTGGGTTTCCACTGGAGGCGTGCATAGCATGAGCCGCACACTACCATACCCCCGGCACCACAACGTTGCTTCTCTTCTTCTGGTGGGGGAGAATCCATTTCATCATCATCATCGACGGGTTTGAAGTGCGGGCAGGACTCGACTCGGCGGCTGCTGATTCTCCAACAGTATCGGCTGTGCCATTCCTCACAGAAAGGGCACATGCAGGGCTGATCCGAACATTGACACGTCATGATTTTTTTTATTTTGTTTTCTTCTCTCTCTCTCTCTCTCTCTCTCGCTCTCTCGAAGAAGATGCGTAAGGGTGTATTTTGTTTTTATTAACCACGCCGCAGCAGTCCCTTAAGTCTTCTTTTCGGTCTTCACTACTTCCGCCGCAAATCCAAAGTTAGTAAATATGTTCATGAGCTCGTACGGGACGCGGCTGCCCCAGTCAAGGTTGGGCCTCACCGCGACGCACACAAGTCTGCGCCCGTCATCCTTAGTCGTCAGAATGCGTATCGTAATATATTGACAGGCTTGGAAATCTCGGACGTTCGTCTCTCGCTTCCACGTCGGCGGCAGGCAGTATGGGAGAGGGGAGAACGCAAATCGTATCATCCCTAGCACAGCCTCTTCCAAGAGCCAGGGACACTGCCGACGCAGGGCGAGTCCCAGATAGAGTCGTTGAATCTCCTCCACCGGCAGCCGGTCGACTGGGTTCATCCGTGGCGTAGTACATAGGTTTCGGTAAATGGCTTGGACGCCCTTGAATTCTTTCCTGATCAGAACGATCCGCTCGTCGTTCACCAGCTTTTCCCTTGCCACCTGCGAGGCAGTGTGTGCGTCTCCAGCCAGGCCGACAGCAGCGCTCTCTTTTGGTGTTGTGCCTCGCATGATGTGGGCCCAGATTTCCGCGGGAAGTTCCAGGGCCGGATCCCTTTCCACCCATGGCCTCTTCGCAGCTGGCCCTGCGGTTTTGTCGATGCTGCTGCTGGATGGTTTCTGTCGTCGTTGTCGTTTCATAGGGATGATGATGCTGGTGTGTGTGTGTGTGTGTGTGTGTGTGAACCAAGGATGCTTAGATATATGTGTTTTAATTATTCTTTTGTTTTGTCCTCAATGCAACCTCTCGATCTTGTGCCTCCCCTTGTCGCGTTGCAGAGCGATCTCGACGTCCTCCATTCGATCCACAGCACTCTTGGCGATCTCGGGGGGCAACTCCAGACACACCGCTTTCTTGATGTGGGAGGCTGTGAGGGTCACGCGTCCGCTGGTTCGACACACTTGCTTGGCTCGGAACGCCACCCTCTCCAACCACAGGTTCGCCACGGCGTTGGCAACCCTGGCGTAATTTTGAGAAATTCGAGTCCGCTGGTCTTTCCGTCGCTTCTTGCACACGCGGCTTATGTAGAGGCGATAGTCTCGGTGCGAGGGATTCCTCAGAGGATCGACTCGTCGCCGCCTTTTTTTGTTTTGGCTCATCCCCCTTTTTTTTTGTTGTTTGTTTTTCCGGGGCGCGTTTTGTCTGCGTGTAGCTCTGTCTCTCGCGTGGTGGTGAGAAAAAGTATTGCAAATGTCATAGTGAAGAGGCGGCAAAAAGTCGTGCTGGACAAGTACTGAGCTATTGTAAATATCAAAAGCGTGATCTGACAGCGCGTCGATTGCCAATTCTCGTCAGACGCACCTTTGACAAAAAACAAAAACAAAAAACCGCGGTTGCAACACGTTCCTGAGAACACTCAATGGCCTGCGCCAAGACAAAAAAACACAACGCGCATGCGCACACGCCGCAACAGGACCATGGAATGGCATGGCAATACCTGAGTCAATTGGTACGATTCTTGGAGCGTCGAATTCCATCCGACCTTTCCAGGGCGACGCTGTTTTTTGCGTGCAATGAAAGTGCCGCCTTGGAGCGTCGAATTCCATCCGACCTTTCCAAGGCGGCGGTGTTTTTTGCGTGCAATGAAAGTGCCGCCACCGATGGCGGATTCTATGGGTGGCACAGCGGGGAACATCTTGTCAGGTTCCCCGGCTCAATCGGTTGCCTGACTTATCTAGAAGTGATGTGTTGGGGCGATAGAGGTCTCACCACACTACCCAACTCCATCGGTTGCCTGTCCCATCTGTGCCATCTGAGCCTCGGACAAAACCAACTGACCAAGCTCCCCAACTCAATCGGTCGCCTGGCTTATCTAGAAGTGTTGTATCTCAGAGAAAACCAACTCACCTCGCTGCCAAACTCAATCGGCCGCCTGGCTTATCTGGAAATGCTGTCCCTCGGCAACAACCAATTAACCGAGCTTCCCAATTCCATCGGCCGCATGTCATCTCTGCGAACGCTGCATCTCACAGAAAACCAACTCACCAGGCTTCCCAACTCAATCGGTCGCCTGGCTCATCTACAAGTGCTGTGGCTCAACGGAAACCAACTCACCGTGGTTCCAAACTCAATCTGCCGCCTGTCCAATTTGATGGAGCTGCGCCTCAGCAGGAATTCGCTCACCGAGCTCCCAAAATCCATCGGCCGCATGTCCTGTCTGAAACGGCTGTGCTTCTACGGAAACCAACTCACCAGGCTCCCCAACTCCATCGGTCACCTATCCAAATTGTTCAGACTGAACCTCTGCAACAACCGACTCACCGCGCTGCCCAACTCCATCGGCCAGCTTTCCTCCTTGGCGTGTTTGTCGTTCAGCAAGAATTCGCTCACCACGCTTCCGAGTTCCATGACGCATCTGCCCGTTTTGTGCTCGCTGTGGGTCGAGCACAATCAACTCAGTTACTTGCCACTGATAACCAACCTCCAGCTCCTCGCGATTTGTCACAATTCAATGACTGTGGTCTCGCTGCCACAGAGACATTATGAGGAACCGGGCGTCAAGTCGCTACGACGTGCGGAAGCACACATAGCGCAACCCCGCCCTCTGCTTGACATCGCCATGGGCGTTGTATGGCAGATGTGCGATTGACGCTCTGAACACGAACTTCCGCATCTACGTGTATTATCAAAAAAAAAACCGTGTGTCGCCGCCATTTTCGTTGTGTAGCGTCGTGTGATTTCTCGGCCGTCCCCAAACATTCTGTTGTGCGTGCGTTTCCGGAGAGACTTTCGGAAAAAAGGAAACCCCCCGCAGGCAGATAAAACAAAAAAAATCCATGACGGATTTAGACGAGGACAGCAGCAGCAGCAGCAGCAGCAGCAGCAGCAGTGAAGGAGAAGAAGAAGAGAGAGAGATTTTGGTATCTGGAGAACATCGCGGTGACGACGATGAAGAATCCTCGACGTGTTCCAGCGGATCCGAAATCGAAATGTCCCAGACGATGCAAAGTCAGGGCGATGATGATGTGAGGAACAGGACGGAGCTCGAGCAGCGCCCCCATTCGTCTGCTGTGAACGGAATCACGTCGACCCCATCCGTTGATGCCGTTGTTATTGTTGTTGAACAAGAAGAAGCAACGCTGAATGGAATGCTCTTCCAGGGGGAGCAGGAAGCGCCTCAAGTTGAAGAAGTGCTGCTGTCTGCTCCCGGGGGAAATAGACGGGAATCTCGCGTTGGCCTGTGTTTCCCTGTGGCCAGGGTGACCAGGCACCTCAGAGAGGCCACAGGGTGCCGCAGAATCTCGGCAAGCGGTGGAGTCGCCATGACGGCCGCCATGGAAGGCATTATGGAGTATGTGCTACGTAGGTCCGAAGAAGCCCTGCCGGTGGGGCCCAAAACGAAGAAACGAAAACGCAGCAAAATGGTGCCCAGGGAACTTCGGATGGCTTGCGAAAACGACCAAGCCATGGACGATCTGCTTCACAACATGGTGGTGGCTGGCGGAGGCGTGCTTCCCCACATGCCCCAAGGGTTGATGGGGAGGGCGCCCCGGCGCAAGAAAAGGAGGAAACGCCCTGCCGTTATCGTTGCCACAAAGAAGAAGAAGAAGAAGAAGAAAAAAGGGAGGAGCAATACCAAGAAAAGGAATAGGAAGAGGGTGAAGTGATTTTTATTTTCTTAGCACACACACACACACACACACAGCAACGGCTAGTTTTCTCTTTCTCATTCTTCCATGTGCACGTCGTCGTTGCGAGGTGATGATGTTTGTTTACAATACATCAGGGTTTTCCAAAATTCGGCTCCCTGTGTCGCCATGGTGCCGAGGTTGTCAGCGTATATCTTTGCATCCAATCCGATGGGTTCAAATACCGACTTGTGCACGGCAGGGGTTTCCAAGAGTCCCTTCCATCTCAGACACCGCTTCTTGACGCCTTCCAACATTTCTGGACTCAGCAGCACCTGGTTCACATATTTCCCCCATCGGCGGCTGCCTCCTCGCAACAGTTTCAGCGAGGAGGACGCAGGTGGAACCACCCCGATTTGTCTCTCCCTCAGAGAATAGATGGTTCCGGTGTGCTGGTTCAACATAAAGTCGTTGGTTTGTTCTTCGCATGGAATCCATAAGGCGCACCGGAACGCCAGGGCGCTCAGGAACCGGTTGTGGACCTCGGTTCTTCTTTCAGACTCCATGGCCATCATCAGGGACGGAGTTACGGGCGCGCATGATGGCGCGTCGAACTCAAAGATGTCGTCCTCCTCCTCCTCATCTTCGCAGCAGCCGATGAAGCGAGGATCGTCGGTGACGACGAAAATGCCCGTGTGTCCACCACCACCACCATCACCACGTCGAATTCCCTCCGAGAATGGGACACATGTGGCAACACGAAGCGAGAGAACGGTTGAACGTAGAAGGGTCAGGCTGTCGTGTCTATGTCCGGTTCTCTGGTCTATGCCCAGGAACAATTTCTTCAGTGTGTGTATGACCTTGGCGTGTTTTGCGATGGCGTCGGGTCGATGGGTGGCGTCTGTACCACCACCATCACAAAAGGGACCGTCAACGAACACACGTATCCTTCGATACTTGGCGTAGTAGCCCGCGTACCAATCGGAACCTGCCATGGTGGGATCATCGAAAACGCCTTCTTCCATTTCCAGGGTCGTAGTGGTGGTGAGCCGCGGGCGCTTTGGGGATGGGGGTGTTACTGCATCTGTCGTCGTTGTAATGGGTTGTTGTTGTTGTTGTTGTGGCGGTGCCTTGTGTTTGGGAGACTCGGAAGAAGGGGGGGAGGGCGAGGGAGGTCGCTTCCTTTTCGTCGCCAACTCTTCGCTGGGGTGATGGCTTTGCAATCCGTCTCGCAGAGCGCCGGATTTTCGAAGCCTCTCCAGCGCATCGTAGGTCGTGTGCTCGGCGTCATATCTCTGCTCGGCGGTTATGAAGCCCCTGTAGGACCGGTCGTAGTAAAACAGCGGATCAACGATATCCATAAAGTTTGTGACCCGCAGTCCTGAATTGAGGTAATCTTCAACGCTTTTTCCGCGCTGTGTCCCGGCCAATGTGGTCTTGTCGCGCACGAACTCTGGTGGCGTGAGTTTTTTGTGATTTGATGAATAGGTGTCTTCGGCAGCGCCCTCCCACTTGCGGATCTTGTCCCCGGACAGAGAGTTGGGGTGCACTCCATCCGGAAACACGGAACGATAGCTGCGACCGGGGCTCAGCAGGAGCATGATTTGGAACAGGGGGAGACGCTCGGGATCGATGTCGTGGTCGGTGGGGGTCTCTCCGTTTCTCTTGGGGAGACGGTGGCAACGAGCCATCTCCGTCAACAAGGAAAACACCTTGTGATTACGGCGGGTTTCCAGACCAAATAACCAGGCGTCCTTGTACAGCCTCACAAATTCCTTGGCCCACGCAAACATGTCCAAGGTGTTGACATCGCACAGCTTCTCGGCGGCCATCCAGACCAGTTCGCTCTTTCCCCAGATGTGCAACAGATTGACCATGCGCACGGTTCTGTCTTCGTTGTTTTCCACCATGCTTCTGCATAGACACACCATGGCCTTTTCTTCGGCGGCGCAGCTCCGGAGGCGGATCGGTTCTAGGGCAGCCTTGAGCTTGCGGCTGGTGCCCAGTTTCTGGTGCCAGTCATCGTCGGACAGGCAGCCGGTGGTCTCCAGGATGCAGGCCGAGGAACAGTGTAAGATCAGCTGATTTTTCCTTTCGTTTACCAGCCAATTCACCGTGAGCATCACGATGCAGCGGGCCTTCAGGCACTCAAAGCTCCTCTCCATGGGACAGCTTTCCGCCTGTTCGAGAGCCTCCAGCCAGCGTTTGTGGAGGTCTAGCAGCGCCATCGGGACCAGAGGATTCGCCAGGCCGATGTGAGCCCATCCTATCCAGAAGATGCGCTCCCAGAACAACATGGACCAACCGGAGAGGTCCAATTCCGCGGCGCAGTAGAAAGCGTCCCTGGCTTGTCCTCTGCATATGGACTTCTCCAGCCAGCTCACGATCAGCTCCAGTGACTGGCCCTGTCTGCGACAGCAGACGCCTCCAGGATCAACATCGTCGCCACCACCCACCACCACAATCTGACAGTCCATGGTATGTAAGCGACTTTATGTGGGAGAAGGTGGTAAATTTGTTCTATCTAATTGATTTTTCCTGAAAAGGGAGGTTTTGTGTGTGTGGTGGAGAAGGGGCCTGGGAAATAGAACTGACCTGCGACCAGAGAAAAGAGAAAAGAGGGTAAACAAATTCCAATAACACCACTGCCACCACCCAAAAAAAAATGAACGCAGAGGAGACGATGGAAGAAGGAACATCGTCACCATCGGATCGCCGTCACAGCTTCGGAGGAGGTGGTGGATACTACCGCCACCGCAGGTCTCTAAATGACAACGATGACGGCCCGGAAGACAGGACCAAATACGTTCGGTTGTTGTGGAACGGCCAGAGTCTCAACGTGGTGACTTCAGGAAGCCATAGCGGCGGGGGCGGTGGGGAAGTGGGAGACAGGCCTCACTGGCCACCGAACCAGGCGATGGACTCTGATCTTGCTCAGGACGTTTCGATGGTGATGAATGTCCTCCCCGTCACCACCACCACCACAAAGAGTGAACCGGGGCATCTGGATCTCTCTGGAACGCACAGCCTCCACGTCACAGCGTACAAACCATTGGAAGATCGCCGATGGAAGAAGCTCAGGTTCAATCTGACCGACGAGTCGGTGTTCGATTGGATATGTTCTTCCGGGGGGGAACAACAACAACGCGAGGGGCGCACCACCACCACCAACAACAACAACGAAGTGAGATGTGATGTGGAACACGTGGTGTTGTGCCTTCCTGGTCCTCGTGGTTTCGAGACAGGAACCACGAAAGCATCATACCGGGGCAAACACAGGCCGAGGGGGAGGAGAAATACCGGAAATTCGAGGCGCCAGCGCAGCGCCTCGAGGAAACCCAGAAGACGCAGCGACGACGACGGCTTTGGCCATGGCATAGAAGGTTTTCTTCGCAGGAAAGCCGAAATGTTTTCCTTCCAAAATGTGCTGACGGAGTGGTACCGGCGGATCAACGGTCTGTTGACAGGAACTCGCCCAGGTCCCTTCTGGTGGCCTTCGAAGATCAACGTCAAGCTCCTGGACCACGAAGACCGCCTGCTTGACGTGGTGCGTTTGTTGCCTAGACTGCGCATCGTCACCGTGATCTTGGGTCCCTGCTCTCGCAGCGGCTACAAGGACTTGGATGAGCTGGCAGAAGAAGTGAGCGGGGTTCGCAAGAACACCTGCCTCAGAATTCGTTATGTGGATCAGGAAGGAGGCGAAGACGCCGTTGTGCGAATGCCAAATTGTGACTACGAAGTATCAAACAAACTTTACGTGAAACACCAGGAGTTCGAGGCCATCCGACGAGTTGACGGAGTAAGCCTCCGGTTTTTCGAGTGGACGAAATGGCTGATTTGGCTGGGTTTCAATCTCTCCCTTTGGATGATCGTGGCGAGGGTCCTGTTTCTGATCGCTCTCGGTGTCTGAGACAGAACAGTGGTGGTGGTGGCGGCGATGGTCCAAATAGTCGGATCATGCCATCTAAACTGGACCCTGCATTGTCCATAGAAGAAGACAACAGCGAAATAAAGAGGGAGGAGGAGGAAGAGGCGGACGCCTGTTGTAGCCTGGCCCCTCTTTTTTTGGATTTTTACATGGGCGCGAGCAACTTTTGATGGCGATGATGATGATGATGATGATGGAACAACAACTCAACCCAAAGGAGGTCGAGGCGTGGCGCGATGGGGCTCGGGACGTGATCACAGGGGTGGACCCTGGATCCCTCAACTGCGGCATAGCAAAGTACTCGGTCTCCCGAGATCGCTTTCTCTTCCTGGGCCTAGCCGACCTGCGAACCTCCCGCGCAGGGAACATCGTGGACACGCTCCACGAGTACCGGACGCGTGTTGAGCCAGCGTCCTTCTCCGACACCGATCTGGTGGTCGTGGAACGACAAATGGGAAACAACGCCAGGAACATGTGCGTGGAGACGACTTTGAGAGCCGAATGGCGCGGTCGATGCGTCTGCGTGCCTCCTCAAGTCATCATGGATCACTTTGGTGTGCCGCGTGGCACTCCCAGACCCGAGAAAAAGAAAGCCATGGTGAGTCTGATGCGGGAACTGCTCACGGACCGCGAAACAGCCATGGTAGAGAGCGCGGTGGAGGTTCGACGTGACGAAAATCGAAAGATGAGGAAGGAGTACCGGGAAGAACAACAGAGGCGCAAGGCCTCTGGAAAGAAGCGGAAGAGGGGCGCCAAAAAACCATCCCTGAAAAGGATCAAATACGATGACGTCTTGGAAGCTGCAGCCCAAGCCCTGTGGGCGGCCGAGCAGCTGATGGGGCACAAAGTCGGGAGGAGGAGGCGCAAGAAACGGCGCAAGAAACGGCAAGCAACCATCACTGACGTTTGGCCCGCCTCTTCACGGAGACAAGAAGAGGGTCGCGATGCCAGCGTGGTTTGCATCATCGTCATCGATGACGACGACGACTAGGAATCGGGGGTCATATAACAGTGGTGGTGTACTGTGCATACGGGAAGGAAAAAAATAACAAATCCTTGTTTTTTTCTGAAAGGGAAAATTTTTTAACATAAACGCCAAAAGATATAGGCCATTGTTTTCCCCAGCATTCATGATACTTTGTGTGGGTCGAGGGGATACGGCGTGCTGCTGGGGGGAGGGGGCGGATGAGGCTGTGCTACGACAGGTCGATCGCGCACGTCGATCACCACAGAGTTTGAGGGTGGTGGCTGTTGCTGTTGTTGTTGTGGTGGTGGTGGGATAGCATAGAGATGAGACACGTCCTCTGGGGAGAACGGACGGCTTTTGTGTGTCTGAGATTCCATGAGCTTGTTCTTAATCTCGTCCATGTGCAACTTGATGTCGGCGAGGACGGCGTAGGGCACCTCAAACACATCCGGGGGTTTCTGGGCCACGCGTTGTGCCTCGACTGTTGCCTGGAGCAGTTGCTGCACCCGATTGAAGAGCATGAGAATTTGGTCGGTGAGAATGCTGGCCTTGATCGAGCCTTCGAACACCTCAAAGGCCCTGAGAACTTGCCGAACGGCATCTTCGTGAGTAGCTTCCGGTCTTCCTGCTGTTCCGTGACGATGTGTTGTGTGTCTCTCTGGAAGGGCTGAGCCTTCCGCGGGCACGCCGTTTGACAACTGAGGGGAGCGACGGTGTCCTTCTTCGTCATCGCCCCCCTTTTCTAATATTGAAGAGACGTAGGGACAGAGCTCGTTGTTTCGTATGTATTCCTCCAGAGACAGCTGCCTGATTTGAGGGATCGTGTTGCATTTCTTGAGGTACTCCTTGCAGGTACGCAGAAAAAAGGTCTCTGCGATGCGACTCGCAGCCAACATCCTGTAGAGATCCAGTTCCGCCTTCTGCACCACAAAGAAATCTCCCAACACGGGAATTCGCCGGTAGGCCATCAGGTGGTCGTAGCCCTCGAGGCCGGGAGTTCCAGCGATGAAAGGAGAAGGCAAGATTGGAATGGAAGGTTGCTGCGGGGGGCGGCGATGCACCTCCTGTCCTTCTAAATCAACATCGGCAGCGCCCACTCCGGCAGCGTCGTCGCCTTGTGAGGCGGTAATGTCTGTTTTCCCCTTTCGTGCTTCCACATCATCATCATCATCGCCACCGCCGGGAGAATCTTCTCCTGTGCCATTGCCCTGTTGTTGTTGTTGTTGTTCCGGGGGCAACGTGTCCAATGGTTCCAGCACGGTAAGACTCGACAGACGTCTGGATTCCATGATCAAATGCACGTATCCCTTTCTGGCATGCTGGCTCGCCAGAAACGCCACGAAAGCGAAGAGGCTCGATTTCCTTTCGGCAAGCAGGAAGATGTAGCCGTCGTCGTTCGTCGCCTGAAAACATCCGTCTCCCAACGGTTGCAGATTCTTAACGATCAGATGCACCTCTCTGCTTTGCGTTGTTTGCTGCTCCTCTTCCTCCTCCGTCATCTGGGGCCCTTCGTCATCACCATCGCCCATTGAAAAAAAACCACCGCCATTTTCCGTGGATTGATTGACCCCCATCGTGTTGTTGTTGTTGTTGTTGTTGTTTGTTGAGAGGGAGGTGCCTATCCGAAAAAATTTTTTGTTTTCGCTTGGGTTCCGTCGACTTGAGTCAGAACGCCCCACCAGCCGAAGAAAACCTTTTTGTTTTCACTGGGAAACAGATGTCGCCTTCCGCGCTATATCAATTGTAGACTCCTCTTTATGCTTTTCGTGTGTTTGACGTTTGTTTTAGAGAGAAAACCCCGTTGGGGGAGGTCGTCTCGAACACATATCGGAGACAGGCGGTCTCTTGAGCTCGCATTCTAGCCACGTTGAGCGGGTGGTGGCGATGGAAAAGCTGCGGTTCCTCTTTGTCGTAACGGGAGATGCGTCTCCGGGTATGGCGGGAACGCCTCTTTCTCTGCCACCGCTGTCGATCATAGTGCTTCCGACATAGATTCTTGTGGGAGACGGAGAGTTGACACCTCTTGATCGAACATCGGCGTGAGGGTTCGGGGGCGTTCTCGCCGTGTTTTGAGCAATATCTGGGGTCTTTTTGAGACACGGCTTTCCGCCGGCATCCGTCCTGTTTGCAGGTGGGGGTGCGCCGCCAATGTGTCACACACAGACCCGAGCGATGAACTTTCTTACCGCACTTCAGCAGAGGCCCATCGGAATCGTGTTTCTGGCACTGTCGCTTGCCGCCCTTGAGTCCGGAGGCTTGCCATTCTCGAAAGTAATGGGCCCGGCACAGACCCTTGCACAGGACGAGGTTAGGACAGCTTTCTGCTCCCAAGCACTTGGGCGAAAGGGAATCATCGGTGTTGTCGTCGAGAGCCTCGGTCAGGATGGCTGGCAAGGCGTCCATGGATTTTTTTTTGTTTGTTCTTCCCCGACCTTCGCGTTTTTCTTTTTGTTGAGGCCGGCCGCCACCTTTGTAGGGTTCGCGCCGGTAAAAGCCCCAGGCACAAAAAACAAACAAAAAAAACCCCCACCACGGTTCATAGCAAAGGCGCATGCAACGCCTAACAGAAAAAGATCGACGGGACATATTGAGAGCGCCGTCATTCACGTTCCGACGAAACCGACCAGCCCCGTGGAAAATATCGGCGGAATCCATTCTAATTTTGGAAACGGACGCAAAGATCTACTCGAGGCCATTCTATCCCGATACACACATACCCCTCCCCTCCAAGGACAGGCAACAGAACAATCAAACAAAAAAACACTATCATGAGTGACAAAGACACCACCACCACGAAGAGGAAGACGCGGAGGAGGAGGAAGAGCAGCAATGAGCGAAAAAAGAAAATTCCACTGCGCAAGCGCATCAAGAAAAAGCCTCCGAAGAGGAAGAGGACCAACAGCGCCACCACCACCACCACAACGATCCGAGGCCTGCCGGGCATAGGCGTTCAAATCAACAGCCGCAGTCGTGTTGGTGGTGGTGGTGGTGGCGCTGGAGCAGGAATCGACACCGAGGTGCAACGCCTGATCCGAGAGATCAAAGCCGACGCCCGGAGAAACGCGGCAGGGAGGAAGCCAACGCCTCCCTTTCGACAGATGTATGCGAACTGGCGCACCGGCGAGGTCAAGGTCGACGGAGAGACCATGACCATACAGGAAGCCATCGATCGGGGATATCTGTCGAGAGACGGGAGCGTGTGCGCCGTGGGCGGCCAGCAGGTTGTTAACATCTTCTGAGAGTTTTCATACAACAAAAAAAAAACAAAACCCATCATCATCATCATTGCCATGTCGGACGTGATTCGTGCCGACGACGACAAAGCCCTTACAGAGATTCTCTCGTTTCTCTGCAAATATGTCCCGCAGTTCGGCGAAACACAACCATCCTCTCTGAAAAAGCTGTACATTACCGACAACCAACTCACGGTCCTCCCCGACTCCATCGGACGCCTATCCTCGCTGCAGCAGCTGGATCTCGACATGAACAAACTCACCGTCCTCCCCGACTCCATCGGCCACCTGTCCTGTTTGGACCTGCTGGACCTCTGCTCAACCCAAGTCACCGCCCTCCCTGACTCCATCGGCCATCTGTCGTCTCTGCAACGGCTGGAGCTCGGTGTCAACCAACTCACCGTCCTCCCACACTCCATCGGGCGCCTATCCTCTCTGAAGAGGCTTGACCTCATCATGAACAAACTCGCCGTCCTCCCCGACTCCATCGGTCACCTGTCCTGTCTGGAATGGTTGAGCCTCGCCATCAACCAACTCACCGTCCTCCCCGACTCCATCGGACGCCTATCCTCGCTGCAGCAGCTGGATCTCAACATGAACAAACTCGTCGTCCTTCCCGACTCCATCGGTCACCTGTCCTGTTTGGAATTGCTGTACCTCGACAAAAATCCCCAGCTCACCGCCTTACCCGTGGCTATTGTCGACCTGACCAATCTCATAGATCTCCGCGTTGGTGAAAACAGCGTCAACAACGACAGAAAGCACCCGCCCCAACGCCTGGTGAACATTGCGTTGGGATTTGTGTTCAACGAGATGCTGCTGCTGTTGTAGTGCACGACGGTTCGATGAACTGTACGAATTTTTTCTTTAATAAAAAACTATTCTTTTTTTTCTCTCTATACCATATCGTACATTGCTGCTGCTCTATTGTTGCTGGTGTAGCCTCTGCTGATGCCTCGGCCTGTGCGTCTACTTGAAGCCGCCATGGGAACCGTTCTGCTCTGTGACAGTGGTGGTGTTGGTGATTTTGTGCTTGTTTTGTGTTTCCTTTTTGTGGAGCCGCCGCTGCGTGGGTGCCACAAGATCGAGTCGTCGATGCCCCACGACTTGAATACGTACGCCCCGTCGCGAATCAGGATGACCACGAAAATGCCCAGCATGGCCAGCACATGCCACAATGAATGAGCCCACCAATACTGGGAGCTGTCGGCGCTGTCCCCCACCAGATGAAGGGCAAATCCACTTCCCACCAACAGGCCCGCCACCACAATCAGGGCGATGTCATAGCGTCGGATGGGTTCCCCCACGCCGACCACCCGAAACAGGGCAAACAGCACGAAGAACCAGATGAAGAAAGCCAGGAAAACGAAACTGCTGGTGGCCTCCACGATGAAGAGGATGGTGAGGAATATGATGACCAGGAAGAGCGAGAACCGGATATCCGGCGTCAGGACCCAGAAGGTCAGGAAAATCCATGCTATCGTGGCGTAGACAAAGACGTGGTCGGTGGCTTGTCCTTCCCACAGACTAGAAGCGCACCACCAGCCCCCTTGGCACATATGATACAAGGTCGAGGCCAGGAAGAGGAGGAAGATCACGGTCGCCTCGGTGAAGTGGGATTTCCATACGTCGTAGACGATGGCGATCCATAGGATCAGGTTGGTCAGGACTAAGAACGCAACTTGCCAGTCCTGTAGCATGACATGATTTCCCCCGTGGGGGTGGTGAGTCTCTCCTCTCTGTATTACTCGGGCGGGCTGGTGCTGATTAAGCGCTCCGAGAGTTTATTATGTACAACAGGGAAACGACGACTTATTCAATGGTGGTCGTCGTCGATCCAAGCAGCTCCTCTATCATCTGTTCCTCCTCGTCCTTCACCATCATCATCGCGGCGATTCGCTCTGATTCGTCGTCAGCGTCACTGTTCTCCGGGGTTTCAAAATTGAACTCGGACAAGGGCGGCGCCGGCGTCCAAAACCCACATCCTGGGTTATTCCGTCCCTTGCGGTTCCAACAAGAGTAGAAAAAGCATTCCAACCCAGGACTGTAACAAGGGATCGCAGGAAATTCGGGACGACAGAGACACTGCGGTCTCTGAGGGTTGAATCCATAGAGGATGCGCTTGTTCTCGATCTCTCTCTTGGCGCAGTCATCCGGCTCGAAGTCTGGATGGTTCGAATTGAACCGGTTCCGCGATCCCTTGCCGGTCGTGAGTGCGAGATAGGTTCTGATTTGACTCTGCCGGAGGATTTTAGAATTCTTAGCGAGACGCAACAGAGATTCGTTGGCTCTGTGACCCGCGGGATTTCTACTGAGTCGACGCAGACATCCCCAGCACCCCTGCACCACTTTAAGGTGCTTGGTATTGAACTGCCGGATGCAGACGTTTCCCACCGTGGTCACTTTCTTGTTTTTCCGGTTATTGATCACGCAGTGTTCCGTGATGGGCGTGTGCGTGCATAGGCAGGTGCCGCCGTGCTCGTAGTACACGTAGTAGGGGTCCCATTCCTCCTTGGCGTCCATCCAGGTATCCGCCTGGCTCATCTCGATGATCTCTCTCACGAGCGTCTTGAACTTTTCGGAACATCTTCTCCTGGGTTGTTCTTGCGCGTCGTCGTCGTCATCTTGGTGGCTCTGTTCTGCATCATCATCATCATCATGATCCCCTTGAACGAACAGAACGTCGTACACACTCTTCTGTGCTTTCCTGGACGATCTAACCGGCGGAGCCCTGCGCTGCTTTTTCAGAGGAGGCTCCTGTTGGTGCGTCTCTTCCTCCTCCTCCTCGTAATCTCCGTCTGAATCGCATATGTCCTGGGATGACGATGGAGACGCTATGAAGCTGTCGTCGTCGTCGTCATCATCGTCCGGATCTTCCATTGAATCTTTGCAGGGGGGTTTTTTGTTTTTTGTTTTTTGTTTTTTGTTCTGCTCTCTTTATTTGTCTCGGAGGAAGCGAAGTTTCCTGTACATCTTTTTCTGCTTCTTGACACGTGGCATCTGTGGCCGAAGCGGTATCAGAGAAGGCAGCGGCTCCTGCTCCTTGTCCATCAGGCAATCGGCGAAGGTGTCCAGACGATCCAGAACAATCGCCCAGTACTCTCGATTCCTCCATAATCTCCATATCTCCACCTCCACCTCGCCAGTCGCGTCGTTCTTGTAATAAAAGACTAAATCGCACCATTCGACGTCCATGACCTCCATCTGTTGCTGTGTCTGTACCAGATATTGGTCCTTGATCCTCAAAGGTACACAGTACTGAGGACACTTGATCTCCACGATGCCTCGGTCCCCCGCCTGGGAACCTTCCCCTTCCAGGATGATCCGATCGGGCGAACAATGAATCCACGGGATCGATGGATGGACCACGATTCCTGCGATCCCCAAACGACAGTTCATGAAGATCGCATAAGCCGAAGCCGCTTCTTCTTCCAGGTCGTTCCCTCGCTGCATCCTGCGCAAAGATGCCTCGTCGTCATCTCTCTCGATTCTATGGGTCTTCAGTCTCCAGCAGTCCAGAGGCGTGGCAGGTCCCAATCCTACGGCACATGACGAGGACGATGCTCCTATTCTCTTGAGACGCTCCTTTAACCATTCCTCGCTGCCTTGCTGTAGTTCTATCAATCTCTTTTTCTCCGCTTCGTCTGGTAGAGGTATGTTCTTGTCGAAGGGATAACACGAGAAAATCTTGCGTTTCTTGGCAGGAGGAGGTTGCTGTGCTTCTTCGTTTTCTGCGAAAGTGGAAGAGCCGGGCTCCATGAGCACACATACGCAGGTTTTGTATCTATTGGAAGGAAGGTCTCCTTTTTTTTACAGAATATCAAGACAAAAACGGCCCCAAATCCTCTTTTTTACACTTCAGCTGTGACAGGGAATAGCAGCAGCTGTTTTAAACCACAATCCATGGAACAGTACAGGATGCCACTTTTCCTGTCTAAAGCTCGAACGGCTGGATTCATGAAGGCGATTCTGTGCCTCGGGTTGACGACGCGTCCGGTCTTGTTTCTCTTCGACGGCCTCATGACTCCCAAATGGTGGTTGATGGCCGGCGGCAGTGTCATCAGCTTTCGACATGCGGGGCAATTGTCCACGATTTTCTGCTTGCCGTCCTCTCCTCCGAGATAAGCTTCCTTTCTCAGCGCAAAGAATTTGCGGCAGGTTCGCACGAACGAAGGTCGGCTTATCACTGCCGTGCGTTGTAAAATAGACAGCAGGAGCTCGGGGGGCAGCGCAGCGAAGGCGCTGCAGTCGTTGACGGGGTCATGCGCTCCTCCTGACATTTTTTTTCCTTGATAATGCTTTTTGTTTATTTTGTTCGTTTTGGGTCACCGTGTGTATGTGTGTCACAAAGTAAAAGTTGTGACAGCCGAAGCAAATGGGTTGCATTTGGTCCCGCGACGAAAATTTCGTGCCGAAACACTGGGTCAGTCTGGAGTACCTCCTGCACACTTGTCACACCGGAGACATCCTGCTGTTCTCCGGACGAGGCTTCTCCTCCACCCTCATAAATGCGGGAAGCTACTCTCCTTACTCTCACGTGGGCGTGGTGGTGGTCACGGATCCCTACGGACCTTGTATCTGGGAGAGCGACACCTCGGACGGATGCATCGACCTCCTGACCGGCACCGACAAGGATGGACCGCGTTTGATTCCTCTCAGACAAAAAATTTCGCTCTATCTCAAGGAAGGGAATTTTGCGGTGCACTACCGCAGGCTGATCGTGGACCAAGACTACCTGGCGAAGCTTCGGTCGGAGATCGACGCCAGCGAGCGTCTCCGGACTTTCATGCAAGAAGAGAGCCGCAAGAATTTCGAGTGGGATCTCTTCTCCATGGCGCGTTCGGTGCAACGGTGGATCCCTGGAGAACGGTGGCCCCACGGAGATCCGTCGGGCCGTTTCTGCTCTGAATTGGTGGCAGAGACTTGGAGAAGGATGGGGTTCCTGAACCCCAAGACTCGGCCTTCCGATTTATACACTGTAATTTCCTTTGCCGAGGGAAACGAGGCGGATCTAGATTTCCCGGTGCAGAGAACCGAGAGTGGGGGAGAGAAGCGGTTGGTGACCTTGGGGACAACCCTGGACGTTCACATATCATCATCATCATCACCATCATCGTCATAACGAGATGTATTTTTTTTATCTCTCTGGGAAAATGTACACACATGCACAATATATGGTGGTAGTAGTAGCAGTAGTAGTAGAGATTTTGGTACTATGTGACAGCGGTCGGTTTCTGCGGCTGAGTCGTGGTGGCGGTGGTATTATAGGTTCCTCGAGCGTTGAGATAGGCTTTGGGAAGGTTCGTTGCGACATCGTACAGGATGGAACGCACGAGATTTATCGCCACCGACTCCGCCAGATGATGATTGTGTTTCCCGGCGAACCAGTATAACAGGGAAAATCCGTCGGGGTATATGATAGCCACGCCCAGCGACACGAAGAGAATGAGGACGCCCGCAATGCAGGACCATTTCAAGAGGCTCAGGAAGGGACGCCAAAACTTCCAGCAGAGGAAGAAGATGACCAGGAGTCCAACAATGACTAGGACCAAATCCACAAAGTTGGCGGAGGGTGGTGGTGGTGGTGGTGGCAGGCTGTCCTGCATTTTTCCCACGCACGCACACACATACACCGGAATGAGGAGAGGTCTTTTGTTTGTTTGTTTGTTTGACGGCAGCGATAGAAAAAACAACCGCCCACTCGGCAAAAAGGAAACCAGAGCCTGAAGTTCTGTAGAAATGGCAACCAAGATGCCGGAATCGAGGGCATCCATCCGACACTACCTGAGCCAACAGTGGA
>SDBT01006695.1_pt1 | contig 19065 bp, 39 predicted proteins | sample 2277101 | NCBI WGS metagenome assembly SDBT01 (sample SAMN10404973, study PRJNA504765) | marine sediment metagenome | isolation source: marine sediment core GS10_PC15, 103 cmbsf | place: Arctic Ocean: Southern Knipovich Ridge | collected 2010 | reverse complement strand
CATTAGGCGATAGTGCTGGATTGAGTGGCGAAGGAGAGTAGCGACCTCCAGTCCCCAATCTGGCCGACAGGGCGAGTCTACTGGCAGGACGACCGTGGAAGTGCTGGTGGTAAGGGAAGACACCACCCGAAACGAACTGCAAGCCGGTTCCATCCCGGCCACAGGATGCAGGGCGGAGTAGGGTAAAAGCGCAAGTGCAGGACAATTTTCTAGCGAGGGCCAGACCGAAACTGAGAGCCGGTGGGCAGGTGTGCCGATGGTGGAATGGCACATTGTTATGACCTCATGGCTGGTGAAGTAGGTGGGAACGATGATAAACTGAAATTCTGGTGGCGACCATAAACGCAATGGCGGCGCAGGTTGGCCTACTTTTAGAGAATGCGGGTTTCGATTGCCTGGCAGCCATTTGTGTGCTCGATAGCGGGATGACCACGCGAATCCCAGAAGTGGTGTACTAGTTGCACGGCAACGGGTGTGACTAGCCCAGTTCGATTCTGGGCGGGCAGACTTAGATAAATTCAAACGATAGTCAGAAAGGATTTGTGATGGAATTGAAGGAGAAAGATCGGGCGCTGGCGATTAGCCGGTGCAAGACGCTCTTGGACGCCAGCGAGATCGAGATTCTGGATGCCGACATCATCACGATGGGCAATGTCCAGGTTACCGTTCGGGCAGATGGTGTTAAGCGGATCGTCGAGTTCGACCCGGAGTTCGACGACGCCTTCGTCTGGCCTTTGGAGGCTGGCCTTTTGCATCAAGCGGCATTGACAGGCCGGCCCGAGGTCAAGCGTCTTCAGGACTTGATCGCTGGCGTTACGGAGGGAGTGAAACGGCTTGACGCCGACATGCACACGGAATTTGCTCTTAAAAAGTTGGCTGAGGTGCATGACGCCTTGGTTAATTACGGTGCCTCGCTCTCCGTTTGAGTTTCTACGCTGTCCTGTCACAAAGGTGACAGGACAGGGCGGGTATTCAAACGATAGACAGAAAGGATAGATCATGGAAAAGTGTGTGGTTTGTAATAGAGAGGCATCTCGCTCTCTGAGTGTGGAAGGTCGAAAAAGGCCAGTTTGCGCTTATTGTTTTGAGATCGTGGACGATACGCTCACCGATCTCAACAAGCGTTATATGGCAGGTCCGCCTTGTATAGATTATTACGGCACAGAATCGGAGTATCAGGAACTTCTCCGCGTGGTGAGCGCACGCGTAGAGAATTCTGTGCGTCCGCGTTCGGACGATGCTTTGCAAGAGGCAGCACGCACTCAGATTGCTCAGATCATGGGTAACTTACCGGGATACTATATTTTTAGCATCCAGGCCGACGCCTTTGTCTCCGGCCCATGGGCTAGTGAGGATGAGGCGCGGGCAGATGTGGTGATTCCGCGTAGGAGGGAATTATGAAACTCATGAAACCCCGAGGCAGAGTTTCCCAGTTCATGTGGGATTCTCCTGACTGGATGGCCGATCAGAAGATAGACGGCTATTCAGGCAGGATTGAGTTTGACCGAGAAGGGTCTGCCCGGCTTTACAAAGCCGGTGCAGAGATTACCCAAAACTTCCCCCCGCTCGATATTCTTGATTTGGCAGATCTTACCGTTCACGTAGAATGGGCAGCGGGTCCTAACCGCGTTCCTCAGAGGGAGTATGCGGCCAGCTTGGTTGCTCACAACGGTTACAAGTACGTGGATAATCCGGTTTGTTATATTCTGGACGTGGTCATCCCGGGACCATTATCTTTTCGTTTGGGGCGGCGTCGTGTGGCATGTGACGTTTTGTCCCAAGCAAACTGGGTGGTAGAGTTTAAACAGCCGGATTACGTTTTCGGTAGTGGTAAGCGAGAGGTCGTTGATAAGTGGGTAGCCCAAGGTCACGAAGGTGCTGTCTTCAAGAACTTGGACAGCGTTTACGCCGAGGGTTATAGCGCAGAGTGGCGCAAGTACAAGCCCGGCAAAGAGATCGATGCCTGGGTTATGGGCTACAACCCAGGTGGAGGTAAGTACGAGGGTACGGTTGGCTCTCTGAAACTTTATTTGTTCGACGACCAGGGCGAACCAAAGCTCATCGGCTCCTGTTCCGGTATGACCGACGGGCAGCGGCACATGTTCAAGGATCGTCTGGATGCAGGACAACCTTTTGCTGTCCAGGTGACTTTTCAACGATGGGCAACATCGGGTGGCCTGTTACATCCCTCGTTTCATTCGCTCAGGCCGGACAAAGGTCCTGAAGGCTGCACGTTTGATACACAGAAAGTTTAGTTCCTACTCTAGCCCCTTACGAGGGGTTAGGTTGGGCACTCAACGATAGGTAGAAAGGAATTGGTGGACTACCTGTGAACTTCCAGATTAAGTCAGCATCAGGTGGCCCCGAACATCGGGTTATCTTAGAGAACGATAATTGGCGATGTGACTGCAAAGGTTTTATGTACCGGCATCATTGCCGACACATTAAAGAGGCCCAACAGCAGTACAACCCACCGCGTCCCGTCGTTTGGGACCGTCGCTGGTTTTGGGGCATTCGAGACACGCAGTCCGTTTTCTGGCAGATGCTCCTCGGCAAAGGCGGTCCCGTGACCATCTTTGATGGTGAGACTTCTCAACTTGTAGCCTGGGATACGGTCTCTATTGAGTCCGTTCGCTGGCTCGGAGAGTTGGTTGAGGCTGACAGCGCCTTGGTTGAGCAGGTATATTTTCATCATCTCATTCACAGAAAGGGATAACATGGGAAATAACGTGGATATTTACAACGGCGTTCCTGCATATATGTTACATGCCATGCCGGATGAAACGCCAGTTACGATGATAGAAACCCTCAGTCCTGAAACTATAGAGCGGCTGAGGAAAAAGGGCATTACGACGTTCGGTGATGTTCGTCGGGCATTGGCCCTTCGTTAGATAGAAAGGGATAAGATGAGAGAAAAACCAGAGTTCGTAACGGAAGATCATTTGGAGTTTTTGGACGACTTGCGAGAGTCGGGGGTCACCAATATGTTTGGTGCGGGCCCGTATGTTCAGGAGGCGTTCCCTGAATTGACCAAGACTCAGTCCGGGTGCGTGTTACTTTACTGGATGGGGACGTTCAGTGAGCGACAGGAGGCAAAATGAAGAACTTTTGGAGTTGGGTTAGTGCAAAACCCATTTGTCGTCAGCCTATAGAATGGAGGAAAGCATGACCTGTTCTAAATGCGGATCATTGATGTCTCAGAAGATGTCTCGTAGTTGGCTATGTTCCAATTGGAAGTGCGGGAATGTAGTCGTAACAAAGAAATAGAGAATAATGCCAGGTCATGGACTTTGTGCCCTGGTTGGTGCTTTGAAACACCTGTCGGGCTTTATCAGGGGCCTAAATAATACGGTCGTGTCGGGGAAGCCACCGACGCCTCTGTTCAGAGCACTAACGAGTGCATAAAGAAAGGCTGCGGCGGTACGGCGCAACGTACTTGCGGGTCAAAGTCCCTACCCGCGACAAATCCCAAGTAGGCTAGTAACCGAACGGGTCAGCATTTAAGCGAAAGCCCATGCTGCATAATTGCGGTGTGGCTCACCCAAACGAGCTAGGGCAAAACTAGATGTAAGACGTGTCGGTGAGAACTCCGGCCCGCAGCCTTTTAGTAGAAAGAAAGGATTGAATCATGTATGAAATCAGGTACGCGGAGGGTTCGGTGTGGTGGGAGATTGCTGAAGAAATGGCCCGACAGGCTCTACATGAACATCCAATGGCTAACGATCCTCGGAGTATTCCTGCCGTCAACACACTCACCGGTCAGCAGGGGTCGTATGCCGGTGATGTGGTATTTGTGAGGTGGCTATCTTGAAAGCAGCACCGCGGTCGGGTGGCGTATGAATATAAGGAAGGAATGAGGAAAATGGATTACGTAGCACAAGCGAAGGAATTGCAGCGTCGATGCCGGGCTGCACTTGCGGCCATCAATGCTCGTGAAAAAGAAGGGCTTACTGAAGTTGAAGTGCTGTTTCGTCTCGATGGGCTTGAGGCTATGCTCATCATGGCGAACAACGACATCGGCCGCATGGTACGGAGGTGGGAACAGGACGCTGCGGCGGAGCAGGGGGAATAATGAGAGTAACCCCGACGCCAGGCTGTGAATCCTGCAACGGTACTGGGATCGTGACAGATATGGTAGATTGGGGTTCTGCCACGGTCCCGCTGGAGAGTTATTGTGATTGCGTCTCGGATCAGGTTCCCGAGTACGAAGAGATCGAGATCGTTCCCGTCGAGGAACTAGACGATCCGTTTGAGACAGTCGACTATGATGTAGTTGGGAGCACGTATCCCCTCTATGTTTTTGTTACAGGATACACCGGGCTAACCGGTTAGATGAGGTCATTGGAGGAAGAGCATGTATGTTTACATTTGGACTGAGCTAGAGGTGTGTACTGTTGGCTTTTACAAGCCAGACGGTAAGTGGTGTTCTGAGAGCGATCATGCTACAAAGGAAAAGGCGGCTGCCAGGGTACATTACCTCAATGGTGGCGTAGCGGAAGAATTGGACGCAATCAACATGACTCTTTATCGGGGGTTAAACCAATGAAATGTTGGGTATGTAGGAAGGAAGTTGAAACACGGTATATAGATCTGTTCGTAGCCGGAAGTGAGGGCTTACGTATCTGTCACCTTTGTGAAATGAGAGTAGTTGAGTTTATTCAGGGGCTCTCGCGTTTCTTGATGAGGTTGCGCCGAGACAGACAATAGCGTATTAAGCGGGTGCTGGCCTGGGGAGGCTGCCAGGCTCGGTCGTGGGAGGCTGAATCCCTCACTGCCGTGAAAAATCCGTGGACGAGTAGTTGGCAGACTACCAACGAAAGCACGGGGAAAATGCGAAAGAGTTAGTCACTTCGTAGCAAGGTGGTTCGAGTCCACCCGCCTGCATAGCAACGATAGGAGGTAGGCTTAAAAGCAGCCATCCTTTGAAGAGTGGGACGAGACTAACGCTCCGTGACAATTTCTTAGTGCAAGACGTAGGCATACTGATGGTACGAGGGTTGTATAGAGTGTAGTAAGTGAAGGATGTTAGCGCAAGCGCATCTAACGGAGGCATCCCGTTTCCCTTTGGCGTAAAAGCACACTATCGTTGTGCCGTGCGGCACAGAACATAATGTATTCTGACTGCCTATCAGATTTTTGGTAGGTAAGATTGAGTTCATTAAGTTAGTCAGAAAGGATCAGGAAATGCAAACAGTAAGAGAGGCGATTCAGCAGAAGATGGTGGACAAGGTAGAACTCATGGGTCGGATCTGCAAAGAGATTGCTGTTCTCACGAAAGTCGAGGCGGAGCTCGGTACGCTGGCGGACGAACTGAAGGCCGAGGAAGTTTCTGTAGATACCAGCATCTGGAACGAGGAGATGCGTGTTTCTCTCGAGGGTGAGATGCCTTCAGGGATGAGGGTCAAGCTGTTGGCTCTCTCCGGCAAGGACTCAGTCCTTGCGATTCCCTCTTGGGACCCCAATCGGTATCGTCAGAGTTTCGGGCAGCTGGACGACCTGCCGGTGTCCGTCACCGTTTGGCAGGGAGCTCCTGTCCCCTGTCACAAGGCCATAGTTCGTCACACCACGGAGTTCGAATGGTGTGGCGATCTCCCTTCAGGCTACGAGATCGTGGAGGAGCTATGCGGGTAAAAGTGCATGAGGTAACGTTGATTGTGAACGAGAAAGAAAAGAGGCTCACTAAAGCTATAGCCCGGCAGTTTCCCATTCTCGACGGTCGAGAGCGGTGGCGGGCTGCTGAATTGGGCCAGGCTCAACCGGAGCCCATTTGTAAGGTGATGGGCAGCGTGTTGGGTTCTACTCACCGCTGGTTGTATCTCGTCTCGAACGAGGAGGCCGGGCTTGCGTGGGTAGCTGCTACCGAGATGGGTATAGAGTATGCCGAGATGGTGTTGGAACGTGGTGGGTGGGTAGATAAACCCGCTGATGTTCCAACGGCGATTCTTTAGGAGGTGGCATGAGTTACTGGGTGTATCTTGAAGAAGAAGGTAACCCTGTTCAGGTTGTACCGCACATGGAAGGTGGCACGATTCAGTTGGGTGGGTGTAGCACCGCGTCCTTGAACGTCACGTATAACTATGTGGGTCACTTTCGGGTTTTGGGCGGTTTGCGCACTCTAGACGGAATGACTGCCTCAGATGCGATTCCGATTCTGGAGAAGGCCGTTTTGGAGTTAGGAATTGAGCGTGACGAGGACTATTGGGCCGCCATGCCTGGTAATGCAGGATGGGCCTTGAATATCCTACTGACCTGGGCGAAAGCGAACCCAGTAGCCAAGTTTAGAGTGTCAGGGTGAAAGACCGATGAGGGGCATGGGCTGTTTGGTCGGAAATCTTCGGAGACAGGCCTGACGGTTGGTGGGTGCGTGAGAGCGCAGTAATCGGTCTTGAGAAAGGACGAGTAATATGTTTACAGGAGTCTTGGAGCGGCTGCATGAGCGGGATTGGGAAGAAGTATGCCCTACTCGCAACTGTTGGCGCTTCGTCAAGGGGAGGTTCTGGTGCGTGCTAGATTGGCGTACCGGTCAGGTTAAAATAACATTTTAGATAGGAAGGAACACAATGTCGTTTTTCAACGAGGAACAAAAGCAGGTTGCACTTCGGGTAGGGTTAAACATCATAGCCCCTAAATCCGCTGAGTTGCTTTCCGAAGAGTTGAAGGAAGCTGCGCTTGGTGGAGTAGCGGTTATTCGTGTCCAGATCACGGATGCAAGCGATCCGAGCAAGATTCTAGTGGATGAAGAGGTACCAGCTTGCAAGTTTGCGTCCGGGAACGTTGGGTACAAACTTCACGTTTCGGGCTTAGCGTTTCAATCTTAGGCTCTCAACTGCCTACCGTTTACCACGTCCACGACCGCAGGCGAAGACCCTGCAATCCGGATCGGTGGAGTGGCTGGTGGCCCGCCATGCGGGAGATAAGGCTGCTATGTTCGTGACGCATCACTTGATAAAATGTCTTCATCAGTTGTGTCCTTGGGCGTTGTTTTAGCACGATCACGATCAGCTTTCGCGCCCGGCATAGGACTTGACGGCATAGCAGCCTGTATGACGGAAAAAGGGGCGGGGAAGTGGGCTTAGAGGCAGCCATCTTATAATGAGTGGAGCCTGGGGTCGCCGTAGACGACGTGACCGAGAGACCTGTGTACACCAGGATGTACCGGGCTCCTTTGGCGTAACAGCACACCCGTCATTATTTAGGAGTGTTTATGTTAGAGGAAGTTAAGGGGGTAGTTATCGGTAGTTTTTATCGTTATTACGAATTTTGGGAGGGAGTACAGAGAATCGCAAAAGGGCATTTTGTTGATGATGATCAGGCAGAAGCTTGGTTCAAGGAAAGCCGTCCAGAGTGTTATGAGGTTGGTGTAGAAATGCGTGTTTGGGAGTGAATGCAAGGCTGCTATGTTCGTGACAAATTGCCTGCCAGGTTTTGCCGGAGACTGGATAGTTCGCTGGACGATAACAGCTTGACGGCATAAGCAGCTAGACCTGGGCAAGTCACTAAACTGTCCCAGGCAGAGTCCTATGCCGTGACTCGTGCCATTCGTGGTTATCGGGCGGTGCAAAGACGGTATAGTGATTTTGTTTGATGGGCTAACACGTTCGAGACGGTGCAAGAGCACATGAAACATGCGGATGGCGTATAGCCCCGCATAATGGGTTCCATATGGGAACTAGACGGCGTGTTGGCCTTAAGCCCTCGTAGCTCAGTTGGACCAGAGCAACTGCCTTCTAAGCAGTGGGTCGCAGGTTCGAGTCCTGCCGGGGGTACTGGTAACTTTAAAAGCAGGAAGCAAATCCGGGAGGTTAGATGATTAGGTGTACGGTGTATGACAGTTTGGGGGCTTTGCTATTTAGTGAGGAGGGTGTCGACAAGGGAGCTGTGGCTGTAGTCGCTAGTGGGAGAGTGCGCGAGTCCTTTCCTTTCTTGACTGGTGTGGAGTGGAAGTTCGAGAGGATAGCTGTACCAGTATCGCCACACGTGCCAGATGTTGGGCTGGAGGATTGGGCAGAGCACGTTCTGTCTTATCGCGCTGAATTGGAGGCGAATGATGGGTAAGGTGTATTTTATCGAGGATTACCACAGGCCGTTAAGTTTACCCGATGAGTTGATAAGAGCTGATTGGCTCATTTACAATGCCCCTCGGCCAATACCAGGTCATATTCTTTGGCAGGGCGATTTCAGGCATGGCGTCTTCTATGCTGCAATAGCTCCTGAAGGCGATCCAGCAGATGAGTTTAGTGACCGCGAATGGTGCATAAAGCGTTGCCGTGAGAATGACGCTTCTTTGGTGGTCAATATTTCAAAAGAGGAAGTTCTGGTATACAAGGTCAAGATGGATGCCGAGTACGATTTGGACCCGGATGAGCATAATTATGCTGTTTACGCAAGCTCCTATTTAGGCAGACTTAGGAGGGATGATGCAGTGGGGTAAGATTTACAAAGCGCAGGGGATAGGCGATAAAGAGATAGTGTCATTGAGCATTGAGTTTGGTGAACAGATACCATATGGGGAGTTGGAAGAAACCAAGAAGTTGTTTGAGGATCAAGGTCGTTACTTGGAAAAATTACTTTATTCCGTTCTGCCTGGTGGTACGTATGATAGGTTGTTAGGGGAAATGTTGTGTCGGAAAGGTAGCAAGCTCATTGTCTCCTACGGAGGGTTGGATGAAAAACAGGATTGACCAAGTTGATGTCTCGTTTGATGGTGGTCTCTTCGCCTTGTTTGAGTTTGTACGTCAGGATAGTGTGCGAGAGTATCGAGTGACTGAACCAGATCGTGTTGTTCGCCTGATGGACATGCTTCATGTCTTCGATAAGAGTGTACTTACGGTAGGTGCATCTATCTGTGTTTGTCTTCATTGTCACCCTGTAGAGAAGTGGTGGGTATCTACCGTTCTGATTATTTTGGAGGAGAGAGTACGATGACATTCAGTGAGTGGATGCAGCAGGTAAATGTACATGTTTGGGGCGTCGCTGGCTTGTCCGCAGACGATCTCGCAGACCAGACGTGGCGGGATTGGTTCGACGATGAGTATACGCCACGAGAGGCGGCCCTGAAAGCGCTTGAAAACGAGGGATACAGTCAGGAGGAAGTAGATGAGTGAACAGCGCCTCATGATTTATGTGGATGATGTTCTCCTGATAGATTCTGTTCCGTCGGGCCGTACTATATCCTTGTCTACCATCGCTGATTATGCCTTGCTCGCCTTTGCGCGGTGGTTGGCAGTAGCCAGGATTTCTTGGGTGATTCGTGAAGATGGCGAGGTAGTGAGTCGTGGCGAAGTGAATAGAAAGTAGACATCATCTTCTCCTCCTTTGTTGGTTCCGGGGGTGACGGACGGGGCCTGATCCCCCGGGCCAACGAGGGTAGGATGATCTTGACAAAGTGGTGGGATTCGTGTACAATAAGGATGCAAGTTAATAAGCGTCTTTCCCAGAGGCTATACAGAACAGACAAAACCACCTCTTTTGTGGGGGCTGGCGGCTGTGCATACTTCTGTCTGTTCGAGTTTGTCGGCCCTGGGAGCAGCCTCCGCAAGAGTGGTGGTTTTTGCTTTGGGAGATGTAGTTATGATTAGAGCTACGATAGCTGGAATTGAAATAGAACAAGGTCGTAAGATTCTCGAGCGTGGGCAATTTGTAGCTCGTTGTTTGTGGAATGAGTTATGGTGGTGTACAACAGGCCACAACCGGAAACTTGCCCGTGCTAGAGGCCATTACACCTTAGCAGGTCGATTGCCAAAGTATCTTGGTAAATATGGAATGGATAAGGAAACCAGGAGTTTTTGGGCTTTTCGCGAATTATCTGATAGATGCGGTTCATATACTATAGCTGATTTTGATATAGCCATGCGTTCCTGGTTTTCTAATCTCAAAAGCAACCCTGATGCACGTCCTCCTCGTCCTCTCAAGAGAGACAAGTCTCGGCCTCTTAGATTTCAGCCGGGTCGTAATGCAAAGCATCTGGGCCATTGGCGATTTAGACTGACGGTACTTGGGGGCCACATCAAAGAACGTCATGTAGTGATCAAACTCAAAGTACAACCTGGCATCAAAGTAGCACAGGCGAGATTGATACAAGTAAATCCAGATGGGCGGGCTATCGTTATGTATAAGAAAGATGCTCGGCAATGTCCAGGTAATCGGTGGGCAGCCATAGATCAGGGCATTATCAATGCCGCCTGTTTGTTCTTTGATAATGGTGAAAGCATCCTTTACACTGGCAAGGGTATCTTGGCGAACGATCAGAGATATAACAAGAAGGTAGCCAAGTGCAAACCGCGCAATTATCCTAATCATAATGTCAAGAGACCACAATCATCAAAGCAGAGTTTGGCATACCACAGCAAGTCAAAGAATCGGCATCGTCTTGCAGTACACAATATCACCCGAAGTATCATTGATGAATGTGTTAGGCGAAACGTAGGAATCATTGTCATAGGAGACCTGCGGGGAATTCGTAAGGGCAAAGATTGGGGGGCCAAGAGTAATCAATGGTTGCACAGATGGGCCTTTGGTGAATTCGCCAGACAAATTGAGTACAAGGCTGAAGAAGCTGGAATGGTGGTGAAGAAAAAGAGTGAACGAGGAACGTCGAGTGCGTGTCCGTTCTGTGGCTCGCTCGGTATTAGAAGGAAACCACGTGGTCTGCTCATGTGTCGGGATTGTGGGATATCCATAAATTCTGACTTGGCAGGAGCGGCCAACATATTACAAAAGTATCGCCCTGACTTTAGTCTCGGCGTAAGAGCCAACTTTCCTGGCTCGTGGTCACCCGGCACTCGGCTGGAGAATCCACGAACCGTATCGCGAATATCCCCTACATTTGTCGCAAAGTTAGATTTGCGAAACATGAGCGTGGGTATAAGGCGATGTGGAGCACGACTGCATACGAGGAGCATTAAAGATGCGCTTATTGCATCGTGAGTATCCTTGACAAACTATGAGTTGCAACTAGCAGTTTGTATCTGAAGATACTGAAAGCCGGGCCAATGGTATTTTTTTAATTTAGAGAACTTAGGCAGGAGGAAGTATGAGTGAAGCAGATCGGATATTTGCAGCAGTTAATGCACAGAATCTTAAGTGCATGGAAGCTGTGCTAGTGATTGCCGCAGAGCGTGATAAGCTAGTGGGTATCAATGCGCGGCTCTTGTCGGCGTTGGAGGGACTGCTGGAAGAGTACTGTGCTATATCCGTCTTTCGCGATGAGGATAAAGACCCGCTTGTGATAGCAGCCCGTGCAGCATTGGCAGAAGGAACAGACGTTAGAACCAACAGAGAGGAAAGGTGATGGGTAACCACATACCGGCAACACAGGCTCTTAGGGCCTGGGAGAAGTTTAGGGAACGAGCAGATCCGTTGTGTCATGTGATGATGCTTTGTGGTAGTTTGCGCAGGCTTCAGTCTCTTGTATCCGACGTGGATTGTGTCGTCAAACCTATTCGGGAAGAAGACGGCACGATTCCGCTGCACGAGTTTATCATGGAGTTTGCCGACGAAGACCCGCCCAGGTGGGTTCTGGAGCGTGAGGCCACCTATAAACGAAAGAACCAGAAGTTTGTGCGGGCGCCGTTGTATCCACTCGATCCGAAGAACCCCCAGGTCTCCGTTCGTTTCTTCGTTGACGGTGTTCAGATTGATCTTTATGAATCTTGGTCGGAAGACGACTTCTGGCCTCAAGTCGTCGTTCGCACAGGGCCAGCCCGTAGGAAAGGGGCTTATGGGTCTCAGGACCCGGGTGCTATGCAGAATCCTGCGTTAGCGACCAGGGCGATTCGTAGGGGCATGAAGCTGTCCATGTCGGGTGCGGGTCTTGTTAGAGATGGGCTGAAAGTGGGATGGGAGAGTGAAGAGAGTTTTTTCGAGGCACTAGCCCTTCCCTATTGTTCACCAGCTTTGCGAGACGATCCAGGATGGATAGCCTTGATCTGGTCGGGTGTGGAGTATCCACCTGGCTCTATTTATCCTGTAATGGAGGAAATGACACTATGAATAAGTTTAAGGTACGTTATCCATAACGATAGCTAAGGAGGGTGAGGAGGTAGAGCGGTGGATTACCGTCGAGGTCAAGAGCAGATCGACATGGATACCGCAGTGGAGGAGTGGTGTTCAAAAGCGGTTGACTGGGGGCAGTCTTGGCTCCAATATCCTCATACAGAAGTAACCATCAAGAATTAGGAGGAAATGATATTATGAAAGATCCAAGACCGTTACCGCGTCCGGGACCTCAACCGACACCACCAATTCCAACGCCATGGCCCGGCCCATCACCGTTACCACCGAAGTAGATGACGTTGTGGGAGTTATATGTGTGGCATCAGGTTAAAGAAGTCATTACATCGTGAAGTCATGGTTTCAAGATTGCCACAGTCAAAGAGCATGGTGCGTTGGCAATGATACAGGGCAGGATATTGGGTTAAATAGAGGCGGGGAACAATTTATGAGAGAGGAAAAAGAATGACAGAAGAACGATTTAAATATGATGTGGGGTCCGAACAGGTGGGCCTACAGTTTGCGAATCGGGGCAGTGATGATTTCAGACTTCAGGTTTTGGATGACCTGGGTTTACCGGAACTTGACGAAGCCTACGTCGCTGTGCTTCAGAATTGGCAAACCTTGCGTGCTGAATGGGTAGAGGCCAAAGTCAAGTTGGATGCCGCAAAGCAGAAGTTGGCACAGAGAGAGGCTGAGGTACGCAAAGCTACACCACCTGAAGCGTATAAGGCTAGTTCAGGACCCGAGCGTAAAGCGAAGTTTGATAACATCGTAGCGGCAGATGTGGAAGTGCAGGAGGTCCAGGCGCAAGTCTTGACCTGTCGGTGGGGATGTGATAGTATAGCAAGGTCAATCGAAGATGCCGAGAAGGAATTGTCTCACATCAAAACACGTCTCAACTGGCGAACCTTCGTGCTCAGATTCATGGGCACGGTCAAACCTGTTTCCGGGCAGCAGATGGCACTGTGATAAATACACCGGGATTCTATCAAATTCTCGGTGAGCATGCATGTGGTAAGACCCTTCTAGCAACTCTCTTGTCGAGAGACAAAAAGGTAGCCTGGGTCGTCACCGCACAAGAACATAGCCCTGGGCTGTGGCAAACGTTAGATTATCATCCATCAGCCCTGGTCATGTTAGAGTCGGTATCGGCGGCGTTTGATACTATGTGTCAGTTACAGGCGTCGGTAGATATGATTGTTCTCGATTCCCTTGCCTCACTATCGACCAGAACCTCGATTATGTCTACTGATATTACTGCCAACTTCTTTTTACCACGTGTACCCATCCTGGTCATCAATCAGGTACGATATCCAAAACCACCGGGTGGTTACAAATGGCACAACTCCGTTATCACAATCAGACTGAAACTCATACGCCGCCGACCGGCTCTCTATAGTAAAATTGGATTGACGAATTATTGGTTAATATGGTGGCCGGACATTGGCCCTCAGATCCGTAAGTTGGAGACAGAGGACCATTGTTGGCTACCGAGAGGGGTGTAAAATGACAAACTCGAACCTCTTAGAGATTGCGAAGGGGAAAGGGAATGCGCCGTTTCTAAGTTGGTTCAGGCAACGGTTAGGCAATGCAAAGTTAGATCCGACCCGTCCGTTGTATCAACCCGGTGAAACATTTGAGGTGATCGGCGTCCATGCCCGGTCGTACCAAACGTGGGAACAGATAGAAGATTATCCCGTTCGGCAGCCGATCAGGTCTGGTGGAGCGAAGACCAGTGCGCGGCTGTACACGAAGCAGCAGTTTGTGGACATCGCGTATTGGCACTACCTTCGAAAGATTGCGGAGGAAGACGCCTCGGTGCTGACAGTGAAAGACGTTGCAAAGAGGTTGGATCTCCCGACACCCGCTATCATTCAGATGATGCGAGCAGGTGTAATGCCGGGTACGGGTCAGTCAGTAGCCAGGGATGAGTTTACGACCTGGTTACATCAGAAGTTAGGAGTGTTAGCATGAGAGTAATGTTTCCAACCCTGCCTACAGTGTCAGTCACAGGCAGGGTCCGTGACTACGAACCAGTAACAATCTCAACAGAGGGTTTGATGACAGAGGGTTTCTTCATCGAGGTTGAGGGCGATGAGCTGTCCGCCGAGGTTTATATCGAGGCCTTCAATAAGTTGTTGGAGTTGCTGCAAGACGTGGTCATCGAGAACGTTAATAAAACCATCCATAAACGGCTTAACCCGCCGTCTAGTCTATGAGGAGTAAAATGCCTACTTTTACGTATGAAACCCCCACAGCGGGGGCTACTAGCGCTGATTACGAAGGTCTGCACGAGCAGAAGATTGTTCTTCGGTATGGGGGTTTCCGTATTGAGAACGGGAGCCTTTGGGTCAATCGTCGCCTTGACGATTCTTTCAGGTATGCTGAGCAAGAGGGACGAGTTCTTCAGATTCGGGATGGTGATGGTAAGATGCTTTCCGTCCCAATTCCGGTACCGCAGGAGAACACTGCGCAACTATACGTCAATCAGGTACAACTGAATCTTATGGTTGTGAAACCGTTAACGCATTTTGATATGCGGATGTCGGTGCGGCTCAAGCTGAAGGGGCTTAATGTTACGAGTGCTAACGCCTTTTCTTTCACGTCTGATCGCACTGGGTTCATGCGGGCGATCATTGCTCTTGGGTTTAATTGGCGTCTCGCGGATCGTGCGTCAGATTATCACGATCCGGATTATGTGTTAGATCGTATGGAGGCGAACTGCACCAGTCCTTTGACCATCGAACAGATTGTTTTGGGGGTCATCGATCCTATTCTTCAGGAGGCCGCTGATGATGCGCGGTTGGTGGAAGGCCAGACCGGTGTGAAAAATGCCTGGTTCCAGTGGGACATGAGTTACGGGTATCTTAATCCCATCACTGATCCAGTTGTCCTCGATCAAATTTGGAAAGAGGTAGAGGGGCACGATGACAGTGTAGCAGAACTCGTTGAGGAACCTGTTGAGGACGATGTGGACTGGGAGGCGTTGAAGACGGATATTGCTAGCGCCGTTAGTGGTGAGGCGGAGTCTGTTTTGACGGGAGATCTCATTTCTGTTCCGAATCCTCGTGTCAATGAGGTTTACGAGTTGATTCTGGAGAGTGAGCCGGGCTTCAAGAGTGGGGCCGGTATGTTGGGTCGTGTGAAGAATACCACACTTGTCGTGCTTCACGAGTCGATTTTCAAGAAAGAAGAAGAAGCGGCGCTGTAAAGAATCGCGGTCAAGCCAGGTCGTGAGAACACGCCGTTGCTCAACACGGCACTCAGCATACCGATAAGGTGGTCTTGGGCAATCGGTAACGGGTGGTAGGGTTTGAGGCTGGCAACATCAGCCACCGACCACGAAACAACAGGGGACGGAAGCACGGTGAGGCGGTGTGGGACGGCACTGCTGGCGACCTGGAACGATCCGGCAGGAAGCAAGGGCCAGGCGGGAACCACAGCGAATACTCCAAGTACCGAGATCACCGTTCCCCTGTTTCAAACAAGGCTGCGGCGGTGTGGGGTGCAGTAAAGCACTTAATGGACACGCTTGGGGGACTAAATCTCCCGTAAAACTTAAAAGCGAGTTGTGTTGGCGTGAGGAGCGGTAAGGGTTCGTGAGACCCGTTAGTCCGCGAAGCGAGGGCCTTAAATATACAGACCATTGAATGTCGCCCAACCCGTGCCTCGCACGGCGGGGACACATCCTGACCGTAGCTCCGGGATCGCAACCGGTAGCACGAAAACCATCACGAGCCAGGTGAAAGACTGGCCCGCAGCCTTTATTATAATCAAACAAACAGAAAAGGAACAACATGTCAAAGAAACCGAGTAAACCAATCGTCAGGAAGCCATTCAAGCCTGGCATGGTCAAGCAAACATCGAAACCACCCCACGGAAGGGGGCCAAAATGACCTTAGCATATTCACAGTTAATGAACGGCCGGGTATCACGCAACCTCGGCCGTTCCATAAAAGCATCGTTGCGCTCGTATTATAAGCTGCAACGAGCGCGTTTAGCCAGGAAGAAACATCGACTCGTATCTCGTGGCCGTCAGAGCCCCAAGTACAAGGCTCGGCGTTGTTTCGTTGGTCACAACAATCCTGTTTCTCATCTTTCGTGGCGGCGTTCTGGCATTGCAGGAAACATAAGGAAAAAGTGATGTCAAAGAGAAGAGGGCCATTGAAGCGGAGTCGGCAACCTAAGGCTGATCGTCCACCAAAATCAAGGCCGAGTAAGTCTATAACTCGCCGTAATCGCTCTGTGGTGAAACAACCACAGTAGAGGAGGTAATATGGTTGCTTGTCCCGTTTGCGGAGCCCCTATGGGGCTTGCGGGTAAAGAACTTGTTTGCCCCAGTTGCGGTAGACGAGTGCGTGTGTCGTAAAAAGGGGGGCAGTTATTGCCCCCTTTAGTAAAAAAAAGAGGAGGTAATAATGTGTCCTAAATGTGGTGGAAAGGTGATCTACCATGATGGCAAGGTGATCTGCCTCAAATGCGGATATACTAGTAGAGGGTAGGTGAGGGTCAAAGGCAAAGCTATCAAATTCATTGATGGTGTAAAGCAATAGAAGAGGAGGGGTAGGTGACGCAAGAATTATTTGGCTTTCTATCGGTAGATGAACTGGCAGGCGCTATTGCCGCGTGGCGGGAGATGGAGAAGCGTGCCCGGCTTGTGTATTGCCAACGTCTCAGCGCTTTGTATTGGATTCGAGAGTGGATTTTAGAACCTCTCGATGCGCTGGATAATGCGGCAGGGCTGAAGGCTGCGCTGAAGGTTGTGGAGGAGTTATGACTGACCAGTTGATAGGAGAAGCATTGCTTTTGTGTTCCGTGCTGTGTCTTAAGAAGCGCAGTGAGATGAATAGACGAGATGGGGATGGTTATCTCGTTGGGGATGAAGAACACATTGCTCGACTAGATCGCCTTTGGCGTAAAGCGTCAGACCGGTGGCGGAGGAGGGCAGGATATGAGTGAGCAGTTGTATGCGGCGTACGTAGCTGCACATAAGTGGTTGCAGGTGGTTTATGATGCATGTGAGGAACGTGGCATGACGTGGCCAGAGATTGCTGGCGATGTTACCTATCGTGAGGCGGTTGCTGTTTCAAAGAAAGCTCTCGATGCCTGGATAAAAGTACAGTTGGGTTGTTATGCCTAACCCCCTTAATCTCATCATTCGTGCCTTTCAGACAGAATTGTTGGAGAAGTATGGTATAAAGACAAAGATTTGGGGCACTAATGGGCAAGGTAAGGCGCTCGGCGGCGCGAAGGATTTGTTGGCGACCTGTGGTGACGTAGAAATGGCTTGTGCCGTTGTGCGACGGTGGTTGTCTTCTCAGTGGGAACGCAAAAACGCCTGTCATTTATATCGGTGTGCCCAAGTTGCGACTGAGCACATGATAGCCATACAGGAAGCAAACCAACAGCCTGATTACGCCTGGGTCAGGACAGAACAAACGCGGGTGAGTGGTTGGGAAAACAGGAGTGTGCCGCCCGGCACATAACATAAGGAGGCCGAGTTGGCTAAAACAAGGATAGAGTGGGCTGGTTCGACGATAGATTCTATCGTAGGTCCGCATTTTTGCCTGGACTGTGGATACAGTGGGGATGAGCAGGGTCGCCTCCACGATGAAAGCGGCAATTTCTGGGAAACGGTATGCCCGGACTGTTTATCGGTGCGATTCGGGAACCTTGATTGTTTGCCGGAAGACTACACAGAACAAGGAGGTCAGAGTGAGTGCAGTGAATAGATGGGCGTTTATTTGGGGAAGGTACGTATGAACCGCGATAGAAGAAAGCCGCTATTTGAACTTTCTGATGGCACAGAAGTGTTTTACGGTGATGTTCTCTGGCATCCAGATCTTCGCCGAGTAGGATGGTGCTGTAGAGCCGAGTTTGAACCAGAAGGTGATACCGTAACGGTTAGATCGCCAAATGGTGCAGTTCCGTCCGTTTTCATTTCAGAGCTGCGCAAAACCCCTCCCTCTCCGTCCGAGCGGTGCATGACTTGCGGGCAGCTTTTACCATTGCGCTAGTCTTTTGTGTTATAGTGATGGGTTTTGTGCTTTTACACATGAGGAGGATAGAATGAGTGAAATTAACAGGGTAGGATTGGGCATAATGCTCATGTTGTTAATATCTATAGGCACAATTATTGCGGAGATAGATCTGTGGGTGACATTTGGCTATGGTGCTGTTGCCATGGTAGGATACGTGCTTTTTATATGCGGGAAGGAAAAATGAACTGTTACTGCAATGGCTTAGACGATTCTTGTCCTCTTTGTCAGGGTACGGGACAATTACCGGGTTGTGAAACCTGTGGTGGGTTGCGATGGGTAGCGGAAGGCGGTGACAATGAGTATGAGGCAAAGCCCTGTCCTCGTTGTGCCTTTAAGAGTCTGCCGGATTTGGGTATCGATATTGGTCTCACTACGGAAATGCAGGCTTGGACGTTTGCTAACATGACTCATGCGTATCCCGAATTGTTAGAAATAGCTGAAGCCATTAAGAAGATGATAACTCGTAAGAGGGGTTGGATCGTGATGACGACTCACTCTGGTCCCGGTAAATCTTATCTTCTTGCCTGCGCCGTCAATGCAGCCGTGGAGAGCGGCATGATAGCAAAATACATTCAGTTTACTAGTCTTATGACCGACTTTATCGAGTCTAGAATGAGCAGGCATGAGAAATCATACCCTGCCCTTATGAGAGAACATACTGGCGTCGCCCTTCTTGCGCTGGATGAGTTTGGGGAAGGGAACTTGTCTTCGTTCATTTTGGCGTCGTTTAGGGAGCTTCTAGTTGGTCGGAGTGATACCGCAGGCTGGACACCGACCTTGTTTGCTACTAATAAAGACCCTGCATTTTTCAAACGAGAGATGCCGTGGCTGCATGACCGGTTTCATGACAAGGAAGTGCAACGTTATAGTTTAGCAACCGTTCCGTCACTGAGAGGGAGATTATGAAAGTCACGATCAGGCAGTTTGGTGGAGGGCAGATGAGAAAAGCTTTTCAATTAGAAGATCCATTTGACGTGATAATTGAGATAGGGGAGCAGAGTTTTCGGATTTCACACCCATCAACTACTTC
>SDBT01006693.1_pt1 | contig 19068 bp, 10 predicted proteins | sample 2277101 | NCBI WGS metagenome assembly SDBT01 (sample SAMN10404973, study PRJNA504765) | marine sediment metagenome | isolation source: marine sediment core GS10_PC15, 103 cmbsf | place: Arctic Ocean: Southern Knipovich Ridge | collected 2010 | reverse complement strand
TACTGGCCCGACGCGACCTTGATTCTGCCGAGCGCATCGAGCGCAGCGCGCGCCACAACCGGATCCTTCTCCAGGACCGCTGCTTTGAGCAACGGCAGGCTCCTGTTGGAGCGCAACTTGCCAAGACCTTCCAGAGCCTGCGGACGCGCCGGAGAGGCAGGGTTGCTTGCAATCTGCTCGAGCACCCCGATCGCCCGGCGATCGCCTACCGCTTCGAGACTCAAGCAACCCACGCGCTGCAAAAGCGGATCCTCACTCGAAAGGCTCTCCCCTATCGCCGAGCGTAACGCTTCGGACACCGAAGCCGTTGAGCCACCCTCCCGGTAACATTCGGCGGCGAGCAACAGATCCCGATCGATGAGCTTTGCTACGAGCTCGGAGCCGTCTTCGAGGAGCCCACTCAGAAGGGCAATGGCGCCGTGAAAGGGGCCCCGGCGAAGGTTCTCGGGGCGCCCGCCATCGTAGGAGGCTGAAGTCCACTCGGCCGGCTGAACCAGGTGACAAACCTCCTCGATGGAGAGGGATCGCATCGCCATTGCAGCCAGAAATTCTTGGAACCCGATGCTGGGAAAACTAAATGCGCTCGGGCCCCGCAGCAATCTTGTCTTGCTGAGCTCGGTCAGGAGCTCATCGGTGCCGGCTCTTTGGAACTCCACGGGTGGGAGGTCTTCGCTTTGGCCATCGGTTCGCTCCAGGTGCTGCTTTTTGATGGAGGTGCGATCCTGCCGATTCATGAAGAAAGCCAACTTTGGCAAAAGGCCCTCTCTCAGCTCGGGGGTCAGCGACGCACCTGCCACCTGAAAGAACGCCAGGTACAAACGGCTCAAATTTCCCGGTATCCGCGCGCCTTCCCTCCAGAGTCGCCGGGCCATGGTGAGCACTTGGGTATTTCCGACCCTGGCTCCCAGGTTTTCGGCAAGCTGCCGGTAGAGGAGTTTGGCGGGCTCCGCCCTCATGGCCCCATCTCCAATGAGAAAGTCCAAAGCTTCCCATTCGGCAAAGGGGGCGATCTCGATCCAATTGGGAATATCCAAGGGAGCCGGAACCGGCCTTCTCGCAGCCACTACGAAGCGGTTCATCGGGTACCGTCGCATGAACTCGTTGAGCAGCGCGGCGAACCGCTTGGCACCCGCTGTGCTCAGGCCGTCTAGAGAATCCATGAGGAAAAGAAACCGGCCCTCCTCGAGGTCTTTCAAAAATAACTCCCGATCGAGCCCTTCGGACACGAAATCGATCAGGTTGGTCCGGGCGGGAACATCGGGAAGCGACAGGTATACAGGCAAAGGGGATTTGGCACTGTAGGAAAAAATCGGCTGAGCCGCTTCATAAAAGAGCCGATACAGTGTCATGGTTTTGCCGGCTCCCGGCTCACCCAACAGAAACAACCTCTGAAAACGACCCAGGAGGTCGGTAGCGGTTTGCGGTTGGCCCAGAAAGTCGGCCGAAGGAATGAGAGAAGTCAGTGGCTCCTGCCGTGGCAACCAGCGCAAGAGTTGTCGATGATATCGCTCCGGCTTGGGCCATATGTGGTTCAAGGTTTCGCGCAGTGTCCGCCGATACCGTCCTTCGGAAAGCTGAAAGACTTTCTGTACCCGTTCGCGCGCTTCGTTGAAAAAGACCGAGGCATCCTTGCGGGAGACAAAAAGTACTGGTGCCAACCACCCTCCTTCAAGGGGAAAGTGGGTGGCGACCTCGCCGCGCGCGTCGGAAAGCGCCGCATCCGGCGGTTTCAATGCGCCCAGGGCACGGTAAAAGGACTCAGAAAAACGCGAAATGAGATCATTGGGAGTAACACCTCGATTGTAGAGAACCGCAGGAGCCGTCTCGAGAAGCTCCCGTGCCAAGTCGGGACCGACCGCACCCGCGCCTTCCCCTCCACTCAATAGGATCAATCTCGGCGAGGCCTTCTTCAGGATTCGGCCGAGATCACCGGCGCCCACAAGATCCTCTTCGCCGGATTCTCCGCTCAACACAATCGCCGACCGCCCCAGCTCGCGGCGACAGCCGACGATGAGGTGCAACACATCGACATCGCGCTCCACCAGCCGTCTCAATCGCTCCCGCGTCAAGCTCTCTTCTCCGAGAACGGAGCCGGCGCTCTGAAGCGCCAGTACTCCTTCGGCCTCGAGAACGCGAATCGCTTTACAGACCGCCTCGGCTTGCCTGATCTCTCGGGAGTTTCGGGTCGTTGGCGCCGGACACTCGGCGGCCACCAGCACGCGAAGAGGCAGACGCACCGGCACCGCGGCGGGCTCTTGGGCCTGCTCTTGAAAGCGAACCACGGTTGTTTCACTGGAGATCAGAAGAAAAGAGTTTTGACGAGTATCGTAAAGGCACTCCCAGGGCAGGCGCGCCACGATAGGGGGATCCAGCCTCAATCGAATACGGAACTTGGAACCTGCAGGACCGATTTGTTCACGAAGATGCTGGTACAGCCGGAGGATGTCGCCTTGAAAGAGGGAGTCGAAAAGCCTCGCGCCGACATAACGAAGCTCCTGGGAGCCGAGTCGATCGAGCCCATCGACGTAACCTACAAACCGGCGGTCATGAAAGGGAAGCTGAATCTGAACTGCAGGCGTCGATCGGCCATAGTCCTCCCAGGCCTTGGCGGTAAAAAATCCCGGCGACGGATCCCACCACACCCCAACCAGGAGGTCCCGATACTCGAACGCTCTCATCGTCCCCGGCTCCGCTGGTCTAGAAAGGCTTCAAGCGATTAGATCGACTGGCCGCTTCTCAGAACAACTTCTTTAATTACAACGCGATACAGACCACGACTCCAATGAAAGAGAAAAAAGTCTCACGACGAACCCAGGCGCCCGTTAACCTATTTTTCGTACCTCAGTTGGGGTAAGTAGTCTATACATCGGCAGGGGGTGGCAAGTCAAACGGAACAGGGAAGCGGGGCTAGCTATGTCTTGAAGTTCGCCTGGAGGGTGATCTTACGATAATCGTCCCCTTCCATGGCCACGTCGCGGCACATCTCGTAGAGACGCGATCGGAGTCGAACCGTGATTCGCTCTGAAAGGCTGCGCTCATGAGCGTTTCGGCGGGGCGACTGTGGCGAAAGACCACCGAGCGCGCCACCACCGGTCGAAGTTCGATCGGAAAAGTTGGTGGTGATGATGGTTAGCTTTTTTTCGTTGTATCGACGGTTCAGAATGTAGAAGAGCGTGTCGAAAACCCACAAGGTCGGATTTTCCCCGCCCAGCTCATCGAGAACAAGGGGCTCGGCGTCAAGAATCGGCCGCAGAACTTCCATCTCGGTTGCCGGTGTCTCGGGGTCATAGGTTCGCTTGATATCCCGGAGAAGAGATCGGAAATCGACGAACTTGGCCCGGGCGGCAATCCGGCGCTCTACGAGAATGTGGCGGAGGATGGCTACGCACAGATGAGTCTTACCCACCCCGGGAGGCCCGCTGAAGAGGAGCCCTGCTTCGTGGTCCGGGAACTCGGCGGCCCATTGTTCCGCGATCCCACGGGCCCGGGTCAACTTTGGACTGAGTGCGTCGAAGGGCTTGCCTCCCCCTTGATCGTCGAACGCACAGTCCAGATAGCGTGAAGGCACCCCCGCCGCCTCCAACGCCGAGGAAGTCGCTTCGCCGATCCAGCAGTCGCAACGCACCACCCGAACCACGCCTTCCCCCTCGATCCGCCTCCAGGACGTTCCTTCACAATGGGGGCAAGCGGAGCTCAATTGAGAAAACCCCGCAGTGCCTGCGCGTTGCTCGAACGACGCAGCTTGGTCATGGCTTTGTTCTCGATTTGTCGAATGCGCTCGCGGGAGAGGTTGAGGTGGTTGCCGATCTCTTGAAGCGTTCGTTGCTCCCCTCCGTCCAAACCGAATCGCAGTCGAATGACTTCCGCTTCCTTGGGGCCCAGCTCTTTCAGCAACTCCTGGGCTTGTTTCATGAAAGATTGACGTATGAGCTGGATCTCCACCGCCGGCTCCGTCTCTTGTTCCAAACGATCCTCGAGCGCAAGCTCCCCATCTGCTCCCACCGAGTCGGACAAGGAGACATCCCTGCCCGAGATGGCGAGAAAGGTGTTGACATCGCCAATCGAGACATCGAGTGAAGCGGCAACTTCCTCGGGCGCCGGTGTTCCCAGCTCGGCGCTGTCTGCTTCGAACTCGCGCTCGATCCGGCCAAAAGCCCGGGCCATCCTCGTCGGCACGCTGAACACACGTATGTGCTCGGACAAGGCTTGGATGATCGATTGGCGAACCCACCAAACCGCATAAGAGATGAACTTGACGTTGCGTTCCGGATCGAACCGGCGCGCCGCTACGATGATGCCGAGATTTCCCTCGTGAATCAGATCCAGAAATGAAAGTCCAATCCCGCGGTAGCGCTTGGCGTAGCTGACCACGAACCGAAGGTTACACTCCACCAGCTTTCGGAGAGCTTCTTCATCTCCCTGTCGGGAACGACGGGCGAGCTTAATCTCTTCCTCGAGTGTCAAGCGGGGGAATTTGCAGATCTCGCGGATGTAGCAACTGAGAGTTTCGGCCCGGTCGGCAGATGGAGATCCCAGGCCGAAAGGTTTCATGGGTGGATCTTGCCGCAGGAGCCGCCTTGGAGCAACCCTGAGGGGATACTAGCGCGGTACCTTGACCAGATTGCGGGGCGGTAGCTTCACCAGCGCATTTCTTACACGGTCCTTCCAGCCTTCCTCCTCCTTCGACATCTCCCGCTGAACGTACTCGATGAAGCCGCTGACCTCGAGCTGCATCTGTTCCATTTTCTTGCGCATGTTGAGAATGATTTCCACCCCGGCCAAGTTGACACCGAGGTCACGGGTGAGGTTCAGGATCGTATCGAGCTGACGCAGATCCTCTTCCGAGTACAGTCGGGTGTTGCCCTCGGTCCGGGAAGGTTTGAGAAGGCCTTCGCGTTCATAAAGGCGGAGGGTTTGGGGATGAATCCCGTAAGTTTCGGCTACGGTGCTTATCATGTAGTAGCCTTTGCCTTTGCCCCGGTTTCTCGGCCCTTCCCGTACCGGCTGGCCTGGCTCTTGTCTCTTCACCCTATTCCCTCCGTTTCCGGCCCGCCGCTCCACATGCTTTCACGAGGACTCTCCGGGTTCAGACGGGCAAGCTCCCGCAATAACTCTTGCGAGCGCTGGTCGTGAACGATGGGGGTCATGACTTGAATCTGGATGAACAAATCGCCCCTCACCTCTCCTCTTATCGAAGGCGCACCCCTATCCGAAAGCCGGAGCTTTTGACCGTTTTGTACTCCCGCCGGAACCCTAACCTTGACCGAACCATCCACTGTGGGGACTTTGAGCCGGCAGCCGAGCGTAGCCTCGGTAAAAGTGACCGGCACGGTGCAGAAGAGGTTCTCCCCTTTGCGGGTGAAGAATGGATGGGGAGCCACATGGACCAGAAGGTGAAGATCGCCGGTCCGGCCTCCCCCCAATCCCTCGCCCCCCTTTCCGGCAACGATGATCCGATAGCCGTCGTATACTCCCGGCGGCGTTCGGATCTCGATGGTCTCTTCCTTCGGCAACCTTCCCGCTCCCTGGCAATCGGAGCAACTCTGTCGATCGGAGACTCCCGAGCCTCCGCAATCCTGGCAGGGCTTGGCAAACAGCATATGCCCCCGAGTCTGAGTCGCGCGGCCCCGGCCCCTGCAGGCGGGGCAGGGTTTGCGCGCCTCGGCGGGTACCTCCGCCCAACCCTCGCAAGTCAGGCAGGAAACCATTCGATTGATTTGAAACAGAGCGGTGATGCCTTTCAGAGACTCGTCAAAGGACATGCTCAAGCTATGCTGCAGGTCCTCTCCATGACGCTCGGCTTCGAACCGCGCCGAGGGTTTCTGCGGCCGGAAGATTTCCGGGAAAACATCCTCATCGCCAGCGCCGGAAATGGAAAAATCAAAGCCTTCGAAACCGTATTGGGCTACCGGCTCCGCCGCCTCGGTCACCGGCTGGGCTCCCGAACGGTCGTAGTTTGCGCGTTCACCCGGATCGGTGAGCACCTCGAAAGCTTCGCAAATACGGTGGTAGCGAAGCTCGGCAAGGCGATCTCCCGGATTGATCTCAGGATGATACTTTCTCGCCAACCGGCGGAAAGCACGTCGGAGCTCGGTAGACGAAGCCGAGCGCTCGACGCCTAAAATCGTGTAGTAGTTGCTCCCGCTCATCCCTATTTCTTGTCGTCGTCGACGACCTCGGCGTCAATGACATCGCCATCGTCCGAACTGTCGCCTCCGCTTTCCTGGCCGCCCGCCCCAGCTGCTCCCCCGGCGGCCTCGGTCTCGGGATTAGGCGCCGCTTTCTGGTACATCACCTCAGCCAAACGATGGCTGGCTCGCTCTAAGACCTCGCGCGCGTTTCGCACCGCCTGGACATCCGACTCGCCGAGAGCCTTCTTCGCCTCACCGATTGCAGTTTCAATCTGTTTGGCCTCTTCATCGGGAATCTTTTCCCGGTTCTCGTTGAGTACCTTCTCGGTGTTGTACACCATGTTGTCGGTACGATTACGCTCCTCAGCCTCATCGCGTCGGCGTTTGTCATCTTCGGCATGGGATTCGGCCTGCTTCTGCATATTCCCTATTTCTTCGTTCGACAAGCCACTCGACGCCGTAATCGTAATGGCCTGCTGTTTGCCCGTCGCCATATCCTTCGCCGAAACGTTCACGATACCGTTGGCGTCGATATCGAACGCGACCTCGACTTGAGGCACTCCCCGAGGAGCCGGGGGGATCCCTACCAGGTGGAACTTACCCAGAGTGCGATTATCCGGGGACATGGCCCGCTCGCCCTGAAGTACGTGAACCTCCACCTGAGTTTGGTTGTCCGTAGCGGTAGAGAAAGTCTCACTCTTCCGAGTGGGGATGGTCGTGTTGCGCTCGATGAGCTTGGTGAAGACTCCACCCAGTGTTTCGATACCCAGCGAGAGAGGAGTCACGTCGAGCAACAGGAGATCCTTGACCTCACCGGAGAGCACTCCCGCTTGGATGGCCGCCCCCACCGCCACGACTTCGTCGGGATTAACCCCTTTGTGAGGCTCCTTGCCAAACACGTTCTGAACGATCTCCTGGACTTTGGGGATTCGGGTGGAGCCACCAACCAGCACCACCGCATCGACTTCCTTGGCCGACAACCCGGCATCGAGGAGCGCCTGCTTGCAGGGACCGACGGTCCTCTGTAACAGATCGTCGATGAGCTGCTCGAGCTTCGAACGGGTGAGCCGGAGCGACAGATGCTTGGGACCGGAGGCATCCGCGGTGATGAAGGGTAAATTGATCTCCGTTTCCATCGTGGAAGAGAGCTCGACTTTAGCTTTCTCCGCACCTTCTTTGAGACGCTGCAGCGCCATTCGATCCTTGGAAAGATCGATGCCCTGCTCTTTGACGAACTCGTCGATGATCCAGTCGATGATTCGTTGATCCAGGTTGTCACCTCCGAGGTGAGTATCCCCGTTGGTGGATTTGACCTCGACCACGCCCTCTCCTACTTCCAAAATGGAGATGTCGAAGGTGCCTCCGCCGAAATCGTAAACCGCAATCTTCTCGTCCTGCTTCTTGTCCAAGCCGTAGGAGAGAGCCGCTGCGGTCGGCTCGTTGACGATGCGCATGACTTCCAAGCCGGCAATTTTCCCCGCGTCCTTGGTGGCTTGCCTCTGGCTGTCGTTGAAGTACGCCGGGGTGGTGATGACCGCTTTATCGATCGGTTGGCCCAAGTAGTCCTCTGCGGCTTGCTTCATCTTTTGCAGGATCATCGCCGAGATTTCGGGTGGCGAGTATTGGCGTCCTTTGACCTCCACCCGCGCATCGCCGTTGGGCGCTTCGATCACTTTGAAAGGAACCATTTTCATTTCTTCATCGACTTCGTCGAAGCGGCGCCCCAGGAAGCGCTTGATGGAGGAAATGGTATTCTCTGGGTTGGTGATGGCCTGGCGCTTGGCCACTTGACCGACCAGTCTCTCGCCACCCTTACTGAAGGCCACAACCGATGGGGTGGTCCTCCCTCCTTCCGGATTGGTGATGACGACCGGGTTGCCGCCTTCCATAACCGCGACGACTGAGTTCGTAGTGCCTAAATCGATCCCGATGGTCTTGCTCATGTTTGTGCGTCCTCCTGCCCGGTTCAATGCCCGGGTCTTAGTCGCCCATGAGTATATGATTTGAGCGCACTGATGTCAAGTTATTTGCAAAAATATTCAGCTAAAAACGCTTGTCTCGACAGGGTTACATCTGTCCATTTGAGAGGACGACACCACTGAAGGCCAAGGTCCAGGCACTGGAATTATCTCTTTTTTCATCAATGTGTTACATGATTTGACGGATGGACTCTGGGATGGTACACAAGTTGCAACGAAAGCAAGTGACGGCGGCTAAATCCGACCCCTGGTCGGAGATAAGGAGGTTGGTCATGGTTCGTAACATTTTAGTGCTATGCGTGACCTTCGCTTCGATCTTGGCTCCGTCGGCTCTCGTGACTGCGCAAGAAGCTTATACCTATCCCTACGCCCACGTTCGGTATGTGGAAGGCGAGGTTCAACTCCAACAAGCCACCGAGCCCGAGCCCGCCGAAGCAGGTATCAACCACCCGGTCACCCAGGGCGATCGCCTATGGACGCTCGCTTACGCCAGGGCGGAAATCGAGTTTAGCGACGGCTCCTTGCTCCGAATGGAAGAGAGAACCAAAATCGATTTCGTCGACTTCGGCAGCAGCAGCCGTGAAGCGCTTTTGAGGCTGTGGAGCGGCAGCGTCATTCTTCGTTTGACGACCGAGCAAGGCAGTCATCTTCGCCTGGATACCCCGGCGGGAAGCATCTATCCCGCATCGCCGGGAGTCTTTCGGATCGACGTTTACGACGATGGCCAGTCGACGGTTCTTTCGGCTTACGAGGGTGTCGCCGAACTGGCATCGGAGGGTGGCTCGGTGCTGGTACGAAGCGGGCAACGTAGCTTGGTGGAGCCCGGCCGAAGACCGGAGCCCTCGTTCGAGTTCAACACCGCTCGAATGGATGAGTTTACCGCGTGGAGTGATGAAAGAGATCGCACCTACGCGCAAACCACTACCATCCAGGGTCTGCCCGAAGAAGTCGAAGTGTACGTGGACGATCTTCATGACCAGGGCACCTGGCGCGTCGATCCCCAGTTGGGGTCGGTCTGGTACCCTCGAGTCTCCACTGGTTGGTACCCCTACTCGCAAGGCTATTGGTCGTTCTCGATTTTCGGCTGGACCTGGATTTCCTATGAGCCTTGGGGGTGGGCGCCTTACCACTATGGCCGCTGGGGATTTAACAACTATGGCTGGCATTGGATTCCCGGGGCGCACTGGGGCCCGGCCTGGGTTTCTTGGTCCATTGGGCCCAGTTATGTGGGTTGGTGTGCGCTGGGCTACTACGACCGTCCGGTGGCGACACCGTACTATCGCGGCCGCTATGCCGTTCCCCGTACGCGGGTCGGCGCCGGCTGGAGTTACGCTAAAGCGGAGCGCGGTTCTCGCACTTTGGGTCGGGCAAGACTTCGGAGCGAGGACGTCCGGGCCACCGCTCATCAAGCCAGGCAACTCGAATCGGGCGCCATCCTCGATCGCAACCTCGAACCGCGCGTCATCGGCGCCGCTGCCATGACACGGGTGCCGAGAGGCGGTTTGGCAGAGCTCCGCGACAGAGAGCAATCAGGAGCCCTTCTCCAGGGCGGAGCAGCTGGGACTCGCGGGCTCGCCCGATCCCGGAGCGCTGTCTCTACCACATCGCCGGGAGAGCTCCGAAGGGGCAGCGCCGTGACCTCTGCCATACGACGCGGAGGGACGTCGCGTTCCGCTGTGGAAGCGCCGACGGGCGGGCAAGCCTCTACAAGCTCGAGACAGGCAACGGCCTCGCGTAGTCGATCGGCACCCTCCGCAAGTCAAAGGAGGTCCGAACCGCGCAATCCCACGACCCGTCGGCCGGGCGCTATTCGGCGCGGTGGAGAAGCTCGCGATGAGTCAACTCGCTCCGAGAGTTTGAGCCGTGGCGAGACGATGGTGCGCCGGAGCCCCGCGACCACCCGTTCGACGCCATCCCGAGAGCAACAATCATCTGACCGGTTCGGGGCTTCATCAGCTTTGAAACGGGTCGAGCGATCGTTGCAATCAACAAGGTCAACCACCAGGACCGGCGAGTCGAGTCGAGCAGCTGCACCATCGTCGCAACCCACCTCTAAAAGCAGAACCGGGGTGACCCAGAGGCAGAAGAGCCGTCCTCCGAGCTCGACCTTGAGAGGCAGCGACTTCTTCAGTCGGAGGCCAACCGGACGAACCTCTACACCGCCTCGCTCCGCGACGCCTCAGAGAAGTCGGCCGACTCCCAGGGCTCGGGCACCTCAACGATCGAGTGGCGCCCGCTCAACCGGAGCCGCGCGATCTACTCGCAGCAGCAGCAAACCGAAGAGCAGACCTAAGAAAAAGAACTAGAACCGCTGAGGCACAGAGAGCGCAGAGTTTTTCTCTGCGTCCTCTGCGTCTCTGCGGTGAGATTATTTTATTCGAAGGAAAAACGGCATCAAGAAAAGCGCTTCCTCGCGCGAGAGCAGCTCCAACTGGTCGAGTATCGGCCCAAGAATATCTCCACCCCACGCCCGCTCACTCCAAGGCAAACTGAAGGAGACGATATCGCGCAGCCGGGATCGCCTCATATAGCCAACGACCTTGACTTTCTTTTTCGGAGGGATTCCGGCTTTTCGGCAGGCCAGCTCAATGGCGGCATCCAGATCGCCCAGAGCGTCGACCAAGCCGCGGTCTTTGCTTTGACGTCCGGTCCAAATCCTGCCTCTCGCAACTTCGTGGACTTGTTCCAAGGAGAGGTTACGCCCTTCAGCAACCCGCGGGAGGAAGAGCTTCTCGTAGAAATGCCGGAGATGACTGCGAAGCTTCTCGCGCTCCGCCTCGGTGAAAGAATGGAAAGGAGAAAGATAACCGGAAGATTTGCCGAGCGACAGTGTTTCCCGGTGCACCCCCAGCTTGTCGAGAAGCCGTCGCGCCACCACCTTGCCGCCCACGATTCCAATCGAGCCGGTCAAAGTAGACGGCTCGGCGAGGATTGCATCCGCTGCGGCGGCAATATAGTAGCCGCCCGACGCCGCCACATCTCCCATAGAAACCACCACCGGCTTTTCCTGGCGAGTGAGCTCCACCTCGCGCCAAACGATCTCCGACGCAACCGCCGATCCGCCCGGGCTGTCGATCCTCAGGACCAGCGCTTTGATCCGAGGGGAGTTGCGGAGCCGCTCGATGAGCTGGCACAGGCTCCTGGCTCCGATGACGGGTCGCGGTGACTTCGATTGACGGTCCTCTCCCTGAGAGATGATCCCTACCGCGTAGACAACCGCCACCCGTGGTCGGCGCAAGCTCAGAAACCGACCGAGCATTCCATCCCCGACGCGATACCTTCCGGAAGGGATGATCTTTACCTCGGTTGCCAGTTTCTCTGAGAGAATGGACGCGCAAGCGTCCTCATGGCTGACTCGATCGATCAGCCCTGCTTGCGCGGCTTCATCAGCCAGAAAGGGGCCCTTCCCGAGAAGCTCTGAAATTTTTTCCGGTTCCAGAGAGCGGCCCTCGGCAATGGAGCGGATCATTTGATCGGAGAGGTCTTCCAGCAGCGCTTCGACCTCCTCGCGATGGGGACCGGACATCTCACGTCTGACGAACGTCTCACCGGCGCTCTTGTACTCGCCGACCGAGTCGAGCTCGGCCTCGATCCCAACCCAATCCAGCAAATCCTTGAGAAAAAAAACTTCCGCCTGGAGATTGTTGAGGTACAAGGTAGCTCCCGGCGGCATGAGCAAACACTCACAGGCACAGGCGACGGTGAAATCGATATTTCCCGCCCCCTCGAGAAAAGCCAGAGTGGGCTTTCCCGCGGCACGGAAGTCTCGGACCGCTCTGGCCAGGGTGGCGGCCTTTGCCCAGCCCAGTCTGGAATGCGCCACCCGTAACAGGAGGGCTCCCACCCGCCGGTCCGCCGCCGCCCGGCGAATGGCTAGAGTCAGCGACCTCAAGTCATCCCTCGGAGCTCTTCCCCAAAGGGAAAAGCCTGCCCGTCCCTCGACGAGCTCTTCTTCGAGCGATACCTGGAGGACTAGCGCAGGCTTTCTTTTCAGGCGTCCCATCGTCAACATCATATCGCATGGGGGTGCATGGATCCCATGGCGCAAGCACGTTTCCCGAGTGTCATGTACAATCAGACGAACGGAGAAAAAACGGGAAATCCTAATGGTGACCGAAAACGAGCCCCTCGACCATAGCAAGCAGATCGAGTGGATCGGCCCGCTTTTGAATATTTCCTTTGGCGAGGTACTCAAGAGGATCGCTCTCGAGGAACGAAGCGGGGACTTACAGGTTATTTCCGGGCGCATCATCAAGACCGTCTACTTCGACCGGGGTTTCGTCGTTTTCGCCGCCAGCAATCTCAAGCGCGATCGTTTGGGAGAGAGCCTGATCGAAGCCGGCCGGATCTCACGACGGGAGTTTGCGATGGCTTCCGAGCTGATGAAGACGAGTCGTCGCAAATTCGGACAAGCACTCGTCCAGGCCGGCTTGATGTCAGAGGAAGAGCTCGGTCGCCAGGTGGCGACTCAGGTCAACCGGGTCCTCTTTTCACTCTTCAAAGTGCGCAACGGCATCTACAGTTTCGACGAACGGCCCACCATCATCCCGGTCGAGCTCATGGTCAGTCTTTCGATCTATCGGATCTTGTTGGACGGGATCCGCCGGATGACGGATGACGATCTCATCCTCCGAAACCTCCCTCCGATGAAGACTCGACTCCATGTCTCGACCCGCCCTCCCTTCACCATGAGCTTCGACGGTTTGAACCCGGCGGAACGCGATGTGCTCCGCGCCGCCGCAAAGGGAGCTTCTTTGAGATCGATTCTCGCCACCGTTTCGCACGACCGGGGTGCGACGCTTCGCGCTTGTTACGGACTCTACTCGGCGGGACTTCTCGCGATGGGAAAGTCCGGAATCACCACACGACCGCTCAAAGTCCAGGAGGAAACGGGTTCGTTCCTGTTGTCCGAAATCCAGCAGAAATTTGCCAAGATCCGGGCCACCAACACGCGTCAAGAGATTTTAATGGAATACGACCGGTTGGATCAGGTCGGCGAGCCCGATCTACTGAAAATAAAGCGAGCGGCAAATTCGGACGAAGTGACCAAAGCCTACGAAAAAGAAAATCTCGAGTGGCTGAAGAAAAAAGATCTCGTTCGCAACGAGGTCTCCATGGTGGTCAAAGTGGACGAAATCCAGGTCCGGCTCGAGAACGCCTATCGCAAGATGCTCTCCCAGCATGACTCCCCGGAGAGCGAAGCACTCCCGCCCGCCGACGAAAGCGTTTGCCATCCAGGGCCCGCTCCCACCACCGAAGCCGTCATGACGATGCCGTCGGTTCACTTGGAATTGGATGCGCCCACCACGCTACCGCCTCTCAACGAAGATCTAATCGAGGAGATCTCCTTCGATTCCATGATGGCGCCAACGCCGAAACCGCCGCATCCTCCTCCAAACACGCAGCCGGAGCTCAAAGACGAATCTCCCACGGCCGGCGGGATCGACAGCCAACGGTCAGCAGGCACCGATGCGCAGAAGGATGCCAGGGTCCGCCAACTCTTGCGCGACGCGAATCTGCACTTCCAAGTCAAAGACTGGGAAGGAGCGATATCCCTGCTATACGAACTGGCGGAGATTGCACCCAACAATGCTTCGTATCATGGCATGCTGGCCAAGACGATGGCTCGCCATCCGGTCATGCGGAGAAATGCCGAGCGGCACTTCATCGAAGCACTACGTATCGAACCTCAATCGGAGGACCTTCATTACTCACTCGCCCTCTATTACGAGTCGTTTGGATTGAGGTCTCGGGCCGACACCGAGTTTCGTACGGTGCTGCGCATCAATCCCTCTCACGAAGGTGCCAAAAAGCGTTTTATCAACGAATTGAAAAGGAAAGACCCGCTTCGGGACCTGTTCAGGAAAATATTCGGATAATTCCTATTATCTGTAAATCCACCGGCGAACCATCGACCGTGGTGAAAAACCGATAAAAGAAGTTAAAGGAAAACTTGAAGTAAGAGAGCGTAAGTGATGCAATGTTTTCATATAAATTATCAAACTATCATTCGTTACGAATATTCTACGCCGGCCGGTGACAGGTCCGTAAACGTCCGCTTTTCAGTAGCTTCCCACGATCGAACCCAACATCTAGTGGGTCAGTAAGGGACCCTCCCCAAAATATTGTACTTTTTGCTTGACAGCACATCGTGACTCCGCATATAAAGACGGATACCAAGCCAGCCCAAAGAATTGGGACGGGCGTTCCCGCGGCAGTCTATAGTAGCGGCGGTTAGCGGTATCGTATAGACGATTACCGGTCCCAGAGAGCTGACCCGGTGGCCGGGTTGGATGGGGTCGTTGTCGCTCTTGGTGGTGTTTCTCTCGGGACTTTAGCAAGTGATAATTTGAAGCGGAGGCAAGGATGGCCACAGTAAAGAAGGATATTTCCCTGGTCGTGGACGCGGGAGAGCCGGCATCAGAAAACAATCCCGCCAAGAGTCCCGGACTCCGCTTCGACAGACACTTCACCCATGCCGGGATCTCTCCCTACGACTCCGTGGAGTGGGAGATCCGTGACGCCGTCATCGAAAACGAGAAAGACGAGATCATATTCGAGCAAAGGAATGTGGAAGTCCCCGCCGGCTGGTCTCAAATGGCCACCAATATCGTGGCCTCCAAGTACTTTCACGGCATGCCGGGCACCCCCGAGCGCGAGCGAAGCGCCCGCCAGCTCGTCGGCCGAGTGGTGGACACCATCACCCGCTGGGGCCAAGAGGGCGGCTACTTCGCTTCCGAAGCGGACTCGGACACGTTTCGCGACGAGCTGGTGTTTCTGACCCTGAATCAATTTGCCTCTTTCAATTCTCCGGTTTGGTTCAACTGCGGGATCGAAGCCAAACCGCAGTGCTCGGCCTGTTTCATCAACTCGGTCGAAGACACCATGGACTCTATCTTGAACCTGGCCAAGACGGAGGGAATGCTTTTCAAGTGGGGCTCAGGGACCGGCTCGAATCTGTCGCCACTCAGGAGCTCCCGCGAGCGGCTTTCCGGCGGAGGAATTGCCAGTGGTCCGGTCTCTTTCATGAAAGGATATGACGCCTTCGCCGGAGTGATCCGCAGCGGTGGGAAAACCCGTCGCGCCGCGAAGATGGTCATCTTGAACGTTGACCATCCCGACATCATCGACTTCATCGATTGCAAGCTGCGCGAGGAGAAGAAGGCTTGGGCCTTGATTGACGCCGGCTACGATCCCTCGTTCACCGGCGAAGCCTACGGTTCCATTTTCTATCAAAACGCAAATCACAGCGTTCGGGTGACCGATGATTTCATGCGGGCCACCATCGAGGATCGCGAATGGGTGACTCCGAGCGTGGTCAGCGGCGAGCCGCTCGGCCGTTACCAGGCCCGTGACATCCTACGCTTGATTGCTCAGTCTGCTCATGCTTGCGGCGATCCGGGAATGCAGTTCGATAGCATCATCAACCTTTGGCACACCTCGAAGGCCTCCGGTCGCATCAACGCTTCGAATCCATGCTCCGAGTACATGTATTTGGACGACAGCGCCTGCAACCTGGCTTCACTGAACTTGATGAAGTTTGTTGGAACCGACGGACGTTTCGACGTGAGCGCCTTTCGCAAAGCGATCGATGTCGTCATCTCCGCCATGGAGATCATCGTCGACAATGCCGGCTATCCCACGGAGAGAATCGCCAGGAACTCCATTCGCTACCGTCCGCTGGGTTTGGGATATGCCAACCTGGGCGCTTTGCTCATGTACCAGGGTCGTCCTTACGACAGTAACGCCGGCCGTAATACGGCAGCCTCGATTACTGCGGTCATGAGCGGGGAAGCGTACCTGCAGTCGGCGCGCATTGCCTCGATCAAAGGTCCCTTCGCCGGTTTTGCGGAAAACCGCGAGCCCATGCTCGAGGTCATGGAATACCACCGAAAGGCCATCTCCCGTATCGATCCCGCTGATCTACAACCGGATCTCTTCAAGGGCGCAAGCGAGGTATGGGATCGCACCATCGAAATGGGACAGCGGTTCGGATACCGAAACGGCCAGGCCACGGTACTTGCTCCCACCGGGACCATCGGCCTGATGATGGATTGTGACACGACCGGCGTCGAGCCCGACCTGGCGTTGGTCAAGCTCAAGAAGCTGATTGAGGGCGGTGTCATGAAGATCGTCAACCAAACGGTCCCCGCCGCCATCGAACGACTCGGGTATCAAAATCAGGAAGCCAAGGAGATCGTCGACTACATACACGAGAACGGCCACGTCGAGGGAGCTCCTCACTTGCGGGAAACCGACTTGCCGGTGTTCGATTGCGCCGTCGCTCCGCAGGGCGGAAGTCGAGCCATCCACTACATGGGCCACACCAAAATGATGGCCGCCGTGCAACCTTTCCTCTCCGGCGCCATCTCCAAGACGGTCAATATGCCTCAGGATTCAACCGTCGAGGAGATCATGAACACCTATGTGGAAGCCTGGAAGCTCGGGCTGAAAGCGATTGCCATTTACCGGGATGGAAGCAAGCGGACTCAGCCGTTGAATACGGTTGCGGGCAAGAAGAAGGCCACCGAAGACGGCAAAAGACCGGTTCAAAGAAAGATGCCCGTCGAGCGACAGGCATTGACGCACAAGTTCAACATTGCGGGCCATGAAGGCTACATCACGGTGGGAATGTACGACGACGGCTCGCCGGGCGAAATATTCATCAACATGTCCAAGGAAGGCTCCACGGTTTCCGGGCTGATGGATGCTTTCGCCCGCGCCATATCCTACGCACTTCAGTACGGGGTTCCATTGGAAGTGCTGGTAGACAAGTTCACCCACACCCGGTTCGAGCCCTCCGGATTCACCGGCCACCCGGAAATACCCTATGCGAAATCCATTACCGACTACATCTTTCGCTGGTTGGCGCTCAAGTTCTTCTCACCCGAGCAGCGGGCTCTGGCGGGTGTCATCGATCAACCCAGCTTGGAGCAAAGCAAGGAGGGAGTTCCACCCAACGCCGCTTCGACCTCGGCCAGTGAGAAAAAACAATTTGACTCACCGACTTTTTTCGATGATGCCCCTTCATGCTCGGATTGCGGATCCATCATGGTGCGTAACGGAAGCTGCTACAAGTGCATGAACTGTGGAACCACGAGCGGCTGCTCATAATTCTGGTCGGCAGGTAAAGAATCAGAATTCAACCGGAGAGTAGAGAGAGGATACGTCTGAGTATCGCCGTGGCCTCTGCTTGGAAGATGCCCAATTGAAGTCGTCACCTGGGAGGCCACCCAGAAGGAACCACCGCCACACCTAATCCGCGGAATCTCCACCAAGCTGCGAACGGGTCGCAGGGGCATGAAAAGCCCTATCGTTCGTTCGTTTTCTTTGCCACCCAAGACAATTTTGTGCTACGTTCATCGCCCAAAAAGATTGGAAAATGGAAGCGAGAGAGGTCTGGACGACGAGAGTGGCCTTCATCCTGGCGACCCTGGGATTCTCGGCAGGTATTGGTAACTTGTGGCGGTTTCCCTACCTCGTGGGAAAGTACGGCGGCGGCATTTTTCTCCTTTTCTATATGCTGGTGGTCTTCTTGGTCGCCATCCCTTTGTTTGTTTCCGAAGGCCTGGCTTTCTACTTGAAGCCCGACTTCGACAAGTTCACCTGGGAGGGAGCCTTGGCAGCCATTGGACACTCGTTCTTCGCCCTCGGAGTGGCGGTGGCGGTCGCCCTGGTTTACGGAAGCTACCTGCCCAGAGGCAGCAAACATGTCATATCCAACGCGGTCATCATTGCCCTGTTGAGCACTCTAATCGGATTCATGGCGGGACTGGTTATTTTTCCGAGCATCTTCTCGTTTGGGTTGGACCCGGCTGCGGGAAGCGGTCTCACGTTCATCACCATTCGAAAGGAAGCAAAATGACGAGACAGGCTGACGCAGCCATCATTGGAGCAGGGATCATGGGCGCCGCCATCGGCTTGGAGCTGGCCAAAAAGGGCTACCGGCCGCTGGTCGTGGATAAACTCCCCGCCGCCGGCTACGGATCTACCAGTAATACCTGTGCCGTCATCCGCGGCCACTACTCCACCCTGGAAGGGACGGCTATGGCCTACGAAGGGTATTTCTACTGGAAGGACTGGAGCCATTATCTGGCTGTCGCGGATGAACGGGGGCTGGCCAGATTCGTCGAGACGGGAATGATCCTCATCAAGGATCCGAGTTTCGACGTGAAGAAGAAGTACCTGGATCATCACGATGAACTGAAGATTCCCTACGAGATCTGGGACCGGGAGAAGCTGAAAGAAAAGCTACCTCTCTTCGATCTTCACTCCTACTATCCGCCCAAGCGTCCCGATAATGAAAAGTTCTGGGAGAAGCCCACCGGATTGATACCGGGCGCTACCTACTTCCCCGCCGCCGGCTATATCAACGACCCCCAGTTGTCGGTGCACAACATCCAGAGGGCCGCCGAGAGTAAAGGCGCTCAGTTCTTGTTCAACACCAGGGTGGTGGAAATCCGAAAAACCGAAGACCGGGTGACCGGTGTCACTTTGGCGGGCGGAGAAACGATCGACGCGCCGATCGTTATCAATGCCGCCGGTCCACACTCCTTTCTCGTGAATCGCATGGCCGGTATCGAAGACAAGATGAAGATCAAGACGAAGGCCCTTCGGCACGAAGTGCACTTCGTGCCTTCACCGGAGGGATTCAACTACGAGAAGAACGGCTACCTCACCTCGGACGGCGATGTCGGCGGATATCATCGACCGGAAGTGGGCAACAAGATCCTCCTGGGAAGCGAGGATCCGGAGTGCGATCCCGAGGAGTGGGTGGAAGATCCCGATAACTTCAACAGGAACGTGACCCCCGAGCAGTGGAAGGCCCAGGTTTACCGGCTGGCCAACCGCATCCAGGGGCTACCTATTCCGACCAAGCCGGTGGGACTCGCGGATCTCTACGACGTGAGCGACGACTGGATTCCCATTTACGACAAGTCCGACCTACAGGGCTTCTA
>SDBT01006692.1_pt1 | contig 19069 bp, 8 predicted proteins | sample 2277101 | NCBI WGS metagenome assembly SDBT01 (sample SAMN10404973, study PRJNA504765) | marine sediment metagenome | isolation source: marine sediment core GS10_PC15, 103 cmbsf | place: Arctic Ocean: Southern Knipovich Ridge | collected 2010 | reverse complement strand
ATGTGGGCAACCGCGGCCCGGGCTGGGTCAAGGAAACGTGGGACCTGCTGACGCTCTCGACCGCAGACTCCGTGCGTCGCTGGACCGGAAAGCTCTACGACGCCATCTTCGACACGTACCGGGAGATGAAGCGTGACGTGATCACGGCGATTGAGGCGGACCAGAAGTGGATGTCCTGGTTAGCTTCCTGGCGCGACCACTATCAGCACGACTGGACGACCAAAATCATCGAGCTCGAGACTGAACATCCATACGTCTATGCCGACATCGCCTATCTGGCCGGCGAGAAAGAGGAGATCTTCTGCGCCCTGGTCGAGCAGCTCGCCCGTGACGCCGACGCGGGGGGCGCGATGAAGTACAAGCATTTCATCGGCACCGACTGGTACATGACCGCGATCGACGGCATGTCCGCGGCTTCCTTCTGGAAGCGCGTGCAGAAGGTCATTCCCCACGAGCCCGCGAATGGCGGCGGCATCGCGGCGAGAGCCGGACGCCTGGCCGTTGCGGGTACCGCGCGGGCCGGAACGGCTGTCCTGCAGGACGCCGTCCCCGAGGTCGCCGTGGGACCGATGGCCGCCGGGCACCTGCGCGGCTCGGGAGACGACGACGGCGAGCGGTGCCGCGACGAAACCGTCTGGGAACGTTGGGCGACGAAGAACGCCCTGGACTTCCTGAACCTCGATCCGCGTCTCAACGGGCGCGGCATGACCACGCTCGAGCAGTTCTACGACGGCACGCTGGGCTCCGGACCGCGCCCCGGCGGGGAGGCCGAGTTGCCCGCCTGGTGGCCGGACGTGAAGCGCTATTACCAGGAGCGCCCGACGGGCTTCGAGGACGTAACGGAGGAGATGCCGCTGGAGGACACGTACCTGGATGAACAGCCCTGCGACGACGAATACCAGCGTGCGGTGCAGCGACTCGAGGAAACCGAGCACAACCTCCAGAACTGGGACGTCCTCGAGCGGACACTCATGCCCCAGGGAAGCAACCCCTGGCGGCATAACCTCACCGGCTTCCCGACGGCCGCCGTCAGCTATCTCTGTATCGAGGAGGACGGGTTCATGCGGAACAGTTCGGGGGCCGCTGCTCAAATGGGCATCGGTGTCTATGTCTGGGAGGCCGGCCGTCCCACCTCGGGTTACATCGACGTGGAGTTCGCGGAAACCGTGGCAATAGAGCGTATTACGCGCGTCAATACCATCAGCGGCGAACCGGAGACGTTTTACCGCGCGATCGTGGCCGAAGGCGATCACGTCCCGGTACGCATCGCCGGCACGGACTTCACGCAGGAGCAACTGGGCGAGGCGCGTGAATTTCGGCGCGCGGCTGGCGATTGATCTTCGCAGGAGCGCAGGATGAGTCTCGAGCAAGAGCTCAACGCTATCGGCGATTACTATGACGGTCATCCCGAGCCACCGGAAAAGCCGGTCTCGGTGGTGGCGCAGAGCGAATACTACGCGGCGATGAGCGAATGGAAAGACGGCTTTGGTCCGGATGGGCCGCCCGAGCCGCCGACCCCGCCCGCTATTCCCGGGCCGCCCTCCCCCGGCGGCGGCATGCCGGCCGCCCGCGCCACCGACCTGACCGCGCACGGCGGCACGATCGGCCCGGTAGTGACTGGGCTGAGCGCCAAGGTGTTCATCGGCTTTCTCCCGGCGGCCTGCATTGGCGATCCGCACCTCTGTCCGATGTTCGACGGGCCGAAGCCGCACGTCGGGGGCACGATTTTGAAGGGCAGCGCGAGCGTCAATATCGGATTCAAGCCGGCGGCGCGAGTGAGCGACACGACCGAATGCAAGGGGCCTCCGGGCGTGGTTGCGCTGGGGAATTTTACGGTGATGCTCGGCGGGTAAGCCGGCCTGGCGTCCGCCGCGCCGCGTGCTCAGCGATCCGGCGAGTGGTCCGGTGCCTTTGCCGCGGAAGACAAAGTCAGGGAAGCCGAGACCGGTCGAAAGCGAGAGTAAAGGTCGCGTCGCCTTGCGGGTGCGAGCCGACGCCGAGTTACGCCAAATATGTCGAATGAACCACTATCGTGTGATTCACCATTTTGCGTGAACGGACCGTGCCGGATCGCGTTTGGGATGATCGTCGCGGCGACGGCCGAAGTTCCCCTCGGATGCCCGAATCGCGTCGAGCGCGGGTCTCTCGCGCATGGCGCTGTGGAGTATCTCACGAGCGGGCGGAACGGTTTGACGCCGACCGCGGCGGTGGTGCTCGCGTCGAGTACGTGCGGCAATCGTCCGGGGAGTTTGCGTGAGCTGCTGCTGTCCGGTGAATTGACCATTTTGGAGGCGCGCGTTCGTCACGCGATTCGCGCCAGTGGCGCGTCAGCGGTCGAAGAGCCGCCTCCAGCCGCGGTCGAGCCCGTAACCCCGGATGAGGTCAAGACGTGGATCAAGTTCAAGGTAGTGGATGACCGGACGAGCGATCCCGTTGCCGGAGTGGAACTCGTCGTCACGCTACCCGACGGCGAGGAGCGGACGGGCAAGACCCGCGCTAACGGCATGGTCGAGCTCGACGATATCGACCCGGGCGCGTGCGACGTGCGCTGCGAGCTGAATCGCGATCGTATTCGCCTCGCCAACACCGGGCGGTTTGTAATTATGGGCGACGCCCCGGTCGAGGTCGTGCCCGATCCCGATCTTTGGCTGGAGGCCCGGCCGCCCGAGCGGGCCTTCATCGCCCACATCGACGAGCACAAGGTCACGACCGGCGAGACGATCGAGAGTCTGGCTAACGCCAACGGCCTGACCTGGCAACAACTGGCGCAGTTCAATTGGGACACCTCGGTGCCGGACGAGATCAACGAGCACCTGCGGGACGAGGTCGGCTGCACACAGAAGACGCCGGACGGCTTCAATTACATCTTCACGACCGAGGACGAGCCGGGATTGATCCATATCCCGAAGCCCTGGCAGCAGACCGAGCTGCCTACCGAGCAGACGCATGTCATTCGCGTCAAGCTGATTCGGAAGTTCATTGTCATTCTGGAAAACGAGGAAGGGTTGCGAAATCCGGAAGCCGAATACCGAGCGTCGCTCGCCGACGGCAGTACGAAGGAAGGCCGCCTCGGGCTGGGAGGTACCGCCCTGATCAAGGATCCGCCGCCCGGCGAGATCGAAGTGGTATTCCCAGATCTCGACGACGTTGCGGCGAAGTCCCTGGCGGCTTGCGCCCGCCAGGCGCTGGCCGACGACGTGCCGATCCAGGTCGCGCGCGCGCTCAAGAACTCGGGTGCGATGATCGAATTGATCATCGAGAAGTACGACCAGTACTACAACGACTACACCGGTCAGGGGTTCCGCGAGGATCTGCATCACGCCCTCAGCGACCCGGTGGCGCGAATGGCGATCGACAATCTCCTGTATTTCGGTGGAGTCGATGACCCGCTCGACCAACTGCCTCCCGAGGAAGACTCACCGTTACCGGAGGACAGACGTGGCCCCTAATGTGAGCCCTAGCGGACACTATATTGTCGCGTCCACGAATAACGCTGTGATGAAAGAGGCGGTCGTCGAGTACGAGGTCCCCCTCCTCGCCACAACCGGAGGCAGCCATCCGCATCGCAGGTGGTTCGTGTACTACCACGACTCCGCGGTTAAACACGATAAGGCATACGATGTGGACGTTCCCAAGGGGCCCTGGGAGGGCCCAATTGGGATCACTCCGGACGACAACAAGAAACGCAGATTCAAGTTCAAGTGGGTGGTCCCCGGCATCCATCGGGTCGCATGCGTGGTGTACCGCAACACGGGCAGGAATAAGGCGGACCGCGTTGCTCTGTTGTCGCATTACCAGAAGGTGTTGAGCTACGGTCCGGACGTTGGCTTGATAATGAGGGTGAGGCCGGAATACTGGGCCGGGAAACTGCACGATCCGAGGGTCACGCTAAAGGAGACCGAAGACTACATCAATGAATTGAAGACCTGGGACTTCTATCTGGGCACGAAGCTGAAGCTCAGTCCCACAGCCCGCGCTCGGCATCACGACCAGAAGACCGGGCTCGAAAAGTACCACACATCACTCAAGAAGATCGTGGAGAACTACGGCGGTTGGAAGATCATGCCTTTCCGTGCGTCGATCGCCACCAAAGACGGCCAGATCTTCGATCTGAAGGTCTTTGTGGTGTCCCGGCTGATGGGCGAAAGCAAGACCTTCGCAGCCATTGTCGATTGGACCCATCCGGAAGTGGAAGCGGAACAGTTAGAGAAAAGAACTGGAATAAAGATTGGCGAGCGGCAGGCCATTCGCGAGGCGCTCAAGAAATGGAAGACATCCAATGATTACCCTCCGGGCCAGCTGAAATACAACCTGCCCAGGGGCATCCTGGGAGGAGTGTTCGAAGACGGGTTCATCACTGGCCTGAAGAAACCGCGGAGTGGATGGAGAAAGGTCGCGGGGGCGTTGGGAGATATCAGCACGGCGGCCGTGCCCCTGCTGGTGATCGCCACCATCGTGCTGCCGGGTTCAGCCCTGGTAACGGGTCTTCTTTGGACCACGATTACAGCCAGCACTGCCGAGGCGGTTATCAATATCGGCGTACGGCGCCATGAGGGTCGGAGCCAATGGCATGAGGACGCGTTCGACGGCCTGAGCATTCTCGGCAACATCTTTCTGGTGGGAACCTGGAAGGCGGGGCGCGCGGTTCTGGCCACACACAAGCTCAGCAAAGGCAAAACGATCACGTACCAGTTCATCGGGACTGTCGCCGCGAAAGGGGAGCTGGCGACGGACGTTGTTCAGGGCATACTGATCACCAAGACTGGATTTGACGACATAGATAAAATCATGAAGATCGAGGATCTGACACCTTACGAGCGCACCCAAAAGGTCAAGGAAGTAATTAACGGGCTGGGCATGACCTGGGGGATGGTATCGGTTAGTTTGCACGAGTCAGCAGCGGAGCGTAGCAGTCTTGAAGCCGGGGGATTCAATTCGGACGAGATCTACAAGAACCTCCACACGCTCGACGACCCACTTCTCCCCCCCCTGGACACAACTAAGGCCCATGGAGTCATCACGCACACGAAAGAGGGCAAGGCGAAAATCACGGCGCGAAAGGTTCAGCCTCCGATCGTCGATGAGCCGGTCAGGTCGGGCTCGACGAAGGCGGCACAACGCAGCGCGCGCAAACGCCGCAGGAAAGAGAAAAGAAACAAGGGCAAAGCCCGCCCTCCCAGGAACCGCGGTATGCTCCCGAAGCATCACAGGGCCTTACTGCAATTCGTAAAGGGCACGCGTACCAGGGAAAAACTGATAATCTACCTGATTGATTCGAATCCACGCGCCGTCCATTGGATGAACACGCCGTCGATCACGATCGGCGGCATCCGGTACCGTCCCAAGCCCAAACCCGCGCCGGTCAAAGGCAAAACGCTCAAGGGCGATACGGAGATCGCGGGTTTGGCGTCCCTCAATCCGAGTGACCCTAAACTGAACAAACACCTCGAAAAAGTCCACCTGACGTATGATCAGGTCATAGCTGACTTGGAGAAGAAGGGCTACAAGGTTCTGGGGCCGGAGCACGAGTTCCTGGTCGTCCATCCCAAGCGGAAGGAGGTCTTCTACAGCGACTTCGACGCACACGGCATGTATTGGGCTTCGGGACCCCGCAAAGGCAAGGAAGCATATACGCAGGACTTGAAAAACGAACTCAACGAGGCCATCGATAAAAAAAGGGATTTGTTCCAACACCCGACGCGCGACCGGTGGCACGAGCGCAACAATCCGGAGACGGCGGGATTCAACGTCGGTCCGACTGCGCCCGTTACGGCTATTACGCCGGAAGGGGCGTTCCCGATCCGGGATGTAGCGGAGCTGAAGGCTTCCTATGAGGAGCACGGCATCGATTTTGATGGGATTTGGCACGATCCCGAGAAGAGCTGAGAGGAAGTTATCCGATGCAGGTGACGGCGTTTACCAAAACAGAGCGTGACGAGATCCTCCGCCGATATGAGGAAACGATGGCGACGTACGATGCCGCCCAGGAAGATGAGGATGACGCGCTGGCGAAGCGCTTGCTGGAGGAGGCCGGCCGATATCGCGCCGATTACTTCCGGCGCTTGCCACGCGTTGCGATGAGCTGTTGCCCCTTCGACGGAAAGCCGCTGATTCGAAGCTTCGATCCGTTCGGGCTGGACGGTTTGTGGTGGAAGTCGCCGACCAGCGCCGAAGAGCTGCCGCGGGGGCCCTACTTGTGCGTGTTGCGCGGGGCGGTCAATTTCATGGGCAAACCGCCCCGGGCCGGCAGACAGGAAGTCGAGCCCGGACCCGAAGTGCCGTACGTGATTCCGCGGCTGCTCGAGTATCCGGAAATGGTGATGGTCATCGGCCAGCTTGAAATGAGTGACGGCTACATCGCCTACCCACTCGCGTATTATGCCGAACTCCGACCGCCGGTTGAAGAACTGACGGCGGACTGGGCCGGCTCGGAATACACTTACACGACCCAGCTCGGCGAGGCGGGGTGGAAGACGCCGAACGATCCGTGGGATTTCGATCTGCTGCCGTGGCTCGAAAAGGGCAAGGTCCGTTGGTGCGAACCCGGCTCGGACAACCAGAAGCTTGCCGCCGGACCGCCCGACCAGTGTCCGTACCTGAATCTCCCCGGCACGCGCGCCCCAATGCAGGTGTCCGAAGAGGGCGTGTTCGAGGGTCCGCTGCCGGACGGCGAGGTCGATTGGCCATTCGAGTTGTGAGAATCCGGCGGTGGGCTGCTTGCGGTTTTATGGGCATGGAGCGACATTCGTTGAGGTTTGGGTCGAAACGTCTGTCCAAGCTGCCCGACATTGGAGGTAGCGTCGAAAGCTGTGGAAATTGATTGGAAGATGGGGCATCCTCCAAGCTGCTTTGTCCCAACAACTTACACAGGAGGAGCTCGCCCACTAGGCCGCACAGCAGATGCTCATGGCAGCGCTGGGCGAACGCCAAGCTTTCCGGCACGGAAGCCGTTGTCAGAGTTGTTCATTCCGTTTGCTCCACGATTTGCGATTCGCGGCAGTTACCGTTTTTCGATTCCGAGCGTGATCTCCTCACGGGCCGGGAGCGCGAGCCTGCGACTCTCCGCTCGGTCGGTCTTGATGATTGCCACGTCGCCCCGTTCCACGGCGATGTCTGTGATCTCAGATGGCAGTTCCAGGATGATCGATTGCGCCCGGGCCGAAACGAGGCTGACCAGGATGCGGTTTCGGTCCCAGGTGAGCCGTTTCACCTCGATCTGGCCGCGGCACGACACGCCTTCGATCGTCCCACTGGGCCAGGCTTGCGGAACGGCGGGGAGCAGCTGAATCCGACCCGGCTCGGACGCGACCAGCATTTTGATGATCACCGCGGGCATGCCCCCGCTGATATCCATGTTGAACAACGATCGATGATTGTGCATGGACGCCAGGTTGGGCAGCCAGTAGCGGTTGACGAGCTGCACCAAGCATCGGTAGGCCAGCGCACTTTCACCCAAGCTGGTCGCCACTAACCCCAGTTGCACCACGCCAAACGACATGAAGCCCGAGCTACCAGCGCTCCAATGTCGGTCGAGCTTGATCTCGATAACCCGCTTGAACGCGGCTCGAAGCTCAGGGTCCTGTGCGATTTCCCGCGGCATCCCGGCAAAGAGCGGGTAGAGCTGCGAGGAGTGGCGGTGCTTGTATTGATCCTCCAGCTTGAGCGTCAGCCATTCTCTGACCGCCCCATCCTCGTTGACCATGTAAGGTGGCATCTTCTGCAGCATTCCCTGCCAGACCGGAATCTTCTCCCGATTCAGACCCAGCTCCCGCGAGGCGGCAATCAGGTTTTGGAGCAGCTCCTTAGCCGCGGCGACTGTCATGGTGGCGTTGAACGAACCCTGAGACCTTGTGTTGCCAGGCGTGTTTTCCGGTGATTGCGTCGGGCAAAAAACATACAGGCCGTCCGGTCCTTCGTACAGGTAGTCTTCGAAGAACAGCGCCGCTCGCTCCATGAAAGGCAGCGCGTGCTCGGCCAGGTACTCCCGGTCGCCCGTGTACTGATAGTAGTCGTAGAAGAAGCGGGCTGCCCACGCCGCACCGCCGACCCAGAAGCCGCCCGCGAAATTCGGGGCCAGCGCATTGTTGAAACCGTGGGTCGTGGACCGAGAGGGCAAGACAACTCCCCGAGCTCCGAACATGCGCCGGGCGTTGAGCTCCAGGTAGGGGACGATGGACTCGATGTATGAGGTATAGGCCAGCATGAGCTCCGGGAGATTCCCCATCAGCAAGCTGGCGATCGCCGCAGGGACGTTGCCGTTGTGCGTAAAATCGCTGGCCCACGAGGGCGCGTAGGTTCCGCCCCACACGCCTTGCAGGGTCGGGGGAAGCTCGCCGGTGCATGAAATGATGTTGTAGCGCCCGGCATCGAACTGCTTTTCGATCAATGCTTTTGAAAGTTGCTCATCGCTCGATTTGGCCAGGAGCTGTTCCGTCGTCAGCCCGCGATCCACCCCGCCGCCCAGGTCCAGTTGCATCCGGTTGAACAGCTCACCGTGAATGCGCGCATGGGCTTCAAGCAGGCTCGCGTAGTCCGTCGATCTTGCGGCCAACGCGGCTTTCGTATCGTCAATGCGCGATCGCTCGAGGTCGTAGAGTAACGCGATGTCGAGCAGGACCAGCACCCGATCCGCTTTTGAGATCACCAGCGCCTCATTCTCCGTCGCGGCCGTCCCCTTACGCACGACCACGCGGGCCACGCCCTCCAGGGCGTGAATGCTCCCCGGGTACGCTTCGGCGAAATGGTTCCGGAAGGTCAACGTCGAGTGCTCGGCGGTTACCTTGACGTCGGTAATGTGGCTGTCGAACCGGCGAGATGACGCTTCCAGCGTCCGGGCATTCAGCTTCGGACTGGGTGTGCGCGGCCCGAGCTTCAGGCGGCAACTCACAGTGCCCGGGCCAGGCCCCGAGATCAGCAGGACGGCGATGCCGTCTGCACGAGAGACAAACAGTCGGCGCTCGAACGCACCGCGCGCGTCAGCCCAATGCACAGTCGCCTCGCCGGTCTGGAAATCCACGGACCGCATGTAATCCGTGACCTCACCTTCGGCATCCATCCGGATGCTCAGATCAAAGGCGGGAACGAACGGATCGGGATACATGAAGCTCTCTTGCCCCGAGAGATCGAACGCCAACTGGGTTGCCTGCCGGTACAGGCCGCGCTCGATCAGCCGGCGGATCTCGAACAGGCGCGGGGCGGAGTCGGGTGGCATCACTGGAGCGCCCATGGGCAGGAATAGTCGCTCGTGGCTGAAGATGATCGTCTCGTCCAACGGACGGCCGAACACGTTGGCCCCGATTGTGCCGTTTCCCGAGAGCAATCCCTGCTCCCAGGTTTCGGCCGGTTCGGAGCTGATGAAGCCTCGTTCGGGTGACTGGATCTGCGGGATAGCCGCCGTGGAATTAGCGGCCGCGATGATCACGCAACAGCCAAGTGCAGCGAGCGTGTGAACGTAAGGTCTCATGATGGAATCGACGCCTCCATAGCCGGATCGCCAGTCGGCACCCGAAATCGCAGGCGCTCTGCTGGCAGGCACATTCTACCTGCGTTCGCTTGCTTGACAGCGTCAGGGCCGCCTCGAAATCGGAAAGTGGTACGGCCGGAGCAGCAAGAGTTGGGATTGGTGTGCCATCCCGGATTCTTCATGGAACCGGTCACGGCCATGCCGTGTGGCACAGCCGCCCTCGGCTGTGTGCTGCGAATGCCGATTATCGTACTCCCAGCCGAGGGCGGCTGGGCCACATGAATAATCCGGGCTATCTCATCCAGCACTTGCCGATGCCATGATGGACCGCGCTGCAGGAGACCTACCGCGGACCAGGCGGCAGGTGCTTGATGAGATATCGCACCATGAGCATGCGCAGATGCGTTGCTGTTCCCCGACCCTCGCGGAATCCGTGGTCGCGATTGGGATAAGCCATGTAATCGAACTGCTTGCCAAGTTCGATGAGCCGATCCACAAGCCCTTCGGTAATCTGGAGGTGCGTATTGGTCTCGCCCGTTCCGTGGATGATCAAGAGGTCTCCCTCCAAACCCTCGGCGAAGTTGATGGGGGCGGATCGACGGTACCCCTCCGGATTCACCTCGGGGGTCTCCATGTAGATCTCCTGAAACCACGCGTTGTAGAGCTGGGGCTGCGGCTTGGGTGCAACTGCGATCCCTACCTGATAGACATCCGGCTTGCGGAACATCGCGTTGAGCGTGTTCGAGCCACCACCGCTCCAGCCCCAGATGCCCACCCGGGCCAAGTCAACGTAAGGTCGTGTGCGGGCCAGCTCTCTCAGACCGGCCGCCTGCTCCTCAGTGGAGAGCGGGCCAAGGTTGCCGAACACGGCCCGTCGCCAAGCGGCCCCTTTCGGCGCCGGCGTACCCCGGTTGTCGATGGACACCACCAGATAGCCCAGGTCGGCGATCACGCGATGGTAGTCGGCGTGGGATAGTCCCCAGGCGTCCAACACGGTCTGTCCGTGCGGCTCCCCATACACGTATACGAGCACCGGGTACTTCCGCGAAGGATCGAAGTCGCGAGGCTTGAGCATCCACGCGTCCATGGTGATGCCGCCGTCGATCTCCAGTTGCAGGAACTCCGTCGGGCGAGAAATCAGCGGCGCCACGCGCTCGCGCACGGGGGCATTGTCCTCGAGCGTGCGCAGGACCCGGTGGTCGGGCAAGTGGATGAGCTCGGTGACCGGGGGAGTATCGATGCGGGAGTACGTGTGGAACGCCCACTCTCCATCCGGGGAGAAGTCGTAGTCGTGAGTGCCGGGTTGATCGCCAGGGGTAACGCGCTCTGGCTCTGAGGTGCCGTCCAGCCGCACCCGGTAGAGGTACTTCCGGGTGGCGTCGTCCGGGGACGCGTAGAAGTAGAACCAGTTGCGGGCTTCGTCGATGCGGGCCCGTTCGATGATGTCGAAATCACCGGGCGTCGACAGCGCCTGCAGTTCGCCGTCGCGCGAGTAGACGTAGGCATGGCGCCAGCCGTCCTTCTCGCTCAATACCAGGAACGCCTGGCCAGCGCGGATCCACTGGAGCCCAGCGTTCTTGTGGTAGCTGGCGACGGTCCAGGCGGGATCGACTTCGTGGTAGATGCGGGCGATCGCTCCGGTGTGCACGTCGGCGAGGAGGAAATCATGTTCGTCGCGGAACCGGCTCATCTTCTCGATCAGCAGTTCGTCGGAGTTGCCGGCCCACTCCACCTGGCCCAGATAGAAGCCATCCGGGGGGGCCGAGAGATCGAGCCAGCGGATCTCGCCGCCTTCGGTCGCGACGACGCCGACCCGGAGCGAGGGGATGGTCCCGCCCACCCGCGCGAACCGGGTTTCCGTCACCCCCGGATAGGACGGGTCGCCGGGCACGAGGTACGAGCGCAGCCGGACGCGCGACGAGTCGGATTCGACAAAGGCAATCCGCTCTCCATCGGGGCTCCAGACGGCGCGCTCGTTCCAGATGGCTCCGGGTACGGCGCTGTCGGTGAGCTGCTTCCGGGTGTCGCCCTCCAACTCACGAACCCACAGATTCCCGTTGTCGAACTCGATCGTGCGTCTGCCGTCCGGCGAGAGGTGACCGGCGCGGCCACGATCCGGGTCTGTCTGCGGGTCGAGGACCGTGCGGTGGCCGTCGGCCACGCCGTAGGAGACGCGCACGGGTTGTTCCGACCCCGACACTCGCTCGGAAACCGTGTACCCGGAGCTGTCGGGCATCCACTCCGCACGGAACGGCGTGGCGCGAAACTCCCCGCGGTCGTAGATCGCCTGCAACCTCGCCTCGGCTTCCTCGAGCAGCGCCGCGTGCGATTTCCGGGCGTGACCGTCCGATGCGGTCGCGACCGCGCCCATCAGCGCCAAAGCGACGCCGGCCGTTATCATGTTCGATCTCATTCTTGCTTGCCCTCTATTCGTGCATCCCTGCGATCGATTACTTGCCCCGAAACCAGCGCCACAGTCCATGTGAGTGTACTGGTCCACCGAATCTTGCGCCAAGCGAGATGTGCGGTAATCCGCTGCCCTTCCAGTTGTTGTGATAGCTGGTAGCGTGGTCGGGAGGAGGAATGGCCAAGCACCGGAATCCGCGGGGAATCTGTGCCTCCCGAGAATCCCGTCCTCGTTGATACGAAAGGGCTTATGCGTTCCGGCTTGCGGGTCAGATTCACTACGATGTGCCCTCACAGACTCCGAACTGAGAGGATCACATGAGCGTCGTGCGCGTTATCGTCATCCTGCTCCGCACGTTCCTTCTCCGGCGTGCGGTGCTCGCCGCAAAAATCCTGGCTTTTCGCCACCAACTCGGCGTCCTCCCGCGCTCGGTGAGACGCCCACGACTTCGGCAGCGTGATCGGATCCTCTGGGTCTGGCTATCTCGGATCTGAACCGGCCGGCGCACCAGCTTGGTGATCGTGAAGCCGGTTGCGGTGATCAAGTGGCACCGCGACGGTCTCAGACGGATGCATCTCTTGAACACCGGCAGGGCCTTGTCCGTAATCGGGATCGTGCTGCCATTCTACGCACGGTTGACTATCTCTGTCGTCATCCAGCACACCATTCAACGTAACCAACCTGACCGGGAGGTCGAAGAGCGGGGAAATAGGGTTCATCCGGGATTTCCGGGAACCGCCAAGACGCCAAGGCGCCAAGCAGAACGAGACAATCATGGGAGGAGGTCGATTCAGGGCGTTACCAGCAGACCGGTACTTCCGGACCCGGAGACACTGCCGGGACAATCGACCAGCGTTCCAATAGCCCTCGCCGAACGCATGGCACAACCCACGATCCTTGGCGACTTGGCGCCTTGGCGGTTCGAGTTTCCCGGAAAAGCCGGATGAGCCGGAAATAGGCGTGGCCTGCCGCGAGTCCGTTTTAGATTGACACGAGCGACCATCCGAATATGATCGCCGCTTGGGGTTCCGTAAATGGGAAATGCTGGATCATGGTGTAATGGTTCGTCATGACGCATGTAATACGTACACTTTCAGGAGAGGTTACATGAGCACCAAGTTGTTCACGGTTGTTTCGCTTGCGGCACTGGGATGCGTGTTGTTTTCGTTAGGGGGCTGTCCCTCGTTGAGCAGAGGAATGACCGGGGGAGCGACTTTGACCTTGGTGCATGGGGGTGTTGATTTTTCGACCGGCACAGTCGGCGACCCCGTCACCGGCGACGTGGCCAACAGCGACGGTAACACGATCGGCTGGACACCGATGCCGAATAACCGGGTGGACTCGAATACGGAGGTCTGGTTCCGACCCAGTTCGAACACCGTTACTGAGAACTTCATCTCCGACATGGGCGCTGTTGCGCTCAGTTCGGTCACGACCATCCCCACGACGTGGGACGGCGGCGTCGAGCAGGATCTACCGGCTTTGCAGGTTGATCACGTCTATGTCGTGAAATGCCTCGACGGCTACGCCAAATTCCTGGTCAAGGCGACACGCACAACGCCGGATTGGGAAGCCGACGTGGAATACGTCTTCACCTCCGGGACGACGTTCACCAACTGAAGCGGCAAGGAAGCTGATCGATCCTGGCGACGGCAACGCGACGCGGTTGTGCCAGAGCGACTCACGTTTATCGGTAGCGGCCGAGCCCCGTATCGGCCGAAGACGCCGACGTCCGGTGCGGGGCCCGGACGCTACATCAAATGGTGAAATGCTCTAGCGTCTACTCGGCCCGGCGAAGTCCCCGCGTTGAGGATCACAGACTGTGGGGGGAAAACCGCGCAGGGTCCAAGTACTCGTCCGGCTTCAAGGCGAGCGGTTGTGGTTCCTGTACTGATCCAGCGATTCTCGTGCCTCGCAATCCACGCCATAACATCCTGCGGCGTAAGCCGTTATGCCGAGTCCCCGCAACCCCGCAGGCAGGAGGACCAGCGACGAGAATTCTCAGGGATTCGGCGCGAGACGTGGCCCGCGCCCTGCGAGTCGCCGCGTTACTGGCGCTTGGGCCTGTGGTTCTGATGATCGGCCCAAGTGTCAGTAGCAGGTAAAGTGCTTGGACTGAAGGGGTTTAGGCCGGATTCGACCCTGACTACTCCTCGGCGAAGTAATTCGTATTGAGCCGTTTAGTCACATATGTGGTCACCGTCGAGACCCCGATGTCGAAGCCGATCATCAGTTGAGCGAGGTGGCGACCGTCGATCAGGAGTACGCTCCCGGCTCGCACCCGCCGCCCGTGTGCCCTTGTTCCACGGCTGGCCCATTCTCAGCTTGCGCCAGACGTACCGATCAAGCGGCTTTCTCAACGCACATCGATTGGGGAGTCCCCCTACCGCCTCGATCGTCCGCCATCCCTGTCCCCGAGCACGTGGATGGGGTTTTCGGTATGGACACGGGAGCGTGCTTGACCACCACCTGCGGGCCGCGGAGAATCCGAGTCGGCCGAATGATGGCACCTTACGGCCAGCGCCGGACACTTCCGATCATCCGCAAGCCGTTCCGTAAGCGCCGAGCAGTTCAGCCAGGTCGACCAGATCGACGTCGCCGTCTTTGTCGAGGTCGCCATCGCCGTAGACCGCGCCGTCAACGATGCCGTAGCTGGCCAGCAACAGAGCCAGATCGGTCAAACCGACCAGACAGTCCCCGTCGAGGTCGCCGGGCAGCGTAGCGCCGCAATACGCCTGCGTCTGATTCAACAGGAGCGCGACGCTGTTCACGTCGCTGGCGACTATGACCAGGTCGCGGTCGAGATCGCCGTCGAGGTCCTCGGCGGCGACACCGATCGGATTGGCGCCGACTCCGTAGTGGACCGGCTGGTGGAACGTCCCGTCACCGCGGCTCAGAAAGATCGAGACCGCGTTGACGCCTGTGTCCGCGCTGGTTGCGATGAGCTCGAGGTCGCCATCACAGTCGAGGTCGGCGCTGGTCAAGCGGACCGGCTTGCGGCCATCATCGAAGCTGACCACCTGTGGCGCTCCAAACGTTCCGGCACCATCGTTCCAGATCAATGTGATGTCGCGCGAATCGTGGTTGGCCGTCGCCACGTCGATGTCCCCGTCGTGGTCGAAGTCAGCGACGGTCAGGGCCCGTGGATTCGATCCGACACCCACGTGCGTAGCCGCGGCGAAGGTGGCGTCGCCGTTGTTCAACAAGATGGAGACGCTGTCGTCGTCGCGATTGACCGTGATCAGGTCGAATCGGTCGTTATCGTTGAGGTCCGCGAGTGCGATACCCAGCGGCCGACTTCCGACTGCAAATGTACCGCCACCGACGAATGCGCCGTCTCCGTCGTTCAGCAGGATCAGAACACTGTCGGCCCCGGACAATGCCACGGCGATGTCATCGTCGTCGTCACCATCGAGATCCCCGATCACAATCGCGCGGGGACTGGAGCCGACCGGGTAGTCGATTCTGGGGCTGAGCGTACCGTCTCCGGCGTTCATCAGAACCGACACGGAGCCGGAGTCTTCATTGGCAACCGCGATGTCTTCGTTGCCGTCGTGGTTGAAGTCGCCCTGAGCCACGTCGCACGGCCCGAAGCCGGTTGGATACTCGACGGCGGGTCCGTAGGTGTTGCTCGTATCGTGCAGCAGGACGGAGATTGAACCGGACAGCGTGTTGGTGACCACGAGGTCGACCAGTCCGTCGTTATCCAGGTCGACCGTCGCTACCGCCGCGGGCGCATTGCCGACCGGGTACGGTCCCGCCGGCTGGAACGCGTCCGTCTCGCTCAACGCCGCGGCCGCGTTTAGACGTCCGGCGCCGAGCATTCCGGCGTACTCCGGGTTGAGATCGTCGACCGGGTCCGCCGATTGCATCAGGGCAGTGCGCACGTTGCTGACGCGCGACTGATCCAGGCTCCACTCGGGATGTCGCGAAAGCAACAGTGCCGCGACCCCCGCGACCATCGGCGTCGACATGCTGGTCCCGTCCCACGCCGCGTAGATGTTTCCGGGGAACGTGCTGAAGATCTGTTCGCCGGGCGCGTTGACCACGAAGCCTTCGTGCCAGTTGCTAAACCAGCCCTTCAAGTCGGCTTCATTGACCGAAGCTACGCCGATCACGCCGGTGTTCAATGCGGGGTATTCCCCGGGCAGGTGCGTGTCGGCGTTCCCGCCGGCGGCCGCGACGACGATCCCCCGTGACTGTGCTTCGAGCACCGCGTCGAGCACGCCCTCTGAGTTGTAGGTCGAGCCGACGCTGACGTTGATGACGTCCACGTTCTGATCGATGGCGTAGAAGATCCCCGCCGCCACGAGGAAGTTGTCCGAGAGCCCCTCGCTGTCGAGCACCTTGACCGGCAAGAGCAGTGCGTCGGGCGCGACCATCCGGACGATGCCGGCCACGTGCGTGCCGTGGCCGGTCATCTCGTCGATCAGTCCGTCACCGTCGTTGTCGATTCCGTCACCGACGTCGGCCGTGTCGGCGTTGTCGTCGACGAAGTTCCAGCCCGTGTTCAGGACCACGTTGGCGAGCGTAATGTGCGTCGCATCGATGCCGCTGTCGACGATGGCGATCGTCATCCCGTCCCCCGTGCTTTGCTGGGCGGCGGCGGGCAGGCTGATCTGATCCCAGGCCGGCTGGTTCAAATACTGCTGGGCATCGGCGCCGTCGGTCGTGTAAAAGCAGCGCCCACGGGCCTCGGGCACCTGGCCGTAGTAGTTCAGCTCGACCCAGACCGTGTCGGGGTCGGCGTCCGCGTCGGTCTTGAACTGCTGCGGGTCGGCCCCGGGCGCGAGCTCCACCAGGTAGATGTTCCGCGTCGGGATTTCGCGCAGAGTGGTCGTACCGTACCGGGCGTTGAACTCTGCGATGTTCGCGGTGGGTATCAGCCGCACCAGCGCTTCACCATTGACAACCGGATCAAGCTCTTGAGCTGGGGCCGAACAAATGGCCCCGAGCGCGACAGCGCCGAGACACGCCGCGTGCAGGATCGGGCTGCGGATTCTGAGAAGATTGCACATCATTCACCCACCAAGATATATGGAGCCCAGAACGCGGGATGAGGTCGGGCGGACAACGCCGTCAGTTGGGCGGAGCGCAGAGCCGCTGCCGCTCCCCCGCCGTCCCGAACACTCCCGTAAGCATTATAGAACGAGGTCATCAGCGAGCCGGAACTTTCGTCACTGACTGCCCACAAACTCGCGATCAGCGTGCGCGCCCCGCCGGCAATGAACCCCCGCGTCAATCCGAGTAATTCATCCCCGGACGCGATGACGTTGCGTCCGGTTTCGCAAGCCGCGAGCGTGACCAGCCTGGCCGTGAGACCCAACTCACAGATTTCCCCAACCGTCAACCAGCGGTCTGAGAACTTGATTCCAGAACCCTGCGGATCCTCCGTAGAGAAGTGGCCGTGAGCAGCCAAATGGATGATTCCGGCCTCTGGGGCCAGCTCCTTGAACAGCTCTGCGACGGCCGCTGCGCCGAGCAAGACCCGATCGGTTCGCAGAGCGGCGGCAACTTGCCGGGCTTCATCCTCGATCAGCGGGGCGCGCTTATCGGACACGCCGATCACGAGTGGCTCTTTAGCTACGGCTCCAGATTCCGCCGCGTCGCGGCCATACGTGCGCAGGCTGGCGCTGGGTGCGTAGGTTACCTCGCGGTCCTCGATCAGGTACCGCCGTTCATCCCACAAAGCGTGAAAGGGAATCGTGTGCAACACACCGTGCGGGACGATGATCAGCCGTGGAGTATCGCGAAGCGCGTCCTGCAACGGCGCGAGAAGTACCTGGTGGAGGGTTCCCAGCTCGCGCTGAGCGTCGGCCACGAGCCGGTTTGCGCGCCGTCCGTCCGTGGCCCCGGGGCGCAGCGCGCGGCGGATCTGGAAGTGGACCCGCTGTACCGCCAGCGTGAGTTCGTCGATTCGGGCCAGCCCGCGAAAGCTCTTCACCGAATCCCGCCGCAGAACGAACGCCAGCAACTCCCCACCGGCGACGTAGTATTCGACCAGGGCCGCGTCGGGTTTCAGGGTGGCTTGCACGGCTGGCAAATCAGATGGTCGCGCGTGGAGGCCGGCGGTGCCGCGCGTGGTTGCCAGGCGGCTTTCGAGCGCTTCCAACCGATGCTGACCCAGACGGATTTGATCCCGCAGATCATCCGCGGGAACCCGGGCGTTGGCTACGAAGCACACGTCGGCCAAGCGACTGTACCAGGCGTTCAACTCGGCCCGGGCTTGGTCCAGTTCGGCCGCCAGCCCGGCTTCGATGTTGTCAGTCGTCTCAGACGCCGTCCGCTGATTCGTATCCAGAGCGCCGCGCGCCAGATCGAGCAGCGATCGGCCCTTGGCACGCTCCACGGTTGCGAACGCGATCGAGCACGAGTCGTCGCCCCCCGCGTCCAGCGCAGCGACCACGAGATCCTCGTAGATCGCGAGGCGATTTCCATGGAATGCAGCCCGAAAACGCTCCGCTTGCAGTGAGCCGCGGACACGCTCGATGTCTTCGACCGCCCGCCGCAAGTCGGCCACCGCCGCCGCGTTTCGGCCCGCGGCACGATGGACCAGCGCGCGGGAGTGCAGCAGGTCGGCCCGCAGCGGCGTGATGCCCAAGTCCTCGGCGGCGTCAAGCGCGACAGACAGCTCGGTCTCCGCGGTGTGGAGCTCGCCCATCGCCAATGCCGCGCGGGCCAGGTGATAGCGTGCCATGCAGGCGACGGCCGGCCTATTCCGCACAGCGCTGAGCGCCGCGGCCGCCAGCGCTTGGGCCTCCCGCGGCCGGCCGTTTTCGAGCAAGAGCTCGACCCGCACCAGATCGAGTCGCGCGCGCTCGGTGGGTTGCCCCAGGTGCTCATATTCCTCGGCTGCTTCGTCCAGGTACGCGGCGGCCTCGGCCGATCGATTCATCAGCACCAGCGTGCGCCCCAGACCGGCGCGGGCCTGCAGCGCTTCACGCACCTGCCCGTGCTCGGTCAGAGCGGGCAGAGCGGCGCGATAGTCGGCCAGCGCGTGATCCAGTAATCGCAAGATCAGGAAAGCGTCGGCCTGCTCGACCAGCGTGCGGGCCAATTCCGCCGGCGCCGCGTCCTGCTCCAGATGGCGTCGCTCGCGCTCGAAATAGTAGAGGGCCGGCTGGAGGCGTCCCTGCCGCGTCGCGAGTACGGCGAGGTTGCCCTCCACAATGGCACAGGCCCCGGCCCGGCCGGCTCGC
>SDBT01006691.1_pt1 | contig 19070 bp, 17 predicted proteins | sample 2277101 | NCBI WGS metagenome assembly SDBT01 (sample SAMN10404973, study PRJNA504765) | marine sediment metagenome | isolation source: marine sediment core GS10_PC15, 103 cmbsf | place: Arctic Ocean: Southern Knipovich Ridge | collected 2010 | reverse complement strand
TCGCCCGACTGACTTTTTTTTAACCAATCCGGTAAAAAAGTCTAAAAATTAATCCGATGGGTAACCTAAAACATGGGCGGAAAAATGACCGGGAACTATTTTTCACTGGTCAGGAAAGCTCCGACGACCGAGGTCCCCCCCTCGCCCGACTGACTTTTTAAATTAACCCATGGTAAATATATGAATGAACCTTTTATTTGGTTTGGTTCATGTTTCAATTACTATAAATGTTATATAGAGTTTCTACGTCGAAACCGCGTCATATTTTTCATTCGGGAACAAAGAATTGCTTTTAAAAGAGCTTTGTCCCTTATGATTTGAGTTTCTGGTAATTCAAAACAAAAAATTTCTTGAAACAATATCAAAAATTCTTTTTTAATACATAAATAACATGCGTCAGCAATAGTAAAACAAAGAATATCTTCATTACCAAAACCACAATATTTACTTAAAGCATTAATAAGTATATGTTCTTGTATACATTCCCCTCCATTTCTATAAAATATATTTTTTTTTTCCTTAAAGAAAAGATAATAATCGCTTTTAAGTGTTTCTTCAAAAACACTTTTATTACATAAAGTTAACCAATCAACACCCAATGTACGAAGTACTTCATTATTGATAGGTAATAACGAAAATGATTGAATGTCATTCAATCTAGACCAATGGATAATTTCAATATCTTTAATTAGATTATCTTCATAATTTTCGCTAAGTATTAAATTGTTATTAGAATTATATGATGGGGAACTTTTACTACCCTTATATAGTTTATACATTGTAGTGAAGATGTAATTGTTATAATTACTTACATTTATATGATTTTCAAAATTAATATTCAAGAAATTTAAAGCCAATTGAAGATTAAATACTATTTGAAAATTGATACATAAATTTTATTCTTTTTGTGACATTAAAAACAAGTAAAAATTATCGAAATGAAGATGTTTTGGAACCATGATGTCCTCGTTTTTGATGTTTTGGTGTACCTTTTCTAAATTTTTCCTGTGTTTGTATTTTCTTATATGTTTTTTTTCTTTTCATATCTTTCACATTTTTTCATATCCTTCACACTCTCAAGACGTTTACCCATTATAACTGAATCAAATGAAGAGAAAATATGAATAGTTGTTTTTTCTCGAATACTTTCATATAAATCCATACCAGATAATGGTCCAGTCGGCACATTAATGGTTGTTAATCCACCCATTCCTAACGCTAAAATAAGTAAAGAAAATAATGCTGATCCTTTCTTTTTTTCATTTGGGAGTTCCTTGATTTCCTCGATATCATTGTCTGAAATCTTTTTTTTACCAATCGCTATACATTTCAACCCTTCACCTGAAATAACTTGTATATCCACCATGACTACCCTTGTAATAAATAATCAAATTAAATATGGTAAAGATTTTTTTATAAATTTTCAATTATATTTTTAAATGTAAGAGATAATTTATCGCTCGCAATCCGGTTTAATTTCGCGGGAAAAGAATGGAATACAATTCACTCAAGACACCAGGAGGTACTGACAAGATTAGAGGAATTAGATGTCCCATTCACGAATGGATACATATAACGAAAGAGGAAAAGAATCTTATAGATTCTCCCTACGTGCAACGTTTACGTCGTCTGAAACAACTTGAATTTGTGTATCTTGTATATCCAGGAGGAGATAATACCCGATTCTCACACTCTCTCGGCGTGATGCATATTGCAGGAGAATTCGCATGTCATTTGTGGCCTCATGATCAAGATAGACAAAAATTGTGTCGTATCGCTGCTCTATTACATGATATTGCACACGGTCCTTTTTCACATCTTTGGGATAGAACTATATATTCGACAATTTACAGTGAAGAAAAAGGACATGATGCACATCGCATTTATTTATTGGAAAATTGTAAAGACTTGAGAGCACGCGTCGAAAAATGTGGAGTAGACCCTGATATGGTCATAAAAGTATGGAAAGATGTAAATTGTCCAGAACACGACGTAATACAAGGTCGAATAGGAGCTGATAGAATGGATTATATTCTCAGAGATAGTTTATTTACTGGAATGAGACATTATGGTGCGCTTTCACCAAAAAGGATAATTGCGAATTCTTACATTGATGAAGAAACTGGGAGAGTACACTTTCATACCAAAGTTCATGATGAAATTGAAATGGCTCTTGTTGGTAAGGACAAACTTTACAAGAATGTCTACTGGCATAAAAAATGTCAAAATGCATCAAAGATAGCAGAAGAAATGGTTACAGAAGCTGTGAAATCAGGACTTCCATTCAGAGAGATGACATTGGATATTGAAAAGTTTAAAGATTTAGATGAATCTACTGTCTTTGGGATGATTCTTTTCCACCCACAATCAACAAATGAAAAAGTGAAAGAACTTGCAAACAAACTCAGATTTAGAGATATTTAAAAAATTACATTCATTTATTATCCAAATAAAATTGTTTTTACAACTGTAATGTATACATTTTTGTACAAGTCTAAAGGTCAAAGTCTTTTAATTTTTGATCCATTTCTTCTTTTTTCATTCCTTGTGTATAAAATAATGTAGCTTTACACATTTCATTTCTGTAATATGGTGGTCCTTGTGTTTCATGGATAAATATAATTTCGTCTGGTATATTCATTTTCACACAAGGTTCTAAGAAATTTTTCCAATAAAAACTCCTTGCACATTTAGTTAAAGCATAAAAATATACTATAAAGCAACCCTTTAAATTTAAATTTTTAATTTTTTTCAATTCAATGACTGATATTTGTATTTTTTTTTCATGTTTAAAATTTAAAATTTTATCAAGTTGTTGTTCTAAAAATTTTTTAGAATAACTTGTTTCAGTAAATATATTTATCTCATTTATTTTAGTTTTAAGAATGAGATTTTTAATATAAATGCTTGTCCATTCTTCTATATCACTCGCATTGAATATTGTATTTAATTGACTTGATATGTCAACCATTATAATGGTTGATATAAATTCTAATTACTTTCATTCTTATTTAATCATAATTTTTATTTCTAATAAAAAAAAAATTGACTATTGTAATATTGTGAATATTGTGAATTAATATTCACAATATTATCATAGAAAGATAATGAATGAAAGTCTATTTAAATATCAAGGAGAAATAAAATCAAAAGAAGGAAAATGGAAAATTCATATAAACAAGGGTACAACATTTAAAATTTTATGGAAAAGGGATAACTATATGGTTGCAAGCGTACTTGATTTTTCTATTATTGATTTCAATATGAGGCGATGTCCAGAAGGTGCGTATTGTATTATAGGTGATGATTATAATTGTGATATTCTATTTGGGAATAGAAACACTAAAAAATCAGAGTCATACACAGTATTGGAATTGTCGATGTATGATGATAAAGAAGAAGGTATTATAAAGATTGACGATGGAATGCAAGTAAAATTTAAAATATATTATAATGAACTAACAATTGAAATAATAACAAGTAAGTATAGTCATACAGATTATATGATAAGACATGTTACATTGAATAATTATATTTCTGATGAAAAATTTTTAACACTTTATTAAATTCAATTTTTAAAATTTATAAAAACATTAAACAATCCTTATGAAAATGTTTGTAAAAATGTTCGAAATCACTCATATCTATTTTATCTTCAATAATATTTTCAACCTTTTCATAAACAAGTCGTAAACAGTTTATTATTTCCATTAATTTAATAATGAAATAATAAGTAGTAAAATCACTGTCAAACTCTATAAAGGGTAGAGATTCAGTTCTTAATTTATTATGGTCGAATAAATAAACTTGACCCACATTCATCATGTGAACAAACAAAGACATTCTCCCCCCATCGAAGACAACCGAAAAATTATCTTTTGCGCCATTTGTGTCGAAGAATTGAAATTCCGTAATGTCGACAGAAATATTTGATGAGATGGTCTTTACATTAAGTATCCTGAACCAACACAAAACACTTTCCACTTTTTCTTTATGAAATTTTAGACATTCATATTGTTGTCGAGCACATTGGAAAATATTTTTCGACATCTTTTCACGGATTTCAATTTTTGTTTCGACCAATTTCTCTTCTTGTTCAATTAATTCAAGAAAATTGAATTTATCAGACGGTTCAGTTTCTTGACGTTTGTTGGAAGAGGTCACTTCCTCGGGGATTTCTTCTGGACTTTTTCTTTTATTGTCGGACATTGTATTGTTTTTCAAGTGGTTGATTGTGTAAATTTAATTTTGAAAATAAAATGATTGACAGATGTCAAACGTAAATCAATAACAAAGTGTCAAAAATATTTTCTTTATTATATTTGTGATTGAAAAATTTCAAATAAGGAAATGGAAGAACGAATCTGTTACATTTGCCTCGAAAATCATACAGATAATAATCCTTTACTTTTACTATGTCAATGTAAAAATACTCCAGTTTGTAAAGAATGTTTAATTAAACAAGATAAAACTCATTGTACAATTTGTAAAACAGAATATTCAAATATTTCGGATATTCTAGTACCTAAAATTTTAACAGTTGTTTTATGGGGTGATACTACAGACGATTTATTGCAAAGTTTAAATTTTTGCGGAACACATTTAATCTTTCCAAAATATATATTTGGAAATCAGAGCAATGTACTTGTTATGCACGATCCTTCAAATATATTTCCAATACATAAAATTAATGAAAGGAAAGGTCGAATTTTCATGTTAGATTTATTTTTTGCTAAAGTATGTGGTGGTGATGAAGCTGAACTCATAAATAGTGTAGCTGGAATTTTAAAACTTACTAATACAAATTGGCATACAGTAGACGTTGACAAAGAAAAGCCAATTATTATAGTCAAGACACACGATGGAAATATAAGAAAGTATAAATATAGTAAACCATCTAAAGGATTTTATACTACTTTAATTAAATAAAAAAATCATCATTGTAAATTATAATTTTTATTGTGACAAACTAATAAATATTTTCAAATCTTCTACATCAATGGTAAATTCACACCATATTGGTCTTTCTTCACAATCAATTCGCATATTCCATTCACTACCTCCTTTAAATGAGAGATTGACATCCGCATCCATCGGTACTGGATAAAGATTCTCAAAAAATACAACTTGTTGTGAGGGGGGTCTAATTCGTAGGTTTGCGGAAAAATCTGCAAACTCCCCTTTCGAATTTTTGATACATTCAGGTCCGAATCCCAAATCTTCCATCGAAGGATCAATTTTAATCGAAAAAACGATCTTGCCCATAAAAATGTCTGTATGTTCGATCGATACGTGGATCAATTTATTTTCTTTATCGTAAGATAGTGAACAATTATTAATCAGGCCCCCCAAATTAGTAGTATGTCTCATTATTGGGTTGCGACATTCGTCGCAGGATTCGCTACACTCTGGAGTGGCTTCAGGACGTTTACTACAGGGTTCTGGTGTTACACCTTCCAATCTACCGCGACATTCAAAATATTTGAATTTTGAAATGAATAAACCATTGATAAGATCGGGCAACATGGGGCAAAATTTCAAACTTTCGCGTAATTTCGATTTAGGTAATCTGCTTACGATCCCGAGACATTGAATTAAAAGTGAAACAGCTTGAAACTTTCCAACGGTAGTTGTCTTTTGTTTCTTTTGCATTTTGTGGTGATAGTATTTTTTTAAAACTCAAAAATTCATTGACATTTCTGACACAAAGTTGTACGATTTGGCAAGTCTAAAAATTTTACCATGGTTGGTAAAAAAAGTCAGACTTTCATTCAATGAACAATTAATCATTATAAATTATAGTTTTATTGTGACAAATTAATAAATGTTTTCAAATTTTCTACATGAATAACAAATTCACACCATATTGCTAATCTTTCTGGACAATGAATTCGAATAATCCATTCATCATCTCCTTTAAAGGAGATATTAACATCAATATCGATCCATGTTGGTTCAGGAATATGATAACGTCTTCCATTATAGGGTACTACAAATTGTAGTTTTTTAAAAAAACTTATAAACAATCCTTTCGCTTTTTTGATACATTCTGGTCCCAATCCCAAATCTTCCATCGAAGGATCAATTTTAATCGAAAACTCCATCTTACACATATAAACGGCTGCGTGTTCGATTGATACGTTGATCAATTTACCTTCTTTATCGTGAGATAGTGAACAATTATCAATCAGACCCCCTAAATTGGTAGTATACTTCATTATTGGGTTGCAACATTCATCAAGGGATTCACTGCAGACAAAATTGGCTTCAGGGCATCGACCACAAGGTTCTGGTGTTAAACCTTCCAATCTACCACGACATGTAAAAAATTTGAATTTAAAAATGAGTAAAGCATTAATACGATCGGGTAACATGGGATATATTTTCGCAATTTCGCGTAGTTCCGATTTAGGTAATCTGCTCACAATGTTGAAACATTGATTGAAAAGGGAATGAACTTGAAACTTTCCAAGAGTGGTTGTTTTCTGTTTTTTTTGCATTTGTGGTGATAATACTTTTTCAACTCAAAATATTGACATTTTAGACTTCCTAAATCGTACGATTTGGGAAGTCTAAAATGTAGACCTTTTTACCGGATTGGTTAAAAAAAGTCAGTCGGGCGAGGGGGGGACCTCGGTCGGCGGAGCTTTCCTGACCAGTGAAAAATAGTTCCCGGACATTTTTCCGTCCACGTTCAAAATTTACCCATTGAACTAATTTTTTAAACTTCGAGGGTGAAGAATTGGACTTACTTATCAAGTGAACATTAGGTCGACATACACTGATATATTTTTAAAAATATATATAAAGACGATTTAATCTATCAAAATAATAAATTACTTATTGACGTCAAAAAATTTTTGATTCAATAAATAAATGGATAGAATAACAATTCCAGAATCAAACTTTGAAGATTTCGAAGATGCAGATGAATATAATGACATGCCAGGTCTCGAAGATATTGTTTACTTGGACCGAGTAAATGTGTTTATGACGGAGTCTGATTATAGGTCGGGGATCTGGTATTTACTAATAACTCCTTGGACTTTACAAAGAAATGTAAGTTTGAGTGAAGCTACTGTATAAAGTGAATTTTATAGATCAAGATGAAAAATAGCAATTATAAAAAATGATAATTTATTAGATCAATGAATAAAACATTACAATTATAAAAAAATATTCTTTATTTTGATAAAGAATAATATTAAAATTTACATAAAAATTTATATTTGGAAACCAAATACATCACTCCAAGCGGATTTAAATTTATCTTCAACACAAGCTTTTTTGGCTTTTAAAGAATGAGTTTGAGAACGAGGTGGAATCATTTGAATTTCTAAAGTAATAGAAGCATTAAAGGGTGTATCAGCAGTTTTTCCCTCTGTTCGCCAAACATCACTTAACTCACCCCATTGTGAACCGTTAGCTGGTAACCATTCAAATTTTAATCCTTCGAGATTAATATTTCTTAAATGTTCCAATTTTTTACTCATTCTGTGAATACATTTAACAACAGAATCACAAGGATAATAACTATAATTATCCAAAATAGGTGCTTTATAGTCACAAGATAATCCATATTCTTCCCTATGTTTTTTAGAACTTAAAACTCTAGCAAGAGATCCATTTAATAAAACACCAACTCTATCACTGAATTTAGCTCCAACAGTGGGGAATATACATTCTTCTTTTAATCTATCTGCATTGCAATGACCCATTGCGCCATACAATTTAGATTCTAAAACTTGTTCTCTACAATCATATAACATGGAAGGTGTGCAACATTGACCCATTTCAGCTAATAATGAAGTTTCATCATTGGTAGGAATACCAATTTTATTGAACCAGTTACACCCAAGTACACGTAGACCTAAAGGTCTAATTCCACCACCGGATTGATTACATTGTTTAATTCCAACAATTTTAACTAAATGAGCATCAAAATCACGATTTTGCCCACCCCAATTTCCTTCCATATCATCACTCATATCAGGAGCTAGATTTTTACGAACTACATCAGGAGTAAGCTCAAATATAGAAGGATCTGTATGTTCGGGATCGGTACTTCCCTTTGCATATAAAATACCATTTTCTCCATCAGGCGCTGAAATCCCGATTCTAATAATTCTTTTAAAAATTTGTTCATTTGTATAATCCCATGTCTCATATTGAGTTTTACCTCTTCTGGCTTCAACAGTAGGTGCAACATAATCAACAAATGGTGCTGTAAAAGGCGCAGATGCGCTTTTCATTAATTCATTAGGAAATTTTACATTTCCATTCATGTTTACATTTCCATTTCCAGAAGCAAATACTGGTTTTGGAAGATTGACATTACGATTTTTAGCAGAAGATTTAGAAGTTTGTTTTGAATTTGAATTTGGACGCAATTTAGCAGAACTATTCGATTTGTATTTTCCATTTGGTTTTGGTGGAATAGATTTGTTTTGCTTTGCTGAAGAATTTTGTGTTTGATCTTCATCAGAAGATGAAGACGAAGATTCAGATGAATTTTTTTGTTGATCATCATCAGATGAACAAGAACTATCATCATCATATTTACTTTGATTATATGCATGCATACTCTTGTGCTCTTCTTCACTAAATTTACTCATCATCGTGATTAAGTAAAGTTCACAGATCTAACAATTACACAATAGACCATTTTAGATTAATGGAAAATTTTTTATTCCTGATTATTTTATACATAAAAACCTAAAGCTTGTAATGGTGATATCCTCGTGGTCATAGTGGATTCATAAAATTCTTTTGTCATTCGATCCATTGAAAATTTAGAAATTAATCTTAAAAATGCAGATTTGCGCCCTAATAATCTTTTTTCTCTCGCATCGAGACTTGGTCTTGTAGGATGTTGTGTTTCTGATATTCCAATAATTCCTGCTGTCACTCCCACAAAGTTAATTCTCATTTGTTCATCTTGTATTAAATCATCTATTGTTGTACCAGTGATGGTAAAATTTTTATTATTTCTTAATATTTCTTGATATGCTTGATTCATACCATAATATATATTGGGTGAAAGATCCATAATACCTAATGTTTCAATTCGTTCCAACCAAGGTAAATTTTCAAATTGTCTAATTCTACTAATATGATCTTCAACTAAAGGTCTCCACCTTTCATCACCAAGTAATTGAATTAAACGTTCATCAGATATTCCTCTTTGTGGTAATCTACCATGTTGTTCACCACTAATATTAATCCGTGTCGGTTGTTGTTGTGGGCTCGTAGTCTGCTGCCCTTGTTCTCCAAATGTGGGATCTCTTGGATCTTCGTCTTCTTCTTCTTCACTTTCTGTATCTTCATCAACGATCAATCTCCGTCCCGGTCTCGGTACAGAAGAAAGTTCACTTGGGGATGTACTTTCTCTTCTACTTGGGAGCGCACTTGGTGTACCGGTAGGGTGAACGAATGTGGGACTACCCCCACCGCCGAATGCAGTTCCACCTCCTCCTCTATTTAGTGGAGAAATTATAGCTCTACCAGGTCCACCAACCACACCTTTACCACCTACACTTTTAATATAAAAATCTGGATTTGTATTTGTTGCACCCGCAACTAATTGTACAAATAAATAATATGGATCACTTTGAATATGTGCTTTTGCTTCATTTTTTTGTACAATATAACTGGTCAGTTCAGTCAATTCTTCATTTGTAAGTTTGGCTACAAAAGGTGGTTCTTTTCTTCTTAATTTTTCTTGATTGCCACTTTTAAAATCATCATAAACATCATCAAACACTACACGCTTCCCTCTTAATTGTGCTTCAGAGTATGTTCTTTTTGACTTGGATTTTTTCTTACTCGACGACGACGATGAATTAGAATTATATCCATCATCATCATCATCGGGAAATGAATCAGGAATATCAAATATACTATCTGTATCTTTAAATTTTATAGTTGCATTAGGAAAACCGAGACTATCTAAATTTTGTGGATTTTTACGACCAGATGACCCTGATCCATTAGAAAATATTTTGAAATTTTCCATTTCGTAATATTATTAAAATCAAACACACACGTATATATTAAAGATGTAAATTAAATAATAGTTTTATTTAGTATTCCTTTGAGTATTTAATACATTAACAATTTTTGGTAGATCATCACTTAAATTATAAAGCACATCTTGATTATTTTCAATATGTTGAGTGATAGTAGTCATATTACCTGAAGAAAGAGCCGTGAGTAAATCTTCATAATTTTTAATAGTTTGACTTTTACTATAACCACCCTTTGGTCTTTCCATCAATTTAGATCTACTTTTTACTTCACTTCTTAAACTCGTATCCAAAAATTTACTTTCATAAGTATCAATGTAAGCAACGTAAAACATAAATGCAAATAAATCACGAATTTCATCAATATCGTAATCATGTAGATTACGATCTAATTTTACAGGGTTAAAAGTTTGATTTGTTGTTATTTTAATATCTGTCTCAAATCTAAGAAAAACTGATTCAACAACATCATCATAATAATCTTTAGCAACCGAATTAATAAATTTCTCTCTAATTCTGTTATTTAATGATCCATTACTAAAAAATTCTGAATGTTGTTCAATTAAAAAAGAAAAAGGTTTCCCATTTAGGAGTTTTTTTATACTTTTTGCATAAGAAAGTATAATTTCAGTATTTGCAGGATTAAGTTTTTTGGATTCGCCCAAAAATCTTGCTTTTTTAATTTCTAAAAGAATATATCCAATCGTTAAAGTTAATTCTAAATCCCATTTTCTTTCCGAATCAGTTCCATAAGATAGACCACCCAATTTAAAACCTAAAGCTTCACGTCCTAAATAAGATGGTCTAGATGAATTTAAATCCCCCCATAATAATGCAATACTTAAATATTTCGCAAAAGGTTGAACTTTAGTTAAATTTGCTACCCATGCAAGTGAAGCGTAAATATCCATTCTTTCTTCTTCTTGAAATTGAGAAAGACTACGTCTTGCATTTTCAAATTTTTCAATATGTTCAACACGATCTTCACGATCTAATTCAATTTTTTGTCTTGATGCATCATCTATACTAATTGATAATTCTTTTGTAAATAAATTTTTAATATGATTAGAATAATCGTAAATAACTTTTGCTTCTGACATTGTTAAATCTTGTAGTTCGGATACACATTCTTGTTCAATATTTTTAATTAAATTTCTCAAAGATAAATAAACCGCATCAAGTGGAGCAGATTTAAATTTACTTTTAATAATAGGAGAGGTAACTGCAGTAGATCCAAATCGTTGACTAAGAAATTCTTTAGGAGTTCTTCTTAAACTAATTGGTTTTGGAAGTTTAAATTTTGGTTTTTTAAATTTTGTTTGAACTCCTTTAAAAAAATCACCTAATTTTCTACGTGAAACAGCTTGAGAATTTAAATACATTAATGAACTTTCAGGTGCATTTAGAAAATTTTTAAAATTTTCTTCATTAGATTTCGCTAAAGAAAATCCAGATTCATTTTTAACCCATTTTGAATAATTGTTAGTTTCATCATGACCAGTCCAATTTGCGTTTGGATATTTAGAAGTTAAATAATCACCAAAACCACCCATTTTTCTATATTTACCATCTCTAGTAGAATTAATTGATGAACGAGCATAATTTAAAAAAAGAGATTGCATTAATGAAGCTTGAACAGCATTTGCTTTAGATTTAGCTTCTCCAGGTGTAGATCCACCTACAAGCATAACTTTAAATTGTGCTTTCCCTCTACTTATTGTTGTTTGAGTAGATAATCTTTTTCTAAAATTTTCAAGACTTGTTTTTTCAATAATTTTATAAAGACGTTTAATTTTCTTACGTTCAATTAAATTTGGATTTAAAGTTGTTAATTTTTTTCTTGCAAGAGCTCGTTTACCAAGAAAACTTCCCTTTACTTCTACATTATAAATTTTTTGTAAAAGTTCAATTGTCTTATTAAGTCTTTTAGTTAAAACAGAATATCTCTTATTTTGAGCAGGCATTCTTTTAATACGTTGTTGTAACACCTTAAACCGGGTATCTTCAGAAGATGAAATTGATTTTGTATTTTCTAATTGTTGTTGAACAGATTTTAAATCAATTTTAATTTCTTTTAAAATTTTATTACCACGTCTTTTTCTAGCTTTTGATTTTTTGTATTGACCTTGATCTTCTTCAGGATAAACATATTCTTTTTTGTTTTCATTTAAACGGGCCAAAAGATCGGTAAGTGTGTTTCTAAGGCTTTCCATTTTCGATCTTTCAAATGGAGTTCCTCGAGGACTATCAGCTGATCCATATTTAGAACTACTTGTACCAATTTGATCAAGTTTTTTTATTTCTTCTGTAATGATATCTTTTTCTGGATCTTCGCCAAGTGTCTCTCCTCTTAATACAATTTCATTTTTAATATCAAAATATAATTGATTTCTCAACCGAAGCATTTCATTATAATTTTTTTTTAAATCATTCAATTGATCCTCTAATGATTCAAATTCTTTTTGAAGATTTTCGTTACGTGGATTGTTTAATAGTGCTATTCTTTCAGTTAATTTAAATATTGCTTTATTGAGTTTTTTTACTGCACTATTTACTTGCCCTCGAATATAAAATTCAGGTTTTAAAGTACCAAAAGCTTCTGAATAACTTGCATATGGATCATTCATATATCCATCTAAATTTCTTCTAAATGCAGGGGATGATGCATACCAATGAACAAATGAATTATCTGAATCTATTTTTCCCCGATCTTCTGGGTCAGAAGAAAAGAATGAATTTTCTTCAACATTCTCTTTTATCCAATCATCAAAATTTTTAACTTTATCAAGATTTCCTAAATTTGCTTTAGAAAAACTATCATTTAAATAATCCAACATAATTGCATTAGAGAAAATACCAGAATCTTCTTCACCTTTACTATAAGTATTAGGTTCATGAAAACTTGTTTTTTTAGGATAATAACTATAAGCATGATTAAAGAAATCATCGTGTGCAGTAGATTTCCAATTATTATCTGATACTGATCTTTTTTCTTTAGATTCACTATTTGATTCCAAAGATGTTATTACCCACATTTTAGTTTTAGGATTTAATTCACATTTCCATGATGGTGATTTAATCGTTTCTTCTTCAGATCCAGAAGAATAATCGGAATTTTCAACTTCTTCAGATCCAGAATATTCTTCAGATCCAGAAGAATAATTCATAGATCCTCGACTTTTAGATTTTCTCCCTGATCTTCCATGTCCACCTCTTTGTGATCTTCCATGACCTCTATGGCGATGTCGTCCACCTCTAGGTCTAAAATTTGGACCTCTACGAAAACGCCTAAAACCACGTCCTCTTCTATGTAAACCATAACCTAAACCTAATCCAAGACCGAGATAAGGTAATGTATATGGATCATAATATGGATCGTTGTATTGATCTAAATAAGGATCATAACCCCAACCTCTTGGATAAATATATTGTGAAGCATTGGAAGATGTTGGATCTTCATTATCAGATGATTCGTAACCATCATCTTCTTCTTCATTATCACTATGTCTACTACAACTATCACAAGAAGAAAAAGTTTCTTTTGGGGATTTCGAAGAAGAAGAAGAAGAACTTTTTTCTTCAATTATTTTGTCCACTTTTCTAATTTTTTCACTTGTTGATTTATGTAATTCTTTTAATCTTCTATTTTGTTCTCTAATAGATTTACGATTTTCAATTGAAGAATCGATATGTTCACGTAATTTTTGAATCCATTTTTTATCATCTTTAATTGATTTCAGATTTGTTATATTCTTTCTTGATATTTCAATCTTTTTTTCAGAATTAATAATTCCTTCTCTTAATTTTTTTGTAATTTCATTCTCCATTGCAAGACTATTCAATTGTTTTTTTTGTTTTATCAATACTTTTTCCATTTCTTTTAATTCTTTACGATAATTCTTTAATAATTGTTTTCGTTTTTTTGATGACATATCACCATTTGGTTTTGCTGAACTAAAATTTGAACCATATTGAGCAGCAGATGATAATCTACGATATTTATCATATTGAGGTGATTGTAAATTTTTAGAAACATGATCAAAAAATTCAATTGGTGTTTTCTTAGGTTCTTTAGATTTTGCATACCAACTCAAAAAATTATTGTCAGAATCCATTTTTTCAGATAATTGAATCCCGGGATAAGTATCTTTTACCCAAGAATCAAAAGATTTTGCATTTGAAAATTTAGAATTTTCAACATGATGAAATTGGTCGTTAAGATAATCCATAAAAACTATAGGTAATCTTTTATGTGGATATGTAGAAGAAGCTAATCTTTCATCATCAGATGAATCATCTGTTTCTGTTTCAATTTCATCAACAGTTAAATCTTTGTTTACTCTATAATAAGATGCAGCATAATGAGCTGATGTAGGTCGTTCAGGAATTTCTTCTTCGGGTTCAAGAATTTCATCTTCAAAATCAAGAATTTCTTCTTCTTCGAGTTCGGGAAATTCTATTTCTTCTTCTAGAAATTCTGGGATTTCGGAAATTTCTTCTACTGGAACTGTACCAATATTAATTTCTGGAATATCTGGTAAATCTGGCAAATCTGGTATTTCTTCTACAGGTACAATACCAATACCAACATCTGGTTGTGTTCCAGGAAGTTCAGTTGGAGGGTCAGGTATAGCTTGTATTTCTAATAAATTTAATCCTTCAGATTCAATTTCAGTAGGAGATTGATCCATTACTGTTAAACCAGTTTCACCTTCTGATGTACGTGTTGCTTTAGATTGTTCAATAAGTAATCGGGGACCTGTGAAAACAGGTGTCATCCATTTAAAACAATCAAAAAAAGTTTTTGGATCTTTTTCACATTTTTCTAATTGAATAACTTTTTTTGTTGTAAATGTTAAATCATCTTTTGAAAATTTATCATCTATGCAATGTTCACGTTCACCTCTTAAAATAAAATAATCAACCAAATCGAAAGCACCACCTTTCCCAAATGATGTTTGACCAAATTCTGTATCGGCAAAATAATTTGGTTTTGTTTTTGATTCTATTAATTCAGTTGGTAATTTATCAAATTTAATTTTCATTTTTGCTTGACTTGTACTCGATGTTGGTATATCACAATTGTTGTTAATAATCGTATCACAATTATCGCATTCGTTTTCATTTTCATAATTTGATGAACTATAAGAAGATTCAATATTATTTACATAATGTGAAATTTTCATACAACATTCAACACATTTGTCTTTAGATCTTGAAGCGGGGGAATTTCTAGACCAATATTCCTCGAATATTTCTTCTGGTGTATGAGATCCTGAAAAGGAAATACCATTTCTTTTTGAAAAATCTTCAAAATTTAGAGTTTTTAAAGTAGGTTCTGAAGTTTTTCTTGAATAAACATTACTAAAATAAGTATCCATTTACTCGTGCTTTAATATTTATGATTAATCATCTCTATTATCTTGTAAAAATTTATTTTCAATAGATTTTTTAATGAAAAAAAAATAAAGAATCAATAATTTATAGATTACATTTTCATTAAAAGAAACAATATATGAATCATTTAAAATTCTTAAAGAATTTTTTGAAGTAAACTGAAAAGTTTGACATATTCAAAAAACCAATCACTCTCAATTTGAAGCAAATTGAAACGTTTGACATATTCATATTTTTATAAAACAAACACACGAAACCAAATTTTCAAAGCAACATGCCTTCATCAAAAACACTTCCACCTACAACACCTGAAAAATCACGTTTAAAAGGAGTTTCTTCTTCTGAGCGTGCGGGACTTTGTTTCCCCCCTTCTCGCGTAAGGAAAGTGTTAATCCATAATGCTGGAATTACGAGTGGTAAAAAAGGATCAAGAGTGTTTAGTGTTCCAATGTCAACTGCAGTTTTTGCAGCTGCTGCACAAGAATATTTTAATAGTGAACTTCTTGATTTAGCAGTAAGAATTGCAAAGGATAGTAATGCAATTCGTCTCAAACCTAAATATATTCTCGATGCCATATTTAAAGATTCAGATTTTTTATCTTGGTGGCAAACATCTAACATCAATACTGGCAATTTACCATTTGTCAATTACAATATAGAAACAATTAAAAAACATTATGAAGAATTTGATACTCGTTCAAGAAAGTTGGCAAAAAGAAGAAAAGCACCAAAGAATAACGATGTACTCATTTCCGAACAAAAACGTAATTCAATTTCCAAAAAGAAAAAAACTGCTAAAAAATCAAGAGGTGAAAAAGTCCAAAAATCTCGTGAAGAACCTACAGCAGTTGAAGATAATGATCAATCTGGTATTGATGAAGAGGTTGATGTATTAACTGCTGATCCACCAGTTGATGAAGAAGAAGTATCATCTATTATTGAAGAAGATGAAGAAGAAGTTGAAGAGGAAGTTGAAGAAGAAGTTGAAGAAGAAGAAGAAGGAGGAGTAGAAGAAGAAGGAGTATTTGAAGATCAACAATCTGTTACTGTGTAAATTTATTAAATTAATCCTTTATTACTTTTCATATTTTTTATAATAAATTTTCGATCATTCAAAAATATCTTAGTTGTATTCTTAAAATTCAAATGAAAATATTCTATAACACTTTCCCATAATTCCCTAGTATCTTCATTAAGACTTGTAATTGATTTAAATTTTACTGTTAATTTGTTAAATATTAAAAGGAGTTCACTCTTTACACCTCTCAATTTATTTAAATAAATAAAATTTGGATCATTGCCAAAAACCATATTCTTATATAATTTACGATTCTCATTATATTTTACATTTTTACTCAAAAAATCACTTAACATCAATTGTAATTCTCTATTATTTGATCCATTCCTATCTTCTTTGATTGGTTTTATTATTTGTCCTGGTTTACCTCGAATTACACTAAATAATATTTGTCTTCTAATTTTTTCTAATCCTTCCTCTTCAGTTCCCAATCGAATACTCCTTGATGATTGCCTGGAAATAATTGGAGAGGGGGTTGTCCGTGGTGGATCAGGTATAAAATCTTCTTCACCAAAAAGAATTTGTATTGGCGAGACTTGTTTTAGTACAGGTTTACTTATAGGTTTACTTATAGGTATAATTCTTGGAGTTACAATTATTGGTTTATCTGGTTGAATCAATAATAAAATTGATTCATTGATTTCCCCTTGCAATCCAAGGAATAATCTCTTTTTCCTCACATCAATAAATTCATACAAATTTCCGTTAATACCATATCTTTCTTCATTAGTAAAATTTAACCAAAAATCCCAAATTTCATTACCAAAATATAATTCATATGCTTCCATATGTACAAAGTATGATATAAAAAATAAATAGAAAAAATCTTTTAATCTATCGTAATCAGTAACATCATTAACTTTAGGTATTAATCTGATCATTTTATCTTTAAATGTAACATTTAAAGATGTAGATTTTGAAAATGAAGTTTGTAATTCTCTAATAATCATTGGTAATTTGGTGAGGGTATCAAAATTAAACATACGATTTTCTGATTCAGATTCTTTTGGTGGAAAAAATACATTCTTTAACATTTTTTTTATAACAAAAAATATTAACGATTGTTCTGCTTCTGACATTTTCATCACTCTAATTAATTTTTCATAAATTAGAGATAATACAAATGATGGTTCAACATTTCTAAATAAATTTAATAAATTAATAATTCACATACCTTTTTTGATTACCTATTTTAAATTTAGGTAAAGAAACATCGAAAATGAAATCAGATAACCAAAAATTATAATTTGTTATTTCTAGTATAGAATGATTTAACGACTTTAAAGTTGGATTTGATGTCCAATTTGAAATTATTAAATCAATTTGCTGTATATTAATTTTAGGTGATTCAAGTAATTTAAATGCAATCGCATTTCTAAATTCCATCTCAATTTACTTGTCACTACTTGTCACCGCATGTCATTAATTGACATTTAGCGATTTTTAATTAAATCTAAAAACATTTTTTATTCCATTTTAAAAAATGAATACACCTCAATTTCCTCCTAGATATAAAAGCACATCTCAATTATATTTACCAAAACCACAAACACAGATAATTCACCATACTAATAATCAGCGTAACATCAATAAACCACCATCCATTTTATCTACTATAAAAAATAGTATAGTATTCAATGAAACCAATTATAATGAAATTTTAAATCAAAAACGTAAACACTCAACTAATAATAATCCTTATAATCATTATAATGATTATAATGATTATAATGATTGTGATAGAAAAAATGGATCTAAAAAAAAAGTAATTACCCGGTTAGATGATTATACAATACCTAAATCAATAATCAAATTCCCTCACGAAAGTGTTAAATTGGGAACATGGATTGGCGGTTGTATTGTTGAAAATTATTTAAATTCTCTTGAAAAAGATGATTGTATATTATTTGGTAATGAGCATACTTTTGCATTATTTTATCAAATTCATATTAATGAAAGTAGAGATTTCAAAAACGAAGTATTGAGACATGGAAATAAAACTGATTTTTCTAAAATTCATAAATGGATAATACCAATATTTTGTGAATTACACTGGTTAACTTGTATTGTGTATATTAAAGAGAATATATTTCTATTTCTTGATTCAAAATATGATTATAAGACTTTTGATGAATTACCAGAAATATTACGTAATCAATTTATCTGTTTACAAAAATTCTTGAAATTATATGGTGAATTATTTAATCATAAAAATTTTACAAATAAATGGAAAATCCATTTCGGTAAAATAATTCCAAAACAACAAGACAGTTGGTCATGTGCATGGTATTTTATGTATATTGCATCTTTAAACAAAATATGCACTCACGAATTATTTAATGATGAATGTAAATATTATAATATATCATATAGACAATTACGTGTATTTGTTTCAAGTTTTTCTGATAAAATATAAATAATTTAATCAATATCGCATTTCAAAAAAAGAGAGTCTAAAATTAGTCCGATGGGTAATACCGACATTGACGGAAAAAATGTCCGGCAACTATTTTTCACTGGTCAGGAAAGCTCCGCCGACCGAGGTCCCCCCCTCGCCCTCTGACTTTTTT
>SDBT01006690.1_pt1 | contig 19074 bp, 21 predicted proteins | sample 2277101 | NCBI WGS metagenome assembly SDBT01 (sample SAMN10404973, study PRJNA504765) | marine sediment metagenome | isolation source: marine sediment core GS10_PC15, 103 cmbsf | place: Arctic Ocean: Southern Knipovich Ridge | collected 2010 | reverse complement strand
CCAAAATGTTTAAAATAATAAATAATAATAAAAATATTCTTAATTTGGGTGATCTATAATGAATTCTTACCTTACTGAATAAAAATTTACCTTTCTTAATATTAATAATTAAGATTAATCCAAAGAATGGGTTTATATAAAAATAACATTTTTGTTATTCAATTAGAAATAATAACAAATAATAACATTTAAATACTCAAACTTCTTTTATTAAAATAACAAATAATAACATACTAAAAAAGTGATGTGATAAAATATATGGATAAAAAACAAGCGAAGAAAAAAACTCTTGAATTTAGAAATGAGGGTTTTTCTGTATCATATATTGCTGAAGCTGTCGGGAAATCTGAAAGAACGGTTTATCTCTATTTAGCAGAAGATTATAATGAGAAAAGATTTCCTGAATTAGAAAAAGAAATTAAACACGTTCTTTTATGTGGTAATTTCAAATCTTTTGTTAATAATCTGAGTTATAAGGATCTAACTTTAATCAATAAGAAATTTGAATTGTACGGATATAATAAAGAAACTAAAATAAGGAACATTTTAAACTATTTCAAGCACTTTTCAATCTTAGGATTATATCCTGAGAAGCTCACTCGATTAGATATCAAAAAAGCTTTTAGACAGAAAGCAAAATCTACACATCCAGATTTAAATCCTCACTATGCTAAAATAGGGAAAGAATTTCAAGAAGTATATCAATCTTATGAATATTTAATGACGGTTTATGTATAAGGGTGTGTAAAATGTCAAAAAAATATAAAGTATTGGAACTATTGAAAGAAAAGGAATTAACAGTTAAAGAAATCACCGATAAAACAGAGTTCAATGAAAATGAAGTGAGGGTTTACATACATAGATTATTAAAAGATAATTTGATTAAAGAAATTGGTAAAAAAAATAGATATTGTATATATTCTGCTATTGAAAAAGAATTAACATCTTTAGATACTCAGATTTTAATAAAAATGATTCCTGAATTTATAAAAAATCAAATCGAATTAGATTTATCTGAAAATGAAATCGAGAGGGTGAGAAAATTATATGCCAAAATTTAATTTTGCAAGTTTAGAATCAAAAAAAGAACCTGAAGTTAAAATTACTCTTGGAGAAAAGGTTTCTGTTTCAAAATCGAAATTGAAAGCAATAGATGCTGATTTTAATATTAAACAATTCCTAACAGAAATGGCCACGGAATCAGAATTCGAGAGACTAATTTATAAAGCTCTATTCGGAAAAGTTGCTAGAGGATCCAATGAAGTTATTGAAAGTAAATTGGAAGAAGGAATAAAGAAATTTAGGGTTTTGGTTGTTTAAACAGTTTTATTTTTTTAAATTAAATATTTTTCTACTACTTTTATTTTAATTATTCGAGAAATAGCCTTTAAATTGAAATTCTTGATATATTATAATCCTTTATTCATTTACTATATAATTATCTTTAAAAATATGCTATAAATGCATATTTTAGAATAATAAAAATAAAAAATTATTTTTAACTATTCCAAATTGTTGTAAAGAAAAATAGCAATTTCCAAATATAAAAAGACTATAGTATTATAAGGTTATTTTAGGTTATTGGTCAATTATGCAAGTTATAATTATATTTTCTTAATATAATAGGTAATTTTAAAGAATCACCTTACAAAGATTCATTCAGATGTAAAATTTTCCAGAGCCTTCTTTTGAATTTAAAATTATTTGGTGTTAATTTTTAAGTGAAAAGGTTTTTTATTTCTTTGTACATAGTTTAATTTATTTAAATTATTATCTTAATTTGAGTTGTGATAATAGTAAATCTCTTAAGCTTACGTTGTGTAGATTTAAAAAAAATTGATTTTTAATTCGAATTTAAAATAAGAGTAAAACATTAGAAAATCCTTTTTAACTAATTTTTCTAATAAAGGAATTTTATCTACTAATTAAATTATCCAATCGGATAACGTTGCGAGTTGGGACCTAATTTTATTTAATTCAGATTTTGATATACCTATTAATCCAAGTACATCTGTGTGTGCTCTATTCCTTTCCACATAATCAGGAGCATGATTTACTGTTAAGGGTATAGCTCTAACACTTCCAACATTCATTTGAACAATTCGATTTTCCTCTGGCTTTTCTGCCCTCTTACGTAATCTCTCTGGTGTAGAATGTTTATTCCAATCCGTTGACAATGACTTTCCCTGAGGGCGGAAACTTGAGCTGGGAATAATATTAGGATCCTCTTCAAAATACATTTTATGTATTCTATAATAGAGATCATCAAAATCAGGTATAATTTCAATGGGCCATTTAGTCACATTTGCCTTTTCAGCCATGAAAGTAACCTTGAATTTGTTTTATTAATATCAAAATCAATTTCAATTTCATCTTCAGCATAGTCACTTCCATACAAACCTGCTAAATTTTCTTTATTTTCTGGAATTGAAATTAATAATTGAAATTTATCATTTTTCCATTCAATATCAATATCTCCATGAATACCAGGAAAGATCATTGGAATATCAAGTTCAAGGTTATAAAGTATCCAAAAATCTTGTATTAAAGAAATTAAAAAACTTTTTAATCTTTTTAGAGTTTCTGAATTGTATGCTTTAGAGCCTTCTCCATCCCAATTAAATCTCAGTTTTAAAATCTCATCCCTTTTTTTCTTGATATATTTCTTTAATGCCTCCACTAACTTAAACCCTCTTTCCTCCATCTCCTTAATATATTCAGATGTGGTTGTGAATACTTCATAAAAACCCTTTTTCAAGTTTTTATTCATAATAGTTTTAGTTGGAATCTTTTTTCTATAGACTTTATTGATTTTCAAGTTTATATCATATAAAATAGGATATAATAATTCGGAACTTTCTTCTGGAGTTTTAAGACTGTATGATCCTTTTTCTATAATCACTTTCGGTTCAATATAGTCATCAATAAGGCGAGTAAGTTTTAGGACAATATTTATAGTTAAAATATCAAGGTCTCTTTTAGGGATATAATATAGATCATAAGGTTTTAACATCTCCTTTCTTATTTTTATTATTTCTTTTTGTTGTTTTTTAGGAAAATCCTCTAACTTTATTATTCTATATTGTCTTTTTAACTGTTGCCGAAATTGCATTATATCTTTGTATGCAGATTCTGGAGTATTACGCCAAATAAAAAAGGCTTCTTTAACATTCTCAAATGGGAAGGCATTTTGACCAATATTGATTTTTGCGATCAAATCTGTATGATACGGACCTAATCTATCCTTATTCAGTTCGTTTAATATATTAATTAAATTTTGTTTATTCTTTTTAGCCCATATTTTCTTTCCAATGAAAAAAGAGTTAAATTGATACTTATTATTATCAAACTCGATTGCGATATGTCCTTTTTCTTGTACTCTTCTCCATAATTTTATTGATACAGGGATTTTAATTATCTCAAAATTATTATCTTTCAAAAGATTCATTGAACTCATTAACTTACACTCATAAAATTCGGGTTTGGAATATCTTTTCTCTATTGCCTTGAATATTTCTTGAAAATTTCTTATTTTTGATAAATCTTCGATCTTTTTTTCAAATCCCGCGTAGTATTTATATGTAAATGAATGAACTGACTCGAACATCTCACTCTTAATAAGAGAAGTCATTAACCTTTGTATCTCATTAAATTTATTGACTCCTTTAGTACGAAAGTAATAATGGTTAAATTTAATATAAATTCCCATGATTATACTAAAAATATTTAATAATGAATTTTTATCTTTCTATTTTTTTTCTTATAAGAACCTTAATTATTCCTTAGCTTTTTCATAAGATCCATCCTCCTGATATATATAAGTTCCAGAAGGTAAAGTTATTTTCTCGATTTTTGATAGATAGGGTTTATTTTTTAATTTACCCGGTATTTTTTCTTATAATTTGGTATTTCCGACAAAAAATATAAATCTTACTTTTACTTCCAAGTCTTTAAATTTAATTCAAATTCTTTTTATCCTGGTACTAAAAAAAAATTTATTCACGGAGAATAATTTTGATTCTCAGGATGGCCATGATTAACCAAGGTTATCCGTAGTAAAGTGATATCCTGAGCCTTGTATTATCATTCTATAAAATATTAAAAAAGTTAAAAGTAAAAAGAATGGAAATTTTTAGAATTAAATATCCCTTGCTAAAAGTCTTTTACGATTGTTTTGTTTAGCTCTGTGTATCCCATCATTTAATATCGCTTTGATTTTGGTGTTAATTGCAGTATAAATATCTCCACTACATTCCAAGCGATTCTTACGAACGTATTCTTTTATTCTTGATTTTGTTATCAAAGACAAGTTAAACTCCTTTCTTTATTCATAACCAATTTCAATTTCTAAATTTCACAGCCATTCTAAAGGATACTGATTTCATTGTGTTATATAAAACGATTATTGCTATTATAATAATAACTGCAAACACAATATATTGAATTCTTGTTGTTTCAGAGTCAATTGCCCCTATTTGGGCGAATGTGACTGATAATGCAATTATAATTACAGCAGCAATAAACAAAATCATTACTTTTTGACTGATATGGACATTGAATTTTTGTTTATTTACCATATTACACCTCTCAGATTTGATATCCGAATTTGAATAATTTATTAATTTATACTATGTGAAAACTTATATTTAAGAATTACTGAACATTGTTTATCTTTCTTTATTAATCTTTAAACATTTCGAATATGATTCTTTATTTTAATGAACAATTTTATAGATGAGCCAAAGATGAGTAGCCAAGTACTTGTCCAATTTTACATTTTTTTCTAATGATCAAACCATCCCTTCAAAGAAGACTCTCTAATTAGGATAAGAGTAGGGCGTGGTTCTCATAAACTATTAAAATCGTGTTTTTTGCATTTATTTCTCCCGGAGAAAATTTTGATCTCAATTTACCTTCTTTTTATTATTATAATTGATTTTTTTACTACTTTCTAAAAGCTCAAAAGTCCAAACTATAAAGAATAGGACAAGTCCAATTTTACATTTTTCTTTGTGATCAAACCATCCCTTCAAAGAAGGTACTCTAATTAGGCTTAGAGTAGAAACTGTTTAATCTTAAATCTTGGAAAGTTTTAATCCTTGTAATAAATTTGAATAAAAATTCTTGCTGGGAAAAATTGTGATCTCAGGATGGCCATATTTTTTTAGGACAAGTCCTTTCTAATTTTTATTTATTAAATTGTAAAATTTGAGATTTTTGAGTTAAACAGATTTAAAATAAGTGGGTTTAAATGATGTTTCTTATCCGTAATTTTGTATATAAAAGGTTTGGAATCTATTATTTTGATATATCTCAATTTAGAGCATCTATTTATCATATCTCTTGTTTTAAACATTAATTTATTTTTTAACTTTTGTATCTGGTCTTCTTTTAAATGAAGGTTATCAATAATACTTGAAATAAATTTATCTACTACAACACTACTTCTTAGAAAATCATTTCTTTTCAAAAATTCAATAAAAAAAGACATGTATTCGCAAATATCGACTATAATTATTTTTTCCATATTATTATTCATGATTAGATTAAAGGTGAACTTATTTTAAAATATGCACTAAATGCATATTCTTAGAATTATACAATTCATTTTTGTTTATACAAAATAATTTTAAGATCTCTATATAATCATCAAAAAAACCCTCTAAAATGACATTAATAATATCCCCAAAATTCAACCAAATTCAACCAAATTATAATATATCTTTAAACAAAATTTATACCTAACTGTAAAACTGTTTTAATTCTTTAGTCCAATGTAAAGAATAAAAATTTGATATAATAAACTGTAAAATCTCTTAGTAAAGCAATTGTTTTTTAGAATTTTAATATCACTTCTCCAGGTGATAAATCGATTTTATTTTACGGAAAATTATATTTAAAAATTTATAGATTTTAAATGAAATTTAAATGAAATTCAACATAATAATTTTAGATAGTTCAAAAGAGGTTTACATATTTTAGGATGAAATTAAAAAATAAATTTAAATGAATTAAAAATATACTAAAACATCAAAATTTAAATTAAGTTTAATGATTTAGAATAGAGATGGGATTATGGTGAAGTGGATGTGTATGGGATCATTCATTATGAAACTTATAGTCTTAAGACTTCTGCACTTAATAGATTAAGATCAGGGTATGGGTATGGGTTTAAAAAATATATAGTATTAGAACCAAATATATCAAGATTCAATATATTAATTTTTATCCTGGTTCTGAAAAAAAATTTATGTATCCGGGAAATTTTCAAATTCGACAGGACCTTCGATGATTACTATTTTATTAGCTTCTTCCACACCAAGCGTTTTAATACTATTGTGTTCAAATACTTCATTTAATTTTGCTAGTAATTTTTCTTCTTGAGTAATGAATATTTTATCATCAGTATTGTAAGCTGTTTGATAAAATCTATGATCATCATTATGTTTAATAATTACTTTAATATTTGCCAATTCTACCCACTTAAATTTATTATTGTATGTCATTACTCCTTTCCAGTTTTTATAGAACCTCCATTTTCCACGACTTTTTGCTAATCGTTCAAATTTTTTATATTCCTCAAGGATTTTGGCATTGTAGCAAACTTTGTTATGACAATATTTTTTTATATTTTCTAATAATTCCTGACAAGTTTTATATTTATCTTCATAACTGGATTCTTCTATATAACTATAGAATACGTTAGTATCAATTACTAATTTCCGGAAGACCATAAGCTAAATCCTTTAAATGCACTATTTTTTATTTTCTTTTTTTTCTGATATGATCCTTAAATGTTCGGATGCCTCCTCATAATTTTCGTCAAAGAATCCCTCTGGAATATTTTCAATAAATCCATCCTCATCTATTTTTAATTCCTGCAATTTAGATCCTTCTTTTCCAATATTAACATAATAGAATATTACATCATCCTTAGAAATTTTATTTTCCGCTATACGACGTTGAATTCTTCGGATTAAATGTTCACTATGCGTTTCAACTATTATAGTTTTATCTTCATTTGCAATCTCAATAAATAAGTCACCTAAAACCGATTGAGCTTTTGGATGAAGGTGGATCTCGGGTTGTTCAATCATCAATACAGGATCTCTATCACTAAGAAAACCCTCAAGTATTATAGGTAGTACTTGAGAGGTTCCAAATCCCATATCAGTTAAATTTACTTTTACTCCAGAAAAAAACTCTCGAAGAAAAATTGATATCAATTCAATTTCTTTGTGTTGTTTGATCTCAATTCCTTTTGCCATTTCAAATTTCATAAGCCATTTTTGAACTTTTTTATCTAAATCGATTAATTTATAATCCCGTAAACCCAATTCTTCTTTAGATTTCTTTAATAAATATGGGACAAACTCCCCTTTAAATCCAACGCTTTCAGCCACTTCTCCTGTAATTGAATAGTATCTTTCAGGGTTTTCTCTTATAGGTCCAATATAATGAATTCCTTTACAATAAGCAGAAAATCCTTCTTCTATTCTATATAAATGACTGTCCACGTTTTTTAATAATTCAAATGATTTAATTATAATGCGTGTTGAATCATAACAATTATTAATTATCTGTCTTATCTTGCTAGGTAAGTTATCTTTTATAGCGGGAGTATTTAATAAATCAATTATTGTTTTTATATCATAAAATAGCTCCAAGAATCCTAAATCTGAAGAGTCAATGGTAATAAATTTTCTTGAATAATCAAGATTTAAATCCCAGTTACTTGATGGTCGAAGTAAAAACATGTTCTTAAAATAATCAAATACTTCTTTTAGATCGGAAACATTATGTAATTCGAATGGAGCTAAATTTAATTCTGGGTGAAATTGTTTGAAGAGAGGTATATTACTTACGGGAAATTTTGGAAAAGAATCTAGCTGTGTTATTAAATTTTTAAGATCTTCTTTTATATCACTTAGATATTTATCTTTTGATCTATTATTTAGAATAATTTTCTTATCTTTTTGAAAATCTAAGATTTGAAAATTTTTTCCTATTTCACTTATTTTCACATCTGAAAAATAAATTTTGCTCTGTTTTTCATCATAAAAATATTGTAATTTCAAATCATAATTTAACTCCTCAATATCTGGATCAATATATCTCCAAGACTGAAATGGGCTTGAAATTTGAAAATCTATTCCAATTTTCCTATTATTGAATTTATAAGTGATATCTTTATAGGAACCTAAATTGATAATGTTCCCATTCAAAATTAATGGTGCTTTTAATGAAGACGTGAAAGTCTGCTTTAACAAGAGCAAGAGTTTTAGTATATTACTTTTTCCACTGTTATTTGGTCCCAAAATTACATTGATTTTTTTAAAATCAAAATTAAACTCTTTAAATGATTTAAAATTTGTAACATGAATGCTTTTAATTTTCAAATAAAACACCTTTTTTACATTACGTCAAAAATCAATTTTTAATGTCATTACCTAAATTCAAAAATTTAATTTAGTATATATTAAATTTTCAAATAAATTAATTAATTAATTAATTATGAAGAAAACATAATTTTAAATTTTTGAGTTCCCCAAATACTTATTTCTTGTAACCTTCTCTTATTACTTCTTAATGTTTAAATTCAGAGAAGAAAGGTTAAGCTCTGTATTGAATAGGAGAAAAATCAATATTTTAATATCTGCTCAATAATGAGTAGTTGCCAAAAATGATTAGAGTTATTGTTATAATTACATGTTATGAATAAATAAAGAAAAAATAAAAATTAATTAAAATTTGAGTTAGGTTTCTTCAAGGCTAAACCATTTTTTAACGTGTTCAGTTAAATCCTGAGTTTTTAAAAATGTTAGAAATTTATCTCCAATATTGATTATTGTATTCATTTGTTCAAGCATTTCAAGAGGATTTTCGATATTTTCTATGCCTAAATGCCTATCAAGAAAAATAACAGGTATATCACCAACAGAATTAAAAAAATCTCCAAGTTCTTTAGATGCAATATCTTCCATAGGAATTCCAGTAATTATAGCTAATTTTTTCAATTTAATATAGATTTCAGGATTAAGTGAAACACATGATAATTCATCAGGAGAATTGTCATATTCTTTTTTCAGTGTACGAATTTTCCATGTTTCAAATTTTACATTGTTTTTTTTAAGCAATTCTATAATATCTTTAGGAAGCTCTTTTCTTTCTATATGAATTATATAAGAAATCTTAAACATGACGTCACTTGGATTTTCTTTTGACGATTTCGAGTCGGTTGGAGTAGTTTCTCCAATGGTTTTCATATCGCTCTTAAAAAAGTCAGAGTTATTCGACTTAAAAACCGAATCTTTCTCGCCATCTTTAGAACCTAAAAAGCTTTTAATTTCTAATTTTTTTTCCAAGTCCAATTCAATTTCGATTTTTTGTTTTTTACACATTTAATGGATCCACTCTTTCTACATTATGATAATATTATGATTCGTTATAATACTATTATGTTAATAGTTTATTTAAATATTATGAAACCATTATGATTTATAATAAACATATAATAATGATGAAAAAAATGAATGGTCATATTACCAAATATCTATATTATGAAAAAACGGGGAAGAGTGTAGTTACAGTCCCAAGAATAGTTATAGATGCAGAAAACCTCAACTGGAAGCCTAAAGATAATTTATATCTTGTTGTTAAGACTGTAGATGGGCAAAAAGGAATTTTTTTATTCAAGAAAGAACAAGAGGAAGTATTACAGAATAAGAATAGAGCTCAGGCAATAGAGCTTGAGCCGAAGAGGTAGAAAAGAATGAAGAAAGAAATTGTTTTGTCTTTAATTAATGCTTTAAGAACTTTAAACAAGGTGACTTCTCAAAAAGATGAAATATTGCGAAATCATTCATTGTTTTTTTCTAATCTAATAAGTAAATGGTTTAATTCTCACAACCGTTTATTAACAGTAATAATCAATGAAATATCCCTTAAGGATACAGGTGAAGAATTAAAGAAGTTAGTAGAAGAAGGATTAGAATTAGAAAAAAAAATTCATATTTATGTAGAAGAATTACAATTAGACCAAAAGGATTTAAGAGAAAAAGAATTAGAATTCGATTTTATACTAAAAGAAATCAAAAAAGAATTAAAATAATAAACTTATTTTTTTTCCAGGAGAAAATTTTGAATTTTTTGTTTATTAGGTTTTTCGATGATACTTATCGATAATTTCAATAAGTTAATAAAAAATAGATTATGCAAGTTTTTAAATTTTAAGGGGAAATTACACTTAGTAAAAATTATAATAATTTCTTTTTCAATCGATTTATCTTATCCTGGTTCTGAAAATATGCATTTAGTGCTAATGTTAATTTGAAATCTTATTCCGAACGAACGAACAAAAGACCAAAATTTTAGGACCTGCGTTAAGAGACTTGGATCACTGAAGAATAATATTAAAACTACACCGAATATTTGAAAAGATATCTCAAACCTAATATTTGAGCGAGCTTCTCACTGAAAGAATTGATGAGACAAAATTAAAATTTGAACAAAAAAATTTTGAAAGTAATAATTAATTTTTAGATATATTAAAAACTATCAGCATATTCTCCAAATGAAAGAAATCGTTTTAACTTCGATATTTTCTGAAGTAAAAATAAATCATATTTCAGTATTACTTCAAATAACTTTTTTGCATAATCTGTTAAATCATTAGAATTGTAAGGTATTTTATCTCCAATTATTAATCCAGATTTTTTAGTTTCTAAAATATAAATCTGATTTATTCTTCCACTATTATGCATATAAATATTCCTAACCACTTTAAATTCATCCAATTTTGAAATATCTTCTTCACTTAGGTTTATATTAATACCAAAATTTTTTGAACTGAAAGTAAAGATCTTTTTTATTTTACCCATCGTTATACTTCTTACAATTTCCTCAGCTTTAAGATCTTTAATTAAATCTACATTTCCCTTTAGTTCTGAGATCTTTTCAATTTCTATTTGTTTTTTATTAAGGATAGAGGGAAATTCTAAACATAAAAATTTGAGACATTTAAAGAAATAACTTTCAAATTCAGAATAAAGAAATAAAGTACTTGATCTTAACAAAAATTCATCTAAAATTTTAATATTAAAATAGTTAAGATTATTTATCATTTTTTTTAGAGATTTTACTTTAAGTGTTGATATATCGTCTGAATCTTCAATGGATATTAAGTTAATTGTTTCTTCTCCAGAGAGGTTTGCTATTTCTTGAGATATTTTATTCCATCCCTCATTATTAGATTCAAAATGATCTCCACATTGATTTTTAATAATTTTTCCCAATTCTATATTACGTTGAATACTTTCAATCATTTCCCATGCAAATTTAGAATATTTATGGTCCATCTCAAAATCCCTATTTAATTAAATAAATATAATAATTTTTATCTTTAACAATATTATCGAATAAATAAATATTATTTTTGCCTTCAAATTTTTTTATCCTGGTCCTGAGAAAATTTTGATCTCAGGATGGCCATAAAAAAATTACTTCAAATGTTACGAATAAATGTAACAAATAAACAAAGTAAAAAAAGAGAAAATTAGATTTTATTATTATATCAAATTTTTTGATTATTCTTCATAAAGAATTGTATACAAGAAAGATCCACGTCGTCTTGAATAAGCCACATTTTCCATTCCACTCTCTTTTTTAATGTGATCTTCCTTGTCAATAGGAATAATTACTGGGGGAATGTGTATTTGTTGAAAAAATTTTATGTCCTTTTCTTTATTTTTCAACAACCAAGCATTTAATTTTATTTCAATCTTTTCGTCTAATCCTATTAATAATATTTTGGATTTTAGAATCTTTTATCACCTCCTAATCTTAATTACCTTCAGAAACACTCCCTAAAGGCTCATAGTACCATGCTTTTATATTTAATTCGATTATGGATTTTGAGTGTATGATATTACCAACAAAATTTAAATTTTATTATTCTGATCCTGAGAAAATTTTGATCTCAGGATGGCCAGTTTTTTGATAATCTTTTTTTAGAGATTTAATTTTGTCGGATATACCTTTACTTGATTTAAAAAAAATCTGACTTTATAAGAGATATTAATTATATTTTAATTACAATCTTACAAATCAAATAGATTTGGTGAAAAATAATTTATGAATTTTGAAATGGCTGTTGATAGAGCGAGAAGTTTTCTGGCAAAAATGAAGGGTTTAGATGTGGAATTTGGCGGTAGGGCATTAATTGATTGGCTTGATTTTGAAGTAAAAAAAACTAAGGATACTGAGTATCAATTTGATTTAATTTGTAGTTTTAAGGAGAATATTTTCAGTGATCAAATAGTACATTTCTACGTAAGAATTGATCGAATTAAAGGTGAAGTTGTAGATGTTCAAAGAGTTCCTCAGTAATAAAAACATTATTGTTGATACAGATGTTTTATTGGATTACTTTTATTTATTACTTGATGCCAAGAAAGAAAGTCAGATAAAAAGAAATAAAGATCATTTAATACGTTATGTATCTCTTTTTAAGGGAAAGAATCTTCACGTTGTTCCACAGAATTTTTCTGAACTTTATTCATTATTGAAAAGAGACGCTAAAGGTGATGCACATCTTAAATATTTATTAAAAGAGCTGCTTCCATATTTGGAAATTCTTAAAGAAAATTATATTCCTAAGGAGGAAATATTAAATGAAGTTAAATTTCTTGATTTTGGGATAACTGATATTGCCTTATCAAAAGTCTTAAGCAAAGGAGAAAAAGTTCTAATTTCAAAGGATCATAATTTTATTAAATATTGTAGAAGTAAGGGATTTACAGCTTGTCATCCAGAAGAGATTTTTGCTTTTTAATTGAATTTCTATAAACTTTTTTTTTAAACAAGACCGGGTTTCAGGTTGCGAAATACCTGTCTGGTATAAAATTAGTGGAGGTAAAATTATGGTAGATCTTTTAGATAGATTCTTAGAAGAATCAAAAATAGCAACTAAAGATTCAAGAAAGGAAGATAAAGACGATATTAGCGTTTTAAATATACTTATTAATGCATATAAGAATTCGTATCAAATGCTAATGCAGAGTAATGAAAAGATAAAAAAATTAGAATCTGAACTGAAAATAAAGTGTGATTAATCCTGAAAAAATTTTGATCTTGATCCAAATTCTTGCAGTATTAAAAAACGGATCCAGGTCCTATAAGAGTAGACAGGGCATCTCATAAACCATTAAAATCGTGTTTTTTGCAATTATTTCTCCAGGAGAAAATTGTGATCTCAGGATGGCCATATTTTTTTAGGCTTTCTGAGTTTAAAGTACTCAAATGTGAACATTGCAATAAAAAATTCAAGTGTTTAACTCAGCTGAGTTAATATTTTTTAAAAGAGAATCCGACAAAATTAAATTTTTAAAAAAGATTTTCAAAAAACGAGCCATCTTGAGAATATTAAGAAACGGATCCAGATCGGTTTAAGTATTTAGATTATTTATAAAAATTATAGACACACACCTCACAGATTTAGACTTCTAAGGAGTAATAAGAATTATATACTGGAAATATTGAAATACTTTCAGGTATTCTTTAAATTATCTAAACGTTTATAGCATAACTATGATAAAATGTGAACAAATTTCAAATATTCAATCTAATAGATTGTACAAATTATTTTGTTCTGAATGTAATGGGTCCATAATCACTGATAATTATAGAGGTGATACAATCTGTGAACAATGTGGGTTAATCCACAGTGAAAAGGCTATAGCTATCGCTAGTTTTGATAAAAACATGTACACCCCAGAGGAAATACGAAATAAAGCACATTCTGAACCTTTCCATATGCTTTTTACTGCTAATTCATCCCACCGTACTAGGATAAATTCATATGAGATTACAGATGAGAATTTTAAGCGTGTAGTTAAGTGGGATAATTACTTAGGAAAATCTAAGGGGAGGAATCTCTTAGTTGCTATAAGAGAATTAAAGAGAATAAGTACTATTTTACATCTACCCTCTTATGCAAAAGCTCAAGCGATTATTTTTTACCGAAAAGCTTTAAAAAAAGATCTAATTCGAGGGCGATCTATCACAGGAATGATATGGGCGTGTATTTATTATGCATGTAGATTTAATAAACTTCCGATTTCATTTAAAGATATAATGGATAATGCAAGTAGTAATGAAGGGTTAGTGAAAAAGTCCTATTCTATTTTGGTTAGAACCTTAAATCTAAAATATATTCCTTTTAATCCGTCTATTCTTGTTTCGAGGTACATAAATGAATTAAAATTAAGTGTGAATATTGAAAAAAAAGTTTTAAGCGTTTTACAGAACTTACCCCTTAGTTTTATTAGTGGGAAAGACCCTAAAAGCATTGTTGGTGCGATAATCTACTTAATCTGTAAAGAAGGAAATCAAAAAATAACCCAAAAAAGCATTTCTCGGATTACTGGTACATGTGAAGTCTCAATTAGATCCAGATATAAGGAAATTGAGAAGATTATTCAAGGGTCATAAATTCTACTTAAATCTCTTTTCTTGAAGTCTTTTCTCCAGCTGATAAGTCGATTTTCTTTTATAAAAAATTAGCTGGAAAGTCAAAATTTCAATAAAATGATTACTTAAGTGTTTTACTATAGTTTTTTAACACCGAGAGGAGGTGTCCAAAGTCCAATATATAGATCGCTATTTTTTAAGAATTATCTAAAGATTAGTTTCTTATGGGTTTTACTATAATATTTTGGCACCGAGAGATGCCGTCGAAAGTCGCATATATAGATGTTAGACAAGTCCCAATTCGCATTTTTTTGGCCTGTCGACCCATCCCTTCAAAGAAGGTCCTATAGACAGAGAAAGAGTAGGGAGTTGCTTCTCATAAACTATTAAAATCGTGTTTTTTGCAATTATTTCTCCGGGAGAGAATTTTGATCTCAGGATGGCCATAAAAAAATTTACTTTTCAGGGAAAATTAACCGAGGTTATCCGTTAATAAAGTGATATCCTGAGCCTTCTATTATCATTCAATAAAATATTAAAAAAGTTAAAAGAATAGAAATTATAAAGGAAAATAAGTTATTAAAAAAACTGAAAATATCATTATAAATCAAACTGAGCAATTATATACGTTAACACACGAACAAGAAGCGACTTTAAGCAGAATGATTAAAAAACAAGAAGTGCTATATAAAAAAATTATTAGGACAACACCAGAATATAAAGAAATGAAAAGAAATTTACAGAAAGTAAAAAACAATTTACTGAAGATAGCTTTATGGTTTTATAACAGATTTACAAGAAGGTTTTAATGAAATGTTTGAAGAACTAACTCAAACAATCAACCACGATATTAATAATAAAAGCTTAACAGAAGGCGATTAGAAGGTGAGAGAACAAAACATTAAATGTGGTGGTATGTACCACTGCTTTAAAGTAGGTCTACAAGCTTTCTACTCATGTTTTTAGGACTTGTAAAAATTATGCAAGTTGATCAATTTAATGACGGATTTTGATCAAAAAATTTTTATTTACAGGTTTTTTTTTCTCTTTTTTCAAAAATTTTAGGATTGATGAACGTTAATTTCTATAGAAGTAAGCGGTTTTGGGTAAGAATTACTAATCATTATTATTTATTATTAAAACTAACTCTGATATTTCTAGTAATAAGAAGAAAAATGAAGATGATATTTAGAAAACCTCAAATCTCTGAGCGTGTAAAAAGTGGTGTTTAGCATGACAAATAGGTACCAAATCGTGCAAAATTCAAAATCTTTAGGAATTTTTACCAAATTAAAAAATTAATATTCTTTTATTTATTCTTTATAATAATAATAAATCTATTTTTAATAAAATATCAATTTGCACGATTTGAGATCATCTTGTCATGCTAATCATATCAATTTGCACGATTTGAGATCATCTTGTCATGCTAATCATATCAATTTGCACGATTTGAGATCATCTTGTCATGCTAAAATATAGCTATATAATAATTTTCTAAATATAAAATGAATGATAGAGTTAATAATCTCTTTTCAAATTGACTTCTTTTATGAGTGGGATAACAATCTTTATAAAATAATTTAGTTAAAACTCATAATCTAACTTTTATAAATCAAAAAATAGAATTTTTGTAATAAAATAGTTTTTTCTACAAGAAAACAGTTTAGTAACTAAAACATTATTAAGTTAATTCAAGATACCCTTTTTCTTTTTCTTTTAAAATTTTATTTTCTATGAGTTTTTGGATAATCAAATTTATTAATTCCACTTTTAAATCAAATTCTAATTCAAGAACTTGAGTTAAGCCATTTAACTCTAATTTCTTTACTTTATTCACTTTAAAAACCTCATTTATTTTTTTAAGGAATTTATCCTGAAGTCGTTTTATATTAATGAATATTGTCCCTGTATTTTTTTTATCTATAATAAAACCCATATTTTCTACATGATTCACATTTTCTTGGTTTTCAAGTAAATCTCGATATGGTCGATTATCACCTAAGTTTGTTTTTAAGGGCATATACTCATCTATTTTTGATTCCCATGTTGTATATTCTAATTGCTTTACAATTCCTTTACCCTTAGGATAAGGTTTTGAACTTTTGTTCGGAAAATAATGGCTTTCTAAAAACTCTCTTATAAAATTAATGTGTTCTGAAATAGTAATTGTTTCAGTTAATTCGGTTAATAAATTAAAAGTTTTTATGAAAATCTTGTTTATATCAACTGTTCTTATTGATGCGATTAACTCATTATCATAAAAAGGTATAATTGTATGAATTAAATGTTCTTTAAGGTAATTGAGATCTGAAATATCAGCTTTAGTTTCTAATCTCAATGCTGCAATTCCTTTTAAGAGTTTTTTTAAGACGTTTAGATTTCTTGGTGTTCTAATTTGATTTGGTTTTTTTGTTTTAGAGAGGTACTTTTTTAACTTTTTAATTAAGTTTTTTATCTCATTCGATAATTCAACACTTGGATAAATTCGTTTAGCTTCCATTAAATAATTAAAAATTTCATCATCAGAATGCACTTCTTCAAATTCCACATCACCTCGCTCTCCTAAAATATCCTCAATCCTATCTGTTATTGGAGGGATAGCATAATGTAGATCGAATCTTTGTAAATTTGATGGTTCATTCTTTATAATAGGACCAAGATTCTCTTGTAAGGTTTTTGAACAATCATAGGATTCATTCTCATTTTCTATATAATTCATAAGTTGTATAACACTAAGTTCACAGGGTACGCTAATTATAGATCCATCCATTGCTCTTGTTATGATGCCATTCTCTAAATATTTATGAGAATGCCACTGTTCTTTACCAAAATATTGAGATTCATCTTCTATTAGAGTTTTTTTATTATAGTATCGGAAAGCACCATATCTTTTGACTAAATCTTTGTTCTTTTTATTAATTCTCTGTGTAGTTGGAATTAATCCAATTTTAGTTGTATCTTGAGCATAAATCATTCCACAATTAATTTTTCCTAAAATTAATTGGAATTCCTCTGAGATTGCTGTTTTCATCGTACCAGTGTGCCCTCCAATTATACAATTTAATGTTTTTCTATACTTACTTTTTCTATCGTTATGCCACCAGGAATCCCCTGTTATAATTGATAAGCAGAAAATAAGTTTTACAATAAAATATTCATAAATTCCTTGAGAATATGAACTAATAGACTCAATTAATTCATCTCTATAATTGACATTAGCTTTAATTTTATTACGGATTTTATCAACTTCCTCTTTATTAATTCTTCTACTTTCTCTCGGGTTAAAATCAAGAACTTCAATGTAATAAGAAAATTCTTGTTCTTCTTTTTTATATTTTTTTAAATCGGTAATATCTCTCCTTAAAAATCCCAACACGTCAATTTCACCCTCTAAATTAATATTCTTAGCCTTTTCAATAAAATAATCTATATTTTGTAAAATTATACATTTCTTTTCATTAAGAGAGTGATTAATATCCAAATCTGCTATTGTAAAATATCGAATTTCATAAGATTCTGATTTCTCTTCTAAAATTCGGAAATCAGATTTATTTTTCGCTCTACATCTTTTATTGGTGCAAAATAGTGGAGTGTCATATTTTTCTCCGATATTATGAAAAGGATCTGTTATATCAAATTCGTTACCACATACTTTACATTGAAACATCATTTTCCGCCATTCCAAACGAAATTGAAGACTGTCATTCTGAGATCTTCCAAACAATCGAACAAGCTTGCCAACATAATCGGTTAAGTTTATTGAAAAATCATCAATTTCAGGTATTAAATACTCGAAATCTTTTAAATCTGGAATAATATGCAAATCATCAGGTTTAATTTCATATTTTTTTATTATTTCAAGACAATCGGGCTCAAATGTTAATTTATTATATAATCCTTGTTTAAAATCAACTATAAAGGCTCTTGTATTTTTACGAAATCTTTCTAATAATAAATCATTTAAATCTTGTAGTTCAAATCTTAATTCCGGAATTTTTTTTAAACCATATGAAAGAATATTTCTTGAAATTGGTTTAATATACTTTTTTTCATTTTTATTAACTATTAAAAAATCTTCAATTTCTTGGACCCAATTAATTGGTTCTGTTGGTTTAGGAAAATCTTTCTGTTTTTCATCCTTATCTATAGTCATTCTTCATATCATCTCTTAAATTATTCAAAAAACTCATTAACTATACTTCTGAGATATTTTTTACAATATTTTCTATTTTTATAATCTAATAATTTCTCTAATTTCTGTAATTTCGATTTCATTAAATCTTCCCTATCTTTTTCCAATAATCCCTGAGAAATCATTATTTCGCTATTTATTTTTTAAATCGTAATTGTTTTAAATCTCAAAAAATATGAACGACAACCTTTACAGTAATAAATTAAAATTACATATTCATTTTTTTCATTAATCTCTTTTCTTATAATTTGATTAACTTTCAATATTTTATTGCAAGACTTACATTTGATATAGGAAAAACCCTTTTCCAAACGATTCCCATAATTATTCATTTGTTTAACATTTATCATTTAAAATCCTCAAAAATTTAATTTAAAATATTTTCAAAAAACAAAAACCTAAAAAAAAAA